>OODB01002150.1_pt1 | contig 11639 bp, 9 predicted proteins | sample 1671721 | NCBI WGS metagenome assembly OODB01 (sample SAMN06348185, study PRJEB24527) | human gut metagenome | biome: human gut; feature: ankylosing spondylitis patient; material: feces | host: Homo sapiens | place: China | collected 2015-10
GCTTCCTCGGCCTAGCCGGGTACTCGTAACCAATCCTGACAGGCAGTTGCCGTGTTATTTCTCGAAAACTGTTTTACGAATACCCAGCTCCCGGCAGTTCCTCTTTTTTGTTGGTTTATTCGTGTCCAATCTTCGACCAGTCAATTTCTTCGGCATCCACAAAGCCGCTTCCCTTCGCTTCTTCCAGCTGCTTTGCTTCCTCTGTGGTCAGCTTGGTGAAATCCGGGTCCCATGCCAGTACCAGCTTTTTGATCAGCTCGTAGGCAAGGTTCTTGTCCGGGTCCGGCAGCATATCGATCATGTGTGCTGCATTCATTGCAATTTCAGACATCCTGCCACCTCCTTATTTATAGATATCGCCACGATTCCCGATATCCAGCACCAACAGAATTTCCAGCGCGTTTTCCTCACCGTACCGGTAAAGCACGCGCCAGCTTCCGACCCGAAGCCGCATCGTTCCATCCTTCAGTCCCTGCATCACCTTGATATCACCCGCCGGCGGTTTCAGGGTCAGCCCCTCAATGCCTGCAACGATGCGAAGCACGGACTTTTTGTCCAGCTTGTTCAGGAACTTCATGGCGTTCTTCGAGTAGCGGATCTTCATAACATCATCCTCAGTGCTCGTTTTCTTGTGGGTCTCCGGCCCTATTATAGTCCATTTTCCCGCAAACGTCAATTTCTTTTTGCCGAAGATCCGTTCATTACAGCACCGCGTCCGAGACGATCTTGCCCAGCAGGAGCACCAGCACCACAAGCATCATGGGGCGGATGAACTTTGCGCCGTTCTTAAGAGCGAAGTGGGAGCCCAGCAGGTTGCCCACAATGCCGCTGATGGCACAGGGGATGCCGATGGAGAACACCACCAGCCCGCTGGAAAGATACGTTACAAGGCTGGCGTAGTTGCTGGCAAGGTTGAGCACCTTGGCGTTGCCGCCCGCCGTGCGCAGGTCAAAACCCATCAGGGTGGTAAAGGCAATGATGGCAAAGGTGCCGGTGCCCGGGCCAAAGATGCCGTCGTACAGGCCGATGCCCAGCCCGATGGCAAGGGCCAGCACCGCCTTTTTGGCGTTCAGGGTGCCGTTGTCCCGGTTCTCGTCGGGCAGGTCCCGCCGCCAGAGGATGAGCACCGCCGCCACCGGCAGGATGATGAGCATCATAGTGCGCAGCACCTGATCGCTGAGCAGGAGCACGATGTGGGAGCCCAGTGCGCTGCCCACAAAGCTGCCCACAGCCGCCAGCAGGCCGACCCGGATGTTCATGGCTCCCTTCTGGAAGAACTGCGCCGTGGCAAAGGTGGTGCCGCAGGCCGCGCTGAATTTATTGGTGCCGTAGGTGTAATGCACCGGCAGGCCCGCAAACAGGTAGGCGGGCAGGCTGATCAGGCCGCCGCCCCCCGCCGCCGAGTCCACAAAGCCCGCAAACCCGGTCATCAGCATCAGAAGCAGCAGCATTGGCAATGATAATGTAATTTCCATTCGTTCTACTTTCCCACTCTTTCGTTTACTTCAGATACAGCTTTCCCTCGCAGGCCAGGATCTGATCCAGGATCATCCGGGACACCCGGGCACCATAGACCATGGCGGGGTGGTCGTTGTACTCGATGATGTCATGGAACTCCTTGTTCATCAGAACGATCACATACTCGCCGTAGGGGGTGTGGATGATGCCGCCGTCGTTGCGGCAGGCGTTCATGCTGCCGCTCTTGCTGGCCACCCAGATAAGCTCCGGCTCGCCGGTCTCCTCGCAGTCCAGATAGAACTGGGGGAAATCGTGGGTCAGCATGGTGTTGTAGTGCTGCTGGCGGAAGATGCCCAGCATGGCGGCGCTGGCTTCTTTGCTGACCAGCGTGCCCTTTGCCACCTGCGCAAACAGGGCGGCGTAGTCCCGGGGCGTGGTGGTGCCCAGCTTGTCGTAGCGGTCAAAGTGGAGGGGATTGTGCAGGACGGTGTGCCCAAAGCCCAATTCCCGGATGCAGGCATTGATGGTGTCCAGTCCCAGGTAATCGATGATCATATTGGTGGCGATGTTGTCCGAGCAGATGATCATCATGGTGGCGGTGTCCTTCACCTTGAGCTTTGCCCCCACGCCCAGGGCCCGGAGCATCCCGGAGCCGTCCACGAACTGACTGGCCTCGTAGGTGATCTCCTCTTCCAGGTCAGCCCTGCCCCGGCTGGCCTGCAGATACAGCACCGCCAGAATGAACGCCTTGATGGTGGAGGCCGTCTCAAATTCCTCGTCGGCACCGATCTCCACCGTGCTGCCGCGCAGGTCATCCACAAAAACGCTCATCCTGCCCTGATAGGAATAGAGCTCTGCGGCAATGCGCTTTTCCAATGTCATATTCTGATCCATCTGGAATCCCTCAACTTTTCTATACTTTCCGTTATACTTTATTCTTACCGTTAAGACATAATTATCATTGAAAACATTGATTTCATTGGTTCTCATTGATTCTAGTTCAATGATGAGCAATGATTTCAATGAATTCAATGAATCTTTTGATACTAACGGTGATTACAAGTTGTTTTCAAAGAAACGCTGTGCGTTGCGGAAGAAGATGGCTTCCACCTCATCCTCGGTGAAGCCCTCTTTCCGCAGGGCATCGGCCAGCAGGGGCATTTTGGAGCAGTCGCTCAGTTCCAGTTTGCCGCCGATGCCGTCAAAGTCACTGCCCAGACCGATGATCTCAATGCCGCCCACCTGCTTGAAATGAGCGGCGTGTTTGGCCATCAGGGCCGTGGTGCTGCGGCACAGGTCGGGGCTGGGCTGGTCATCCAGAAAGCCCGCGCAGTAGTTCAGGCCCACCAGACCGCCTTTTTCCGCCATGACCCGGATCATCTCATCGGTCAGGTTGCGGCAGTGGGGGGCCAGGGCGCGGCAGTTGGAGTGGCTGGCCGCAAAGGGGCGGGTGCTGTGCTCCGCAATGTCCCAGAAGCCCTTATCGGACAGGTGGCTCACATCGGCAATGATGTGCAGGCGCTCCATCTCGGCCAGGAACTCGAAGCCCTTCTCCTTCAGGCCGGTCTCGGTGTTGGGCATACAGGGCCAGATGGGGCCGTTGCCGGGCACCACGTTGGGGCTGGCCAGCTCGTTCTCGTGGTTCCAGGTCAGGGTCATCATCCGCACGCCCAGCTCGTACATCCGGCGCAGCACGCCCAGGCTGCCCTTGCAGCAGCCTGCTTCCTCTATGGTCAGCATTCCGCTGATCTTGCCCGCCTCGGCGTTTTTGCGGATATCCTCGGGGCGGTAGACAGGGGCGATCCTGTCGGAATACCGCTCCATCATCCGCTTGAACACATCGATCTCTTCCAGCGCCGTCACCAGCGGGTCCGCGCCCGGGGTGGGGTCGGCCAGATTCACAAAGGCAGCAAAGCACTGGAGCATATAGTCGCCCTTCTCCAGCTTTTCCAGATCGATGTGGCCGTTGTTGTGGGCAAAGGTCTGCCCGTCGCCCCGCATCTCCGCGCGCCGCAGCTCGCTCAGGGTGTCACAATGTAGATCAAAGACTTTCATAGCTTGTTCTTCCTCCTATAACATCCTCGCCCTCTCAGTCAAAGCCTGACGGCTTTGCCAGCTCCCCCAAAGGGGGAGCCTCTGGCGGTTTCCCGAAACCTTGCGGGGGAATTGCCAGTGCCTCTCCCTTTGGGAGAGGTGGCATCCCGCAGGGATGACGGAGAGGGTGAGTTACTTTATCAGAAAACACTCCCCACCGCATACAGACTCTTGACCAGATCTTCCCGGTACAGCGGATCGGCGGGGTCAAGGCTGTTGATAACCACGCCGCCGCTGGCGGACGCGCCGGTGGAGTGGATGTAGCGGCCCTCGCCGAGGTAAAGGGCGATATGACCGGGGAAGTAGAGGGCATCGCCCCGCTTTTTGTCCGCAAAGGGGATCTGGTGCATGGGCCAGCCCTCCACGATCCTGGCATCCCGGTAGATGAGCACGCCGCACTGCATATAGGCGCTGCTGACAAGGCCGGAACAATCAATGCCACGGCCCGACTTGCCGCCCCAGCGGTACTCGGTGCCCAGATACTTTTTCGCCTGCGCACAGACGGCATCCCGGAACGCTTCCTCGCTGCCGTCGTACCACGCCTGCAGTATCTGCGGCACCAGCTCCCCGGCGGTGACATTCCGAGCCTCGGCCAGCGCGTCATCAAAGGCCAGCCCCTCCCGCTGGGAGAACACAGCGGTCATCTCAAACCGCACCGGCTCCAGCGCCACGTCCCGGACATAGCCGGTGCGGCCATCCAGCAGGGCCACCTTGGCCCAGCCTGTGTGGGCCTCGGCTTCCTCGGGCGGTTCGGGCAGGCGGCAGAGCAGGCAGCCCCGCTCCAGCTCCAGCATCCGCACCCCCTGCACCTTGGGCAGGCTGAGCACATCGGTGGCACGGCCCACCAGCACCAGCGGCTGGGGCAGGTAGGCCCGCAGCGCATCCTCGCTGACAAATTTCAGCGCATCCCGCCGGACAAAGCCGTGGTAGCCGTAAAAGGTGACCACCTCGGCCACCTCCGGGGAGAGCGGCACTCCCTCGGCAGTCACGCCGCCGGGGGCGGTGCGCACCTGACAGGCCTGACCGTACAGTCCCTCGTCCCCGATGGTGGAAACAAGGCCCGCCTCGCTCTGTTTGGTGGTCTGGGGCAGGTCGTAAATGGTCACGACAGGCCGGGCAAATATGGCGTATTGCATCATTCGGTTCCCTCCAACAAATTCAGCAACTCCTCCGGCTTCATGCGCAGGATGGCACCATCCGCGCTGCCGGTGACGGTCTCGGCCAGATCCTGCTTGGCCTGCTGCAGCTCCACGATCTTTTCCTCAATGGTGTCCTGGGCGATGAGCTTGTACACCTGCACCGGGTTCTGCTGGCCGATGCGGTAGGCACGGTCGGTGGCCTGATTCTGAGCTGCCACGTTCCACCACGGGTCGTAGTGGATGACGATATCGGCGGCGGTCAGGTTCAGGCCGGTGCCGCCTGCCCGCAGGGAGATCAGGAACACGCTGGCCTCGCCGCCGTTGAAGCGGCGCACCAGCTCGGCACGCACCGGTTTGGGGGTGGAGCCCTGCAGGGTGAAGTGGCTCACGCCCTCCGCGTCCAGCCGTTTGGCCAGCAGTTCCAGCATGGAGGTGAACTGGCTGAACAGCAGGATGCGGTGCCCACTCTCCACGGCACTGGTGACCAGCTCGATGCAGGCATCCAGCTTGGCGCTGCCGCCTGTCCAGTTGTCGGCAATGAGCCGGGGGTCGCAGCAGATTTCCCGCAGCCGCATGAGGACGGCGAACACCGCCATCTTGTCCTCGGGCTTGGCGGCCCGCAGCTTCTCCCGGGCATCCACCACGGCGGCAAGATAGAGCTTGCGCTGTTCCTCTTCCAGCTCGATGCGGTAGACGTTCTCTGTCTTGGGGGGCAGCTCCTTCAGCACCTCGGACTTCATCCGGCGCAGGATGAACGGCCCGGTGAGCTGGTTCAGCCGCCGCACCGCCGCCGGGTCGTTTTCCTGCGTGATGGGCTTTTCAAACCGGCTGCAGAAGCTCTTGTAGGGCGGCAGGTAGCCCGGCATCAGGAAGGAGAAGATGCTCCACAGCTCGCCCAGGCGGTTCTCCACGGGGGTGCCGGTCAGCGCAAAGCGGACATGGCTGTTCACCCCGCACACCGCCTTGTATTTCTGGGTGGTGTGGTTCTTGATGGCCTGGGCCTCGTCCAGGATACAGGCATAGAATTTCTGGCTCTCGTAGAGGGTCTCGTCGCGGCGGAGCAGGTCGTAGCTGGTCACCACCACATCGGCCCCGTCCCACTGCTCGGCCAGCTGGGCCCGGTGGGCGGCATCCCCGTCCACCACAACACAGTTCAGCTCCGGCGTAAACTTCCGGCATTCCTCGGCCCAGTTCAGCACCAGCGAGGCCGGGCAGACGATGAGGCTGGGCAGGGGGTTCCCGCCCTGCTCCCGGAGGGCCAGCAGATAGCTGAGCACCTGCACCGTCTTGCCCAGACCCATATCATCGGCAAGGATGCCGCCCATGCCGTAGCCATCCAGCGTGCGGAGCCAGCGGTAACCGTCCCGCTGGTATTTTCGCAAAACTTTTTGTAGAGATGCAGGCGGTGTATACTCGCTGTCCTTTACCGCATGGAAGCTCCGGCTGAGCTGGCGGAAGGCATCGTCCCGGTTGAAGCGGATGCCGTTCTGCCCCGAGAGCGCCCAGTCCAGACTGGGGGCCCGGTACAGGGGCAGCCGGGCGTGGGTCTGGCCCAGTTTGGCCCCGGAAAGCTCCAGCGTCTCGTTCAGCTCGTCCAGCACCTCCATGGAATCGTCCAGCCGGAGCAGACGGCCATCGCGCAGGCGGTGGTAGCGCTTTTTCTGGTGGAGCGATCTCAGCAGGGCTTTCAGCTCTCCCACCGGGAACTCCCCCGTGTCCACCTCAAGGTCGAGCACGCTGCCGTGCACCGACACCCCCACCGAGATCTTCGGCGGTGCGGCCTGCATACTGCGGAAGGCATCGGTCAGGTAGACCTCGCCCTCGGCCAGCAGGGCCGGGATTCCCTCATCGAGGAAGCGGTAGACCGCATCCTCCTCATAGGCATCGTAGTGGGCGGCAAGGCCGTTGCCCATGGTGTCCGGCCCCGGCTCCAGATACCGCCCCAGCAGCCGCCCGGCCCGCTGTTCGGCGCGGGCATCCCGCAGCAGACCGGCAGGCCCCGGTTCCTCCGGCGTGACGCGGTCCTCGCCGTACAAAAATTCAAGGTGCGCCCGCACCGTTTCCCGGGTGGGCGCGTCGAGATAAAACTGCACCACCGGCTCCAGCGGGATCTGATTCAGCAGCAGGCGTTCGGGGTCCTCAATGGTCACCCTGCTGCCCAGCTCTGGCAGGACATAGCTGCAAAAGGCGGTGGCATCCCCGGTGGTAAAGAACAGGCTCTTGCCGCACAGCGCCTCAAGGGCGGGCCGCATCCGGGCGCTTTCGGCCCGGTCCAGCTGCCAGATCGTATCCTCACTGTATAAATAGTCGTTGTCTAAACCCGTTTTCCACCCCAACGCGGGGGTCACGGACACCTCCACGCCGCCCCGGCGCTTTTCCACCCGCATGGTCAGGGCCGGGATGCCGGTCTTGAGGGTGTAGCCGCCCAGATTGCCGGTGGGGGCATAGAGGGCCACCAGACCGTCAAAGATCTCGCCGTTCAGCGGGATGCCCCCGGCAGGCCCGCTGCGGGGTGCATTGCCATAGCTGCGCAGAGCCGCCTCGACCCCTTCCTTTGCGCTGAGCTGCCGCCGCAGCAGGCGGAGGAGCTGCTGTGCCTCCGGAGCAAAGGCCTCCCAGCTGTGCCGGAATTCCAGCGCCTTGCCGTAGCTGATGAAGCCGTGCTTCTCCACGGCCCGCAGCAGGTCCGGGATGCTCTTTACCACATACTGCCGCCCGCCGTCTGCCGAGATGCGCAGCCGCAGCCAGGGCAGCTCCCCGGGCAGCAGGGTCAGCTCCGGCTCCAGCTCTGCGGAATGGGGGCGCAGCTCCGCGTGGCCGGTCACGCCATCCACCTCGGCCAGTGCTCCCTCCTGATAGGCCTGGAGCAGCCGCCGTGCCTCGTAGTCGGATTCCGGTTCCTCGCCCCGCCATTTCTTGCCGAACAGCATTTCCAGGCTGGAGGCATAGCTGTCCCTGCGGGGCGGCTCCTCAGGCTGGGGCGTTTGCAGGTTGGCCGTGCCCCGCACCACGCCCGGGATGCTCTCCGGGCTCTCAGAGGGCCTTTGCGGCGCTCTGCCGGAAAGGCCCTGACTCTCGCTGTCCCGCATCAGCAGCGCGCCGATGTGCTTGCAGCAGGGCCCCTCGCCGTTTTCGTTGTAGGGGCAGGAGCAGCTGGCGCTGACAAAGCTGCCGTTTTCCCGCAGCCAGACCTGGGTCTGGTACAGGCTCCGCCCGCCGCCGCGCACGTCGGCGCTCAGGTGGCGCACGCCGTTCCCGGCCACTTCGCAATTCAGATCCTGTATCCGGTCCGTGTAGGCCTTGGCCCGCGCGAATATCGTGCCGCCCAGCAGGTAGCGGATCTCTTCCATGTCCATCCGGGGTCTCCCTCCCTCTGCAATGCTCTATTGGTTAAGCATACCGCACCGGCGGGCGGGATGCAAGGGGTGCCGGGAAAAAAAGTTCCGGAAAGCACAGAAGCGCCTCATCCGGGAGAGGATGAAGCGCTTCTGTACTTTGGGATTTTTGGAACACTCAGCCCGCATTGCGGTTTACAGGCCAAGTGGGGGTTGGTTTAGGGCTGCTCAGGCATTCTGCTTGAGCTCCTGTGCTTTCTGCCATGCTTTCAGCACATCGATCTTGCTTACGGTGTTGTCGGGATAGAATTTCATCTCTTCCGGAGCCGTCCCCTCATCGTTCAGGTCAGGGATAAGCTCATTTTCCATGGCCCAGCGGGCGGCGTGCTGCAGATCCATATCCCGCTCTTCCTGACCGACATCGGGGTAGAGCAGTTCGGATTCGGGCATGGGCTTGCCTGCATCCTCCCACAGCATCATGGCAAGGGCGCTGCGGTTGCTGGGGAAGTAGGGCAGAGCCATCAGCTTGCCTGCAAATTCAGCGCCCAGAGAATAGGCCTGATAGCCCAGCACTGCACCGCCGACAACAACAGTGGTGCCGATCACGATGGGGCCAACGATATCGGGCTCGTCATCTTCAATGGATGCATCCTGTGTCATGGCTTTCAGGGTCACGGCCTTTGCAGGCATCACAAAGGCAAAGCTTTCCTTATCCTGATAAGCGTTCGGATCATCCAGACCGGTGATATCCCAGTGGCCAAATTTCAGACCGCTATCTGCAAAAGCATCCTTATCAAATGCAACACTCACCGTTGCACCCTCGGGGACATTAAAGGAACCGTCCTCGTTGGCATTCTTTTTAACGATCTCGGTGATATCCTCGGGGTCAGCACCATCCTTGCCGGACACTGTTACGCTGGTGATAACGCCGTCCTTCAAGGTCAGGATGGGCATTTCAGACACAACAAAGTCCTTTTCGTCCTTTGCCAGCTCATTCTTATCCTTCTTGACAACAGCGGTCAGGGTCTGCTTGCCGGTCTCCTTGGGAGCAATGCGGAACTCGCGCTTAACCTCACCGTTCCCCAGATTGATTTTCAGGCCGACATCCGGCATACGATGATACACACCGTTGTCGTCCTTATACTCGATCTCGCCGTTCTTGTCGCCAAAGTCGATGAATGCCTCACCCAGATTGGCATAGCCCTTGGGGTCAACCTTTACGGTAAAGTCCTTGCTTTCGCCCTCTTTGATGACGGCATCATCCAGGCCCTCAATGGTCACAGTGGTGTGAACACGGCCTGCAACGTGATACGTCTCGCTATCTTTGCCCACTTCCACAGCATCCCGCACCACAGCTGCGGTCAGCTTCTGGTCACCGGCTTTTTGGGGGGGTAATGTGGAACACATAATCATTCTTGTCACCGCTCAGATCGACTTCTAGACCGTCCTTCGGCATGGGCTGATACGCACCGTTTTTGTCCTTATACTCGATCTCGCTGTTCTTGTCGCCAAAGGTCAGGATACCAGTACCGGGGCTGTTCTCATGGGTAAGGGTCACGGTAAACTCTGCCTGATCTTCTGCTTTGATCTCACCCTTCAGATCGCTGATGGTCACGCCGACCTTCTTGGAAAGGCAGCGATACTCCCCATCCGTGGTCTTTTTGTAGCCCACCAGATAACCCTTATTCGCACTCGTCAGGTTCAGCTTCTTCTGATAATTTGTTTCTGTAGCTTTGGTCAGCTGACGGCCATCCTTGGGGTCGGCACACTCAATCGTCACTTCACCGGTGTAGTTCTGGGCCACATCAATTTGTCGATCTTTTTCAAGATAAACATTGCAGACGGTATCATCAAAAGTTGCGTTCTTCAGCTGAACGCGGCAGGGAGGCAATCCCCTGTAAACGTCTCGGTTTCGCTCATAAATGTCATACTTTGCCCCCTTGAAAGTGCCGTCATTTACAATGGCTTCGCCCCTTTCAAAGGTGCGAAGTGCGCTGCGCTCCGAACCACCGGAAACTTCAATGGTACCCGAGTTAAAAATCAGTTGACCGTTGCCAACAACAACTGCATCAGCCGTACCTCCTGTGCTCTCGAAGGTGGTGTCCCCGTCAATCGTCAACGTTTTGGCACTATCACCATAAAACGCCAACAATTGGCCTCCAACAAACCGGCCTCCATGAATTTGAATATTACATGTTCTGTCACGATAACCGTCATAGCACCCAAAATTTGCAACAGTATAGCGATCATTACCTTGAAATGTTCCGCCGTTAATCGTAAGATTCAGATCTTCATTCACATTATCCGTAGGACCAATGACATAACCGTTCTTTGCTGTATACGTTCCTCCGTTAATGGTGATTATACCCTCAATAAATCGAAGTGCGCTTCCGTCCTTTACTGCCTCTGCATCGACTTTATCCAGTTCCATTATGCTACTATATTCACTGGGCCGGCATTGGATGGCTCCATCATCTGCCCATTCTGCTGTAATTTTAGAACTTTCTATCACTGCTTTCTCGCAGTTAAGCGCAGCACAAATGGCTTGGTATTTCGATTCAATCGTAACATTTTCTACCTGATTGATGCCATTCGCGAGAGTGAAAGCGGAGGAATACTGATTTCGACCATTGCAAATATATTTTCCACCATTTACAGTGAGGTTTCCACCCTTATTATAAATCACACTGCCACCGTTAACAATAACAGGATATTGAGCATCGCCATTAATAGTTACACTGCCGGCTTTTTCGATCGTGATAAAATCAAAATTCCTATTACTCTCCGGAAAGTCTACTGTCACATTTCCGGTTACATTGATCTCCACAGGACCTTCCGTATTGATCGTGATTCCTTTAGTGTATGGTCCCTTCAGTTGATACGTTCCGCTCTTCGTAATGGGCTGGCCGTCGGTCAGGAGCTCTCCCTTGGTGGTATCATCTGCTGTTCCTTCCGCAAATGCCGACACTGCCCCCGCAGGCAGGAATGTCAGCATCATACTGAATGCCAGTAAGAGGCTGATGAGCCGTTTTTTCATAAAAATCCTCCTTTGTCAGTCATCAATACTCCCAGTTTCTCTACAAAAAGCATCCGGACAAAAAGAAAAAAGCGCCGCACCAGCCAAATGGCTGGTACAACGCTTTGCGTTTTGTACTTTAGGGGTGCTCGCCCTCTCTATCTATGCTTTAACCCGCCGCTTCTCTCAAGGGCAGGGTGATCGTGGTACCCGGAAAAGCTACTCCCATAAACTTCTCCATAACCCCGCACCGGCTGCCCTTTGGGGGGTGCCGGCACATTTCCGCATAGTCGAAGAGGGTTGCAGAGCAAAGTGCAGCTGACGGCCCCTACCGGGCCTTCCGCCTTGCGTCACAGCCTTCCGACTGGTTTGCCGATCTTTCTGTTTTGCTGACAAGGTGCTTTTCGCGCCTTATCATACCCCCCCCCTATAAAAAATCAAGGGGTCTGGGCGAGGTTTGTGAACACTCACAAATCCATGTGATTTTTTCAGGATATTTTAATGAAAAGGCACACGCACAACAAAAAAGCCCTGAGACTTTTATCTCAGAGCTTTCGTTTAAGTCGGCGACTACCTATTTTCACGCGCCGTTTCCAG
>OODB01002163.1_pt1 | contig 11587 bp, 10 predicted proteins | sample 1671721 | NCBI WGS metagenome assembly OODB01 (sample SAMN06348185, study PRJEB24527) | human gut metagenome | biome: human gut; feature: ankylosing spondylitis patient; material: feces | host: Homo sapiens | place: China | collected 2015-10
CGTCCAGCACGCCGAGGTTGCAGTCGGAATCGTAGTATTTCTTGATCGCCATGGTAGTAGTCTCCTTTTACTCTTTCCTGTTTTATTTTTATATTTTGATTTTTATGGAAAACTGAGTTGAACCCCTCAGGCTCGCATCTGCTCGCCAGCTCCCCTATTAGGGGAGCCCTTGGCAGAAAGGGGAACTTGCAGGGCTTTATGCAACGCCAGAGCCGCCCCTACTAGGGGCGGTGGCAATGCGAAGCATTGACAGTGGGGTTTCTTCCCTTACTGCGGGCAATGGGTCCCGGGCAGGGGCAGCTGGGCTGCCCGCACCTCCTGCGGGGGCTTCTGCATGTGCTGGTGCATCCCGCCGCGCTCCAGGGCGGTCACACCGGTGCGGCACTGCTCAAGGATCTTGTAGTCTGCCAGGATCTTGAGGAACGCGTCCACCTTTTCGGGGCGGCCGGTCAGCTCCAGCACCATGCTGTCGGGCGAAAAATCAATGATCTTTGCCTTGTAGATGCTGGCGATCTCCCGCAGCTCACTGCGGTTGTGGACATCGGCAGCCACCTTGAGCAGCAGCAGCTCCCGCTCCAGCGAGTTCTCGTGGTCCAGCACGAACACCTGCCGGGTCACTTCCAGCCGCTCGGTCTGGAGGATGAGCTGGCTCAGCGCCTTTTCATCGCTGGTGATGGTCACGGTGATGCGGCTGACCGCCGGGTCGTTGGTGGCGGACACCGTCAGGCTGTCGATATTGAAGCCGCGGCGGCAGAACAGGTTGGACACCCGGGCCAGAACACCGCTCTGGTTGTCCACCAGCAGACTGATGACTCTGCGTTTGGATTCCATGGGTCAGTCCTCCTTATTCCATGATGATATCATTGATGTCGCCGCCGCCGGGGATCATGGGCAGGACCTTTTCGTCCTTGTCGATGATGCACTCGATCCAGGTGGGGCCCTTCTGCTTGAGGGCATCGGCAAATGCGGCCTGGAACTCGGGGAGGTTGGTGCAGCGGTAGCCCTTCAGACCAAAGCCCTCGGCCAGCTTGACAAAGTCGGTGCGGCGGTGGGGGTCGGTCTGGGAGTAGCGCTTTTCGTAGAAAGTGGTCTGCCACTGGCGCACCATGCCCAGCACAGAGTTGTTGAAGATGACCGTGATGATGGGCAGCTCATAGCTGACAGCGGTGCAGGCCTCGTTGAGGTTCATGTGGAAGGAACCGTCGCCCGTGAACATGACCACCCGCTGCTCCCGGCCCAGCGCCATCTGCGCGCCGATGGCCGCGCCATAGCCAAAGCCCATGGTGCCCAGGCCGCCGCTGGTGATAAAGCCGCGGCTCTTGGTGTGGCGGATGTACTGGGCCGCCCACATCTGGTGCTGGCCCACGTCGGTGACATACACGGTCTCAGGGCCGCACTGGCTGCACACCTCGCCGATGACCTGATGGGGCATCAGGCGGGTGGGGTCGGACACAGGGTGGTAATCCTGCGCCTGCCACTCGTGGATCATCTTCATCCAGTCGGGGTGCTTCTTCTCCTCAATGAGGGGGAGCATCCCGCTCAGGACATAGCAGACATCACCGGCAATGGCAAGATCCACATCCACATTCTTGCCCAGCTCACTGGGGTCGATATCGATCTGGATGATGGTGGCGTTCCTGGCAAAGGTCTTGGGGTTCAGGGCCACGCGGTCAGAAAAGCGGGTGCCCAGTGCGATCAGCACGTCACAGTCCGCGACCGCCCGGTTGGAGGTGTAGCAGCCGTGCATTCCAACCATGCCGATGTTCATCGGGTCACCGTAGGGCACAACGCCTGCGGCCATCAGAGTATAGGTGGCGGGGATCTCCGCCTTGTGGATCAGGTCACGCAGGGGCTGGCAGGAAGCCGCGCTCCGCACGCCGCCGCCAAAATAGACCAGCGGGCGCTTGGCCGCGTTGATGATATCGGCGGCCCACTTGACCTGCTGTTCGTCGTAGGTGGTCACGGTGCGGATCTGCTCCGGCTGCTTGGGGGTGAACTCACAGACAGCAGCGGTGACATCCTTGGGGATATCCACCAGCACCGGGCCCTTGCGGCCGCTCTGCGCAATGCGGAACGCCGCACGCATGGTGTCGGCCAGCTCTTCTACCTTGCGCACCGTGAAATTGTGCTTGGTGATGGGCATCGTGATGCCCTCGATGTACGCCTCCTGAAAGCTGTCCTTGCCCAGACCGGGGGTCGGCACATTGCCGGTAAAGGCGACCATGGGCACGGAGTCCATGTAGGCAGTGGCAATGCCGGTGACCAGATTGGTGGCACCCGGGCCGCTGGTGGCCAGCACCACACCGGTGCGGCCCGTTGCGCGGGCATAGCCATCGGCCGCATGAGAAGCGCCCTGCTCGTGGGCGGTCAGCACATGGTGGATGCGGTCAGAATTCTTATACAGCTCGTCGTACAGGTTCAGCACAGCACCGCCGGGGTAACCGAAGATGGTGTCCACGCCCTGTTCGCAGAGGACTTCAACAAAAATTTGCGAACCATTCAACTGCATGGTAAGTTGCTCCCGTTCCTTTTCCTCTTACACTCTCAACAAAATTTCCCTCAGACACGTTACTTTTCGCATCTTGCATTCCAATTTGAACGTTGGGTCAATTATACTATAAATCGGGCCTTTGTCAATCGACGATTTGTAAAGTGAATCAGCCGAAAGATGAAGATAATTGAACACGCCCTTGCGGACGGCCTTCGTTGAGTGTATAATCTGGTAAAAACTTCTCCGTCAGCCTGCCCGGCTCCTCTGACCGGGGAAGCAGGTGAAATGTGCCGGAGAGGTCCTGTCAAGAGGAGAGTCTGATGATGCAACTTCGTGAATGGAACGCCCGGCTCCACGGGCTTGTTGTTTTCCGTGCCCTGCTGGGCGACCCCGTTGTGGCAAAGCTGGCGGCGCTGACCGACCGGCTGGAAGCGGCTGACGACAGCATCGCTCCCCTGTGCGATGCTGTGGCCGCCTTTGAAGCTGCCCTGTTTGCCCACACCACCAATCTGGGCGATTATCTTTCCAACGCCGTGCTGGAGACCGAGACCGTCTGTGTGCGGCAGGCCGCCGCGGGCCAGCTCTCCCCTGTGATGGAGGCCGCCCTGAACAGTGAGCTGAACTTTTTGCAGAAGCTCTGCGGCCTGACGCTGGACGCGCTGCTGGAAGCTGCCGGCCGGCAGAACCGGGAGCTGGCGTTCCTGCCCCGTTGGGAGGCAAGGCAGCTCGACCTGACCGCCGCCTACAACCAGCGGATGCGGGAAGCCGGGAAGAAGGGCTACGGCATGTTTGCCAAGCACCACGTGTTCACAGTGGAGAACGGTCAGCTGGTGCCCGTGAAGTACCCCGACCCCCAGAAGCTCAGCGAGCTGCCGGGCTACGAGAAGGAGCGGGAAAAGGTCATTGCCAACACCCGCGCCCTGCTGGCCGGTTCCCCCGCCAACAATGTCCTGCTCTACGGCGATGCAGGCACCGGCAAATCCAGCACGGTCAAGGCCATTGCCAATGAGTATGCCGCCGACGGCCTGCGGCTGGTGGAGGTCAAGAAGAACCAGCTCTACCAGATCCCCGACCTGATGGATCAGCTGGCGGCCAACCCCCTCAAGTTCATCCTCTTCATCGATGACCTGAGCTTCTCCTCCAACGACGATAACTTTGCCGCCCTGAAAGCCATCCTCGAGGGCAGCGTGGGCGGCCGGGCCCGGAACATTGCGGTGTACGCCACCTCCAACCGCCGCCACCTCATCAAGGAGACCCTGACCGACCGCACCGGCGACGACATCCACGAAGCCGACACCCGGCAGGAGCTGATGAGCCTTTCCGCCCGGTTCGGCCTGACTGTCACCTTCCAGCGGCCTGAGAAAGCCCGCTTTGCCGCCATTCTGGAAGAGCTGGCAAAACAGCACCACATCCAGATGCCCATGGAAGAGCTGCTGGTCAAGGCCGAGGCCTTCGCCATCCGCGCCGGCGGCCGCAGCCCCCGCGTGGCCAAACAGTTCATCGAACAGTGCGAGAGCGGCGTGCAGAAATAATGTTTGCTTTTTCGTTTTTATGGATAAGAAAAAGCGCTGTGCAGTGAGATGACTGCACAGCGCTTTTTGCTGTTTTGAAAGAAAACTGCCGCCGCAGGCGGCAGATGAGGCGGTCAGAAAATCACACGCGCTCGGCCACCAGCTGGAAGCCCTCTTTGGTGAGCTCCTGCCGGATCTGCTCGATCTGGGCATGGTCGCGGGTCTCCAGCGCCAGCTTGAGGAAGCAGCTGGAGATGGGCATGTTGGGGTCAGAGCCATCGTGCAGGACGGAGACCACATTGCTGCCGCAGCGGGAAACGATGGCGGCCACCCGCTCCAGCTGGCCGGGCTTATCCTCCAGCGCAATGGTCAGGTTGGCCTTGCGGCCACTCATCACCAGACCACGGGTGATGACGCGGTTGAGGATGTTCACATCGATGTTGCCGCCGGAGATCAGGCAGACCACCTTTTTGCCCTCGATGGGCAGCTTGTGGAACAGCGCCGCTGCCACAGGCACCGCACCGGCCCCCTCGGCCACCAGCTTCTGGTTTTCCATCAGGGAGAGGATGGCGGCGGCGGTCTCGTCCTCGCTGACGGTCACGATGTCGTCCACATATTCCTCGCAGAGCTGATAGGTCAGCTCGCCGGGGGTCTTGACCTGAATGCCGTCCGCAAAGGTGGCCACATTTTTCAGGGTCTGATACTTGTGCTCATGCAGGCTGCGGTACATGCTGGGGGCACCCTCGGCCTGCACGCCGTAGACCTTGACCTCGGGGCGCAGGCTCTTGATGGCAAAGGCCACGCCGGAGATCAGGCCGCCGCCGCCCACGGGCACGATGACGGCATCCAGATCGGGCAGCTGGTCAAGGATCTCCAGACCAATGGTGCCCTGACCTGCGATGACCTGTTCGTCATCGTAGGGGTGGATGAAGGTCATGCCGGTCTCGGCCTGCAGCTCCACGGCCTTGTCGTGGGCATCATCATAGGTGCCGGGCACCAGACAGACCTCCGCACCCAGGCTCTTGGTATTTTCCACCTTCATAATGGGGGCACCGTCCGGCATACAGACGATGCTCTTGATGCCCCGGCGGGTGGCGGCCAGAGCCACGCCCTGTGCGTGGTTTCCGGCAGAGCAGGCGATCACGCCCTTTTCGCTCTCCTCCCTGGAGAGCTGGCTGATCTTATAATAGGCCCCGCGCACCTTGAAGCTGCCGGTCACCTGCAGGTTCTCGGTCTTGAGGTAGAGGCGGCAGTCCTTGGAGAGCTTGGGCGCTTCAATCAGGTCGGTCTTGCGGGCAACGTCCTTGAGCACAAAGGCGGCGTGGTAGATCTTATCCAGAGTCAGCATGACGATACTTCCTATCTTCTATCCTTGATTTTTGCATGTGAATATGCATCCCAGTATAAATTAGCAAAAGTATTTTGTCAAATGAGCGTATTTCAACATTACGTTTGCTGGGGTGACCGCCAATGGCTACGCCCGGGCAGATGGCCCTGCGGCCCGATGCACGCTCCACCTGTGCCCATGCCGTGGGAGCGGTTTTCCCTGACCCAAAACGCCCCTCTCCGGCATCTGTGAGACCGGAGAGGGGCGTTCTCGTTTTTAACCTTTCATCGGCACAAATCCGACCAGATCCTTCACGACCTCGCCGCCGATGATGAGCCCGGCCACCGAGGGCACAAAGGCGTTGGAGCCGGGAACCGAGCGCCGGATGGTGCACTTGCGCTGGGTGCCCGGGGGGCAGATGCAGTGGTTCTTGCAGCTGATGGAATCATCCTCGATGGGGGTCATGGCAGGCTCCTTGGAGTAGACGACCTTCAGGTGCTTGATCCGCCGCTTGCGGCACTCGGTGCGCATCACCTTGGCCAGCGGGCAGACGGAGGTCTTGTAGATATCCGTCACCTCAAAGCGGGTGGGATCCATCTTGTTGCCTGCACCCATGGCGCAGATGATGGGGGTGCCGGCCTCCTTGGCCTTGACCACCAGCGCGATCTTGCCGGTGACGGTGTCGATGGCATCCACCACATAGTCGTACTGGGTGAAATCGAACTGATCCTGCGTTTCCGGGGTGAAGAAGATCTTGTAGGTGGTGACCTTGATGTTGGGGTCGATTTCGTGGATACGCTGTTCGGCCACATCCACCTTGTACTGGCCCACGGTCTTGCGGGTGGCCACGATCTGGCGGTTCAGGTTGGTCAGGCAGACCTTGTCATCATCAATGAGGTCCAGCGCACCCACACCGCTGCGTGCCAGCGCTTCCACCGTGTAGCCGCCCACGCCGCCAATGCCAAACACTGCCACACGGGAATTGTGCAGCTTTTCCATTGCTTCCTTGCCCAGCAGCAGCTGGGTGCGGGAATATTGATCCTGCATAGATACTTGCTCCTCCATTTTACACTGTTCCGTTCATTTTACCGGTTCGGCACAGCTGCTTTCGTTTTGCTTTATCACTTTCCTGCAAAGTGCCTGAGCGGTTTATTCCACCGCAACGATGGTGCCGCCCCCCAGCACAACATCCCCCTGATACAGCACCACGGCCTGACCGGGCGTGGGGGCACGCTGGGGCTGGTCAAATTCCAGCCGGAACTGCCCCTCTCCTGCCGGGTAGACGGTGGCCGCCTGCTCGGTCTGGTGATAGCGGGTGCGGGCCGTGACCCGCAAGGGCGCGGTCAGCTCCGGGATGGCGATCCAGTTCACCTCGTCGGCATAGACGATGCGGTCAAACAGGTTCTCCTCCGGGCCCACCGTGACGGTGTTGGCCTGCATATCCTTGGCGCAGACATACACCGGCGCACCCATGGCAAGGCCAAGGCCCTTGCGCTGGCCGATGGTATACCGCACCGCACCGTTGTGGGTGCCCACCTTTTTGCCGTTCTTGTCCAGAAAATCACCTGCCGGGTAGTGCTTGCCGGTGAAGTTCTCCATGAAGCGGGCGTAATCGCCGTCCGGCACAAAGCAGATATCCTGGCTGTCGTGCTTGCGGGCGTTGATGAAATGCTGCTTTTCCGCGATCTCACGCACTTCGGCCTTGTGCAGCCTCCCCAGCGGCAGGCGCACATGGGCCAGCTGCTCCTGGGTCAGGTTATAGAGCACATAGCTCTGATCCTTGCCCTCGTCCAGACCCTTTTTCAGCAGCCAGCGGCCGGTGGCCTCGTCCTGCTCCACCCGGGCGTAATGGCCCGTGACCACATACTCCATGCCATGGCTCTCAGCCCAACGGAGCAGGTGGTCAAACTTCATATACCGGTTGCAGTCGATGCAGGGGTTGGGCGTGCCGCCCATCTCATATACCCGGATGAATTTTTCGATGATCTTCTCCCGGAAGTCGGCGGTGAAATCCAGCACCTCATAGGGGATATCCATCGCAAAGGCCACCTCGGCGGCATCCTCGATATCCTTTTCGGAGCAGCAGGTGTGGAAACCGGACTGCCCCAGCGTCTCGTTGCGGGTGAGCCGCATGGTGATGCCGGTGCAGTCGTACCCTGCCTGCTGCATCAGCCATGCCGCCACCGAGCTGTCCACACCGCCGCTCATGGCGATGAGTGCCCCGGGGCGCTTCGTGTTCTGTGCTTCTGTCATATCGTCCCTCATTCAATAACACACTAAAACAGTAGTATAATACTACCGCAGCTTCTTTCTCTTGTCAAGACGCAGAAAATTGAGCCGTCGCTGCCAGCAGCGCGTCTTTTTCGTTGGGTGTCTGCCCGGTGATGACAGCCTCCAGCAGGGCGTTCAGCACCTGCCGCAGACCCGGGCCGGGTCTGACCCCCGCCGCCATCAGGTCACGGCCATTCACGGCCAGCTGGCTCACCCGGCAGCAGGCATTTTCTGCTGTCAGCCGCTCTGCCTCGGCCCGCAGGGCAGCAAAGGCTCCGGTCTGTTCCGGATGCCGGGCACTGCAAAGGGCGGTCAGGCGCTGGATCGTCGGCAGCTCATAGCGGCCCAAAAGACGTTTGGCTGTAAGCTGCATCTCGGAGCCGGGCGTACCGGGAGCTTCCCTTTCCAACGCTGTCACCTCATCCGTCAGCGCGTTGGAGCATTTCAGTTTGCGCAGAGCTTTGCGGGCGCCGGCTTCACCCAGCGGGCAGAGAAGGGCCGCCAGCCGGGTGGGCACATTCTCCGCTGTTGGTTCGATCCGGTCGATGGTACGGCAGAGTTCTGCAAACCGTTCCGGCTGTTCTTCCGGTTCCAGCTCCGGCAGGACAACGGCCAGAACGGCGGGTTCCAGATAGCTTCCGGGCCGAGGTGCCGCCAGCAGCTTGAGCAGTTCTTCCTGGATGCGCTCCGCCGAAACGCAGTCCAGATGCGGCCCCAGTGCCCGGGCAGCAACACCGGTGGCTAGGTCGATGGCGAAGCCGAACCGGGCCGCGAACCGGTAGAGCCGCAGGATGCGCAGTGCGTCCTCCTCAAAGCGGCGTTCCGGCTCCCCCACCGCCCGCACGAGATGGGCGGCAAGGTCGTCCCGCCCGCCAAAGGGGTCGATGAGCCCTTCCTCGGCGCTGTATGCCATAGCGTTGATGGTGAAATCCCGCCGGGCAAGATCCTCCCGCACATCCGGCACAAAGCAGACGGCATCCGGGTGGCGGCCATCGGAATAGGCCCCCTCGGTGCGGAAGGTCGTTGTCTCATAGAGCCTGCCGCCCTGCTTCACCGTCACGGTGCCGTGCTGCAGGCCGGTGGGGATGCACTTTTCCTCCCCGAACAGCGCCATCACCTGCTCCGGGCGGGCGCTGGTGCAGAGGTCCCAATCGTGGGGGTCCAGCCCCAGCAGGCTGTCCCGGACACAGCCGCCCACAGCGTAGGCCGCATGGCCCGCCCCATGGAGCGCATCCAGCAGCAGGGCTGCACCCAGGTCAAGTTTGATCGTTGTCATGTTGCTTCCTCGTCATATTGCAGGATGATCTGTTTGCCGTCAAAGCCGCACTCCGCCGCCGGGAATACCGCCTGCGCATTGGGCAGGGCGGCTTTCGGTTCAAGGATCATGGGCGAATAATGCATCAGCCAGAACCGGCGCACGTCAGCCTTTTTTGCAATGGCCGCACCCTGCGCAAAAGTGCTGTGCCCCCACTGCTTTGCCTGCGCCTCCTGCTCGTTGTCGGGGTAGGTGGCATCGCAGAGGAAGAGGTCGGCGTTCTGCGCGGCCTGTTCCAGCGCCGGGCAGGGAGCGGTATCACCCGAGAACACGAACCGCAGACCCCGGCGTGCCGGGCCCAGCACATCCGCAGGGGCGACCACAGCCCCGCTTTCCAGCGGGATGCTCTGGCCCCGCTGGAGCAGTTTCCATGCAGGCACCGGAACGTTCAGTGCCCGGGCCTTTGCAGGGTCAAAGCGGCCCGCCCGGGGCAGGTCGAGCCGGTAGCCCCGGCTGAGCACCCGGTGCCGGGTGCGGAAAGGCGTAAGCTGCGCCCCCGCAGGCCAGCCGGAAGAGAGAGTGGTCAGGTCGATGGGGTCTGTGTCCAGCTGCACAGCCCTGACCGGGTACGGCAGCGGCCCGGCCAGGGTGCGCAGGGCGGGCCAGATTTCCCCCAGCCCCTCCGGGCCGTAAAGGGTCAGCGGGCGCTCCCGGCCCTGACAGCCCAGCGTCTGCAGCAGGCCCGGCAGGCCGAAGATATGGTCGCCGTGATAGTGGGTCAGGCAGATGGCATCCAGCTTCATCAGGTTGACCCCGGCGCGGCGGGCCGCCGCCTGCGTACCCTCGCCGCAGTCAAACAGCAGGGCGTGGCCCCCGCATTCGGCCAGCGCGGCGGTCAGGGCACGGTCCGGCAGGGGCATGGTGGCCGCCGTGCCCAGCAGTGTAATGGTCAGCATAACAGTTCCTCCGTGATTTGTCGGTAACAGTGTACCACATTTTGCGCCCGCACACAATCGGCACAGCCCGGCATAGGATGGCGCAGAGCTCTGATGCAAAGGGAGGTTTGACCATGCAGCGCAAAAAAGTCCCCGCCGGGCACCACCGCTTCGGGCTGGCCCGGCTTGTTCTGGTCCTGGCACTGCTGTTTCTCGTCGTGGCGCTCACCGCCGGGCTGGCGGGCTGCCTGTTCCAGCCCGTACTGGCCGCCCGGGGCACGCTGCTGTTCCTGCCGGGGTAATAGAAAGAAAAAGCGGAATCGTTCCATCCTTGCCCGAGAGAACGATTCCGCTTTGTGCTATTTTATTCTGCCGTTTTCAGCTGCTGTGCTTTTTTCCATGCGCGAATGGCTTCCCCATAGGAGATTTGCTCATCCGGCTTGAACTGCTCCGTATGCTCTTCATCAGGCAGCTCCATCAGCTCGTTTTCCACGGCCCACTGTGCGGCCTGCTGTGCCACTTCCTCATTCAGGCCGATGTCCTCATACGCTGCATTTACATCCGGTACAGGCTCTCCTGCATTCCTCCAGAGCAGTTCCGCCAGCTGGATCCTGTTTTGGGGAATTGCCGCCCCACTGGGCAGCAGATATTTCAGATAGAGCTCTGTTCCGAGCTGATGCGCCTGATAGGCCAGTACAACAGCCGAAATTCCCACTGCGCCGATCATTGCGGCACTGCCCAGCAGTTCGGTTTCTCTGGCATTTTCCGCGCTTTCGTACATTGCCTCTACGGTCACATCTGCCGTCGGCATGGGAAATGTCATAGTCTGGCTGGTGTGTGCTACATCAGGGTTCCCCATCAGTGCCGGATCGCTGATGTTCCACTGCGCAAAGACCATTCCTTCCGGTGCCGCATTTGCCGCAACCGTAACCATTGCGCCCGCAGGGATCTTTCCGATCTGGGTCGTACCCTGTTGTTCCAGCACCACCTTCTTCGTGATATCCACAGTCTTTCCATTTTTCTCAACCGTCACACGCACAAGAGTACCGTCTTGTTCCGTCAGAGTATACTTTTTGGCCGTATCAGTATCAGGGTCAGGGGTAGGAGTAGGGGTAGGAGTAGGGGTAGGAGTAGGGGTAGGCTTAGGCTCAGGGTCAGGATTAGGATTAGGGTTAGGGTTAGGCTCAGGGTCAGGATTAGGTTTAGAATCTACCTCGCTCCACTGTGCGCAAACCGTCACATCCTTCGCCGGCATGGAAAATGTCATGGTGGTGCGTGTTACATCAGGGTTCCCCATCAGTGCCGGATCACTGATGTTCCACTGCGCAAAGACCCTTCCTCCCGATGCCGCATTTGCCTCAACCGTAACCATTGCGCCCTCAGGGATCTTTCCGATCTGGGTCGTACCATCTTTTTTCAGCTCCACATTCTCTGTGATATCCTCAGTCGTTCCATTTTTCTTAAACGTCACACTCACAAGAGTACCGTCTTGTTCCGTCAGAGTATACTTTTTGCTCCAATGTGCGTAAACCGTCACATCTTTCGTAATTTTCTGGTCAAATTTAAACAATTCACCGTCATTTTCTTGCGTATACCAACCTTTAAACTGGTAACCGTCCGCTGTTGGATCATCGGGCGGGGTGACAAATCCTTCATACTCCACCACTTTGCTGGTTTTCTTTTCCGGATCGCCGCAGTCAAAGCTCACAGTATGGGCACAAAAAAAATTCTCCGAATCAGTTTTTGATATGAACCCCAAAAGTTAGACAAAAAAACGAATTAAGCGGCCCCAACGGT
>OODB01002170.1_pt1 | contig 11557 bp, 10 predicted proteins | sample 1671721 | NCBI WGS metagenome assembly OODB01 (sample SAMN06348185, study PRJEB24527) | human gut metagenome | biome: human gut; feature: ankylosing spondylitis patient; material: feces | host: Homo sapiens | place: China | collected 2015-10
GAAGGGCCATTAAGACCCCTCTAATCTCTTAAAGCGAAGTGCCTTCTTCAAGATCATATGGCACCTCTATATTCATCGGAATTTCTTTTTCCTCAATTAAATCAATAACAGCATTGGCAACACTCGTTCCTATCTGATCAACGTGATTATCTACTGCAGCAATGGCCTCTTCATTCCAGAAGCGATACATCAAGCGATCATATGTCATAAGACCATAATCTTTTGGCGCACGGTATCCATTCTTTTTTAAGAATTTCTGCATTGGTATGGCAAACATTTCTCCTGTACACAAAAATACTGGCTTTTCCCCCGTATTCTTCTCTAAAAACTCAAGTGCCTGCTCATTCGTATCTTTTCCATACAAAATATGATAGTCACAGCCTTGCTTTTGGGCCTCCTCCAAAAAGCCAGAGGCTCTCTGATAATGAGGAATATTAATTTGACCATCCTCTCCATACAATGGCGGCACGACAAATACCTGCTTATGATAACCATGCGCCTTTAAAAAACGCACAACATCCTTTACAGACTTATTTTCATTTACACCTACTGTATAACTTCCCGGCAGCAGTTGATAGCCGAGGATCACATACTTCATATCTAGCTTATCAAGCCAGTCTTTAAACTCATCGCCTCTGTTAACACAGTTTAAAATCATACCATCAACACAATAGCCTTTCATCATCTCAATCAGGCGCCTTTCCTCCTGACAATCACTATCATGCGTACAAGTACAAACCATATATCCGCGTGCTCTCGCCTGGCGTGTTATAGCATCGACAATCTCTGAAAAATACAAATTTTTTATATCAGAGATAACGATCCCGATCATTTTGCTTTTTCCATTTACCAAGCTTCGCGCGATAAGATTTGGAACGTATCCCATTTCCTGTGCCTTTTTCAAGATTTTCTCCCGCGTCTCTGGCTTCACATTCTCATTTCCGCTCAGCGCACGGTTTACTGTGATTCGAGATACACCGCATGCTTCTGCAACGTCCTTTGCTGTTACTGCCATTTTACTAGTCCTTTTCTTTCCCTTAGATTATTAACTTAAGCCTTTCCAGTAAGCAGCCTCTCTAACTCTTCTGGCGTATCTACTACACATTTTGCGCCATGCTCAAGCAAAAATTCTCTGCCTCGAAATCCCCAGTTTACAAAAATTCCATCCATGCCTGCTTCTTTTGCCGTATCTACATCTACATCGGAATCACCAATATAAACTGCCTCTGCCGCCGTCTTTTTCAGTGTTTTTAAAACTTCAAAAACGCTGTCCGGACAAGGTTTTCTTCTGATGCCTTCTCGCTCGCCAACGACAAAATCAAATGCTTTCGGAAAGTACTGACTGCAAAGTTCCTGCACGGCAAAGTCTGCCTTATTTGAAACAATTGCCGTCTGTATGCCGCATTTACGTAGATCCTCTAACAGCTTTAGAATCCCATCATAAGGCTTTGTGTGGTCTGCGCAGTGTATACCATAGTGAACCTTAAAGCTCTCCAGCGTCTTTTCTGTCGCTTCCTTTGATGTTCCCTTAGGCACAGCTCGCTCAATAAGCTTTCCAATTCCATTTCCAACAAAACAGCGCACCTCATCAAGTGTCCGCGCCGGATATCCATTTGCAGCAAGCGCCGCATTTGTGCTCTCCTTTAAATCCTCCAATGTATCAAGAATTGTTCCATCTAAATCAAATATGGCAAGTCTGTAGCTCATCCTATGATTCTTCCTTTCCGTAAGATTATGATAATACAATTACACGCGCTTTTTCTTCCAAAGCCCCGTGCGGTATACTACATACAAAATCACAGATGACAGTGCATTGCTGACAACAACGCTATACCAGATACTTCGAACTCCCATATGAAGCCAATGCTCGCATACATAAAGCGTTGCAAATCGAAATACCCACAGCCTCGTTGCATCAACTGCCATCGTAACTTCCGTATGACCACTTCCCTGAAAGAGACCGCTTGTGGAATTATAAATACCATTTGTAAAACACCATAACGCCATGATGCTAAGAAAATCTGCAGCCATAGCTATTACTTCTTCATCTGTTGAAAACAACCCTACTATCGCCTCTGATAAAAATGGACGCGATAGAATCAGTCCGCCAACAAACAAAAAAATAACACTCACACGTCTTGCGATCTTATAGCCTTTTTCAGCGCGGTCAATCTGATTTGCTCCAATGTTTTGACCAACAATTGTCGCAACTGCTGAGCCAATACCATTTGACGGCAGCGTGATAAGACCATTTACCTTGTTGCCAATTCCGTATGCTGCCATTGCTCCAGTACCATACACATAGACATTTCTGCTCATTAAAAGAAAGCCAAGCTGCATTGTACTTCCGCCGATTGCAGTCGGAAGACCAACTGTGAGAATGCTTTTCATTTTGCTTTTTTCAAAGCGAAAACCCTTTAAGCGAATCCTTACACCTGTTGTATCTCTCTTTAAGATTACAAGTGAAATCATTGCCGGAACTGCCTTAGCAATAACTGTCGCAAGCGCTGCTCCTGCTGCTCCCCAGTGTATCACAATCATTAAAAGTGGGTCAAGTACAACATTAAGTAAAATTCCTGTCAGATTTAAAAACATAGGTGATACTGTATCACCTTGCGCCTGCCTAATCGCTGCAAAAATATTGACCATGTATAAAAACGGCATATCTAAAATAACAAGCCTAAGATACACATTTGCAACTTTTGCTGTCGGCTCATCTGCTCCAAGCCAGTTTACCACAGTAGGGGTAAAAATTGCAATAACTCCGGCGCAGATGATGGAAAATATCATTGCGCAGACAAAGATCTGACTTGCCATGGAGGCTGCCTCTTCTTTTTTTGATGCTCCGATAAGCTGTGCAATCAAAACAGCACCTGCCACCGTAAGTCCCGATCCAAAGTTTACCACAATTTGCTGTAGCGGCGAAACAAGATTAATTGCTGCTAATTCATTTGTTCCAAGCTGTCCGAGCCAATAAGTATCGGTCAGATTATACATAGTCTGTAAAAAACTATTGATCACAACAGGTACTGCCAGTGCGAGAATTGCCTTTCCAATACTGCCCTGCAGGATCAGCTTAATATTTTTTTCGGTTACTTTTGCCTTTGCCATAACAGCCAGCCCTTCCTAAGTTCTATTCTTCAAACCCTCTTTTAATCAAAAACGGCGCTGTTATCCGAAGACAACAGCGCACCTTTTATTTGTTTTTAACCCTTTACAGCACCTACATTAACACCCTTTACGAAGTATTTCTGCAGGAACGGATACAGAATCATGAATGGTAAAATTGCAATGATAATTGCCGCACTCTTTACGGTATTCTCAGTTGCACCGCCGTTTGCCTGCGGAAGATCACTACCCATCATGATACTTCTTAACTTCATCTGGAAGTTATAGAGAGTAGAATCAGTAATGTACAGCTTGTAGTTGGTGTAATCATTCCAGTAAGCAACTGCAAACATCAGACCGATGGAAGCAAGTGCTGCCTTGGAAAGCGGAAGTACAACCTTGATAAATGTTGCCATTGGCGTACATCCATCAAGTGTTGCTGCCTCAAACAAGCTCTGCGGAATACCCTCGAAGAAGTTTCTCATCAAAACAAGGTTATAAATATTGATTGCTGGAAGAAGTACAACGCCGAGCAGGTTATTTGTTAAACCCAAGTTTTTCATAACCAAGTAAGTCGGGATCATACCACCGTTGAAGATCATGGTAAACAGCAGGAAGTTTGCAAAGAATGTTCTTCCCGGCATATCCCACTGAATTAAAACATATGCACCAAGTGTAGAAAGTGCCAGACCAAGGAAGGTACCTGCCAGTGTTGTTCCAACGGAGATCAGAAGTGGACGATACAGAGTCGGATTTGACAGTACACTCTCATATCCAGCCAGACCAAACTGCTTCGGCCACAATCTCATACCATAAGCAGAACTTAAGTCGAAGGAATCGACTAATACCTTATAAATCGGAATCAACATGATAATGGAGATCAGAATAAAAATGATTCCATTAATTACATTAAAAAGTCTAATCTTTGGATGATCTTTCATTTGTTCTCCACCTCCTTAAACAATACCGCGTCCGTTACGAACCTTCTTACTGATATAGTTACAGATCAGTACGAGTACGCAGCCGACAAGTGACTTGAATAAACCTACCGCTGTAGTATAACCGTAATTCGGGATACCGCCGCTGTTGAAGGTCTGGTTGTAAACGTATGTCTGAATAACCTCTGCCTTTTCCATAACAGCATCATTCTGTAATACGAATACAGACTCGAACAAGTTAAGAACCTTTGCCAAGTTCAGGATGATAACAGTGATGATCGTGTTTGCCAGTGCCGGCATGGTGATGTACCACATCTTCTTCCAGCGTCCTGCACCATCAATACCAGCAGCCTCATAAATTTCCTGGCTGATACCAACAAGTGTTGCCATGATGATAATGGTCTGCCATCCTGTATCCTTCCATACGTTAATAACAAAGAATGCCGGTGTCCACCACTTTAAGCTTCCAAGGAAATAAATCTCGCTTCCTTTTTCAACCACACCGATTGAAGCAAGGAATGAGTTTACAAGACCCTGACTTGATGGAGAAAGAATCAAACCAAAAACAGATGCTGTAACAACCCAAGATAAGAAATGCGGCAGATAAATAATTGTCTGTGCAACCTTCTTAAAATGAACGTTTATAATCTCGTTTAATAACAGTGAAACAACTACTGCCGCAAATGTATTCAAAAGCAGCTTAGAGATACTTAAAAACAGCGTATTTTTAAATGCACGCCAGAACATTGGCTTTGAAAACAAAGTCTCAAAGTTTTTGAATCCCGTCCATACAGGATCTTTAATCAGCTTGTACTCGGTGAATGAATAAACAATACCGAACATTGGCAGATAGTAGAATACTACTACAAAGATAAATACAGGAAGGAACATCAAATAGAACCATCTGTACTTATACATCTGCTCTTTGAGTGGCTTCTTGTGTGATACAACAGTCCCGTCTGGGAGCGTTATAGTGTTCTTTTTTGCCATCGTTTTCTCCTTTTTTATTATATTTGTAAACTTAGATGCTTCGGATTTTTCCTGCATCAAAAATGATGTCAGAAATCTCACTGTATGTGCGCTTCTTCCATCTATCTGAAAGACGAAAAAAACTGCTGAGAGTCAAATTTATTGATATGCCTCCCAGCAGCTATCCGTCTGTCATACAAATCAATTGTCCTGCATACGCTTTTAACTTAGTGCATACAAGTCAGGTTTGGGACTGATTAGTTGTTCAGAGAATCAACAATCTTCTGAGACCAGTTATTTCCACCCTGCTGATCAAAGTATGCCATACCATCCTCAACGCTCATGCCCTGAGTAACAACCTTAGCGATTACTTCATTCTTAAGTGTGGTCAGATCACCGTTATACTCTGCCATCTCATCAGTGGAAACAACCAGCTGAGCCATCTTGCTGTGCTCCTGGAAAGTCTCTGCAGAAACCTTTGCCTCTTCTGCTACTGCATCTGCCTTTGGATCGTTCTCAAGCGGAGCAACTGCAAGCATCGGGTCAATGTGGTTCTTTGTATAAACAGTTCCCTCTTTCTCTCTGTTCTCTAACATATGGAACTGACCTTCCTCGTATGTAACGCCGCAAACTTCCTCTGCTGCTGTTGACCAATGAACGCCCTCTACACCATATGTCCATAAGAACTGCATATCGCCGCCATCTAACATAGTCTCGATAAAGTACTTATATACACCTTCTGGATTTGAGCAAGCCTCAGTAATACACCAAGCCGGTGCAACACGCTCTGTATAAGCGCCAAGCTCCTCAATCGGCGGGATTGCTACAAGCTCACTGTCAAGACCATTTGCCTCAAGATTTGTCTTTAAGTTGGTTGCCCATGTTCCTGCCCAGTATGTGAATACACCAAACTTGTCCTCGTAGAACTTGGTACGGCAGTCAGATGTTGCATTAGTCAGAGACTCCTTATCAATATAACCAGCCTCATATGCACTCTTTAATCTCTCTAAAGCATCCTTCATGGAATCCTCTGTAAAGCCATCTACCCATACGCCGTCATCATTCTTGTAGAAGCTCGGGTAAGCATCCTGATAGAACTCCGGCAGATAGTTTGTATATGGAGCTTCAGTTCCAATAAGACCTGCAGAAGATACACCATATGTATCGCCGTCAACACCATTTCCATCCGGATCGCCAGTGGTAAATGCCTCAAGCATTGCCAGATACTCATCATAAGTAGTCGGAACCTCTAAGCCACAGTTATCTAACCATGCCTTCTTTACATAAGTGATGCAGCCGTTTCCTCTTGCAGGAGAAATTCCGTATAGAGAACCATCAATCTTTAAACCATCGATAACGCTCTGGTCGGTAATACGCTCCTTGAGCTCGGAGTTGTCATATGCTTCTGTCATATCCCAAAGAACGCCCTCTGCTGCGTAGCTAGCGTAGTAGGTAGAACCTAACAGAACAACATCCGGCCAATCACCGCCTGCGATGGTCTGACCTAATACATCATAGTACTGTGAATGGTCTGGCTGAATAATCTGCAGGTCAATACCGGTAAGCTCTTCCCATCTTGCCTCGAACTCTGCCTGTCCGTTCTCCTGTGTGAAAACGGTACCGTCAAACATTACTGTGATCTTCTCCGGCTTTTCTACCTCATCTGCCATAACAGCTGGTGCAATGCCCATAGAAGCCATTACCATTGCAGCACTTGATGCCAGTGCCATCAATTTTCTCTTCTCCATTTAGAAATCCTCCTTGAATTGTGTCTCTGTTGTGTGTAACAACGTCCTTAGATGTTATTCTACTACTTAAACGATAAAAATACAAGCTTTTTTTGAATTTTTACTAATAAACCATTTTTTCTCAAATGTGTTTCCGTCATTTTTGAAAAATTTCTTTGTTTTTTTCGTGTCCGTGGATTGACACTTTTTTGTCAATCAGTTATACTGAACGAAAAAGATGGAGGAATTTTGTGAATTATGAATACAATTTTAGCTACCTCTTTTTCGGAGGAAAAAGGACTATCTCGTTTCTGTATTATAAACGCACTAAAAGAAATCGATCAAAAGGGCATTTCGATGCACAGTTTTCTAATGTGGAAGGATGGAAGCCTAATCACAGAAGGCTATTATGCCCCGATTAGACAGACTGATCTTCATCGAATGTTTTCTGTCACAAAAAGCTTTGTCAGCATCGCAATCGGTCTGTTACTGGAGGAAGGACGACTCTCTATTAATGATCCAATTGTCAAATTTTTCCCTGAGTATGTTCCCGATCCAAAGCTCGCTCATCCATGGCTTCGTCAGATGACGATTCGCAATATGCTGTCAATGCGAAGCTGTCACGCGACAACCACCTATGATAAGTTCAGCTCAAAGACCGACTGGGTAGAAAGCTTTTTTACGGTGCCGCCAACCCATAAGCCAGGCACGGTCTTTCACTATGACACCTCTTCCACCCACACTCTGTGTGCTCTTGTCGAAAAGCTCACTGGTATGAAGCTTCTCGATTATCTAAGAAGCAAAGTGCTAGACGAGATCGGCTTTTCAAAAGAGGCTTATTGTCTTACAGATGGTTTTGGCGTTAGTATGGGCGGTTCTGGTCTGATGGCAACCTCACGCGATTTTATGCTCTTTGCACTTTTGATCTTAAATAATGGAAAGTTGAATGGAAAACAGTATATTTCGGCTGATTATATTAAAGAATCGACCTCATTTCAGACAGCAACATGTGTCACAGGTCCCGTTCCATCTGAAAGCCAGGGCTATGGATTACAGTTTTGGATTGGCGAGCATGGCTCAATCGTTTGCTACGGAATGGGCGGTCAGCTTGCTATTCTTTTGCCAGAATATAACACGGCAATCGTGACAACTGCTGACACGCAGGGCTATCAGGGCGGCAACCAGGTCATCTATGATGCAATCTTTCGCCATATCTTGCCAGAGCTTGAAAAGAAAAAGGCACCATGGACACCAACTGACGAAGAAAAACTTGCTTTTGAGCAATTTATGAGTAAGCTTGCAATACGTCCACTTAACCACAATAAATCTGCTTCTGAGGCATGGAACAACAAATTTGAAAATGTCAATGACATAAATACAAGTTTTTTGACAAATTTCAGGCCAATTATGTCAAGTTTTGGAGGGACATATGTAGTCAAAAAGGCTTCTGACGCTGCAAAGACACTTGATAAAAACATAATCAATGAAACAATTTGGGATGAGATTTCATTTGAGATGAGTGATCCACTGGCGCCATCTGCGATGGGGAAAGTGGCATTAAAGTGCCATGTTTCCCCGTCCAATACAGATTCCACAGTGACTTTTGAATTTGGCTTTGGTGTTTTAAAAGAAGGTACGCTTAATATGACTACTCATATGGGAAACCGTGCCGATGAGCCTGTGCCTGTTTCTATGCATTACGCAGCAAGCGCAGAATGGCTTAGCGAAAACATGCTTTATATCCGCGTTCACCTGCTTGATACCTCTGTCGGCTCTATCCATATTCAGGCTGTATTTGGTGAATCTGATGTTACTATTTTCCTTCGCAAACAAGAAGAAACACTGTTTGGAGAGTTTTCAGGCCATCTGTACGGCACTAGACAATAATATCTATCTTTTAAGCTGAATTTAAGCAAAAATAATCCATTTACAATGAGCTTTTACCATGTTAAAAAAAAGGCAGACTATACATTAGGGAGGGAGGGCATATGAAACCTTCATCAAATACTGCCGACATGACAAAGGGCAGCCCGGTCAGACTGATTCTGACCTTCTCTGTCCCACTGATCATCGGCAATATTTTCCAGCAATTCTATAACATGGTAGACTCGATTGTCGTAGGAAATTTTGTAGGTGCCAATGCGCTTGGCGCTGTCGGTGCTTGCGGCTCACTAAACTGGTTGTTCTTCTCACTTTCATCTGGTCTTGGCATTGGAATTGGTGTCATTGTCTCGCAATTTTACGGTGCGAAGCGATTTGATAAGGTCAGTGAGACGATTGCAAACTCGTTCTATGTACTAATCTCGTCGGCGCTTGTTGTCAGCATTTTGTGCTACTTGATTGCGCCGGCTGTTTTAAGGCTTTTGAAGACACCAGATGACATCATTAACGACTCGATCACCTATATGAGAACGACCTGCCTAGGAATCGTTGCAATTTCTCTATATAACGGTGTCTCCTCAATCCTTCGAGCACTTGGTGATTCAAAGACACCTCTGTGCTTTTGGATCTCTTGTTTGTCATTAGCTTTGGCTGGGGCGTGTTTGGTGTTGCCTTTGCGACGATTCTTTCTCAAGCCTTATCAGCTGTTGTCAGTTTGTTCTATGCATTCAAGAAAATCTCTTATTTCCATCTGACAAGAGAACAGCTCAAGCCAAATGCCTCGATTATCAAAAATTCCTACCGACTTGGTGTTCCGATTGCCCTGCAAAGTAGCATGATCGCTGTCTCCTGCGTATTCTTGCAGTCGATTGTCAACAGCTTTGGCTCCACAGTTGTCTCTGCCTACACAATCACAAACCGAATCGAGCAGCTGATCAATCAGCCTTACAACTCTCTTGGAACTGCACTCACCACCTATGCTGGTCAAAACATTGGTGCTGGGGATACCGACAGAGTGAAACTTGGCTTCAAAAAATCAATTGCGATTGTCGCTGTATTCAGTGCAATCATGATTCCGGTCACTTTTATTTTTGGAAAAAATATCGCCGGTCTCTTTGTAAAAGAAACCGACGTCATTAATCTTGGTGCTTCTGCTTTGAAAATCACCAGTGTATGCTATTTCTTCCTTGGCATGATCTACATTCCAAGAGGCATTTTAAACGGATGTGGAGATGCCGGATTTGCGATGATCAATGGTCTGACTGAGGTTCTCTGCCGTCTGGTATATGCCTCTATTCTGACAAAAATTCCAAAGATTGGCTACTGGGGCATCTGGATGACAACTGGACTCACTTGGCTGACTGTCTCAATCGTCTGCCTGATTCGATACGCGTCCGAAAAATGGAAACAGAAGGCGATTCGGACAAATTAAAACTCTGAATACCTACGAATTGCTCCGTTACTTCGTTTACCCTTTGAGGTCAGGCACGGATAAACTTAGTTTTCGTGAACTGACCTCAATCCTGTGACATGCCGCAATGTGCACATTTTCACCTTCCCCTGAAAGTGTCTGCATCTGCGGCATTTCTGCTTTGCATCTTTCTGTGCAATACACACATCTAGTATGAAATGGGCATCCTGACGGTGGATCTGATGGGCTTGGAATCTCACCCAAAAGCACACCTGCATTGACATCAAACAGTGCCTTTGTGTACGGATGTGCAGGATTTTTTAGAATTTCCTCGGTTGTGCCAAGCTCAACCAAATGACCTAAATACATCACGCCAATTCGGTCTGACAGATACGATACCACGCCTAAATCATGTGAGATAAAAAGAGATGTCAGCTGATATTTTTCTTGAAGCTCACGCATCAAATTCAAAATCTGCGCCTGAACAGAAACATCAAGCGCTGACACTGGCTCATCTGCGACAAGAAATGCCGGATTCATCAAAAATGCAAGAGCAATGCTGACGCGCTGTCTTTGACCACCAGACAATTCCTTTGGATAGCGATTTGCATATTCTGCATCTAGGCCAACTTCTTTTAATATTTCCTCTACCTTTGCCTTTCGTTCTTCTTTTTTCATGTTTTTTCTATGAATCTTAAGCGGTTCTTCTAAAAGCCAACCAATTTTCTTTCTCGGATTAAGCGACGAGTATGGATCCTGAAAAACCATCTGAATCTCTTTTCGAAGCGGATGAAACTGCCTCTCATTCATTGAAGTAATGTCTTGTCCACGAAATAAAATAGAACCTTTATCTGGTGTAAGAAGATGAACCAGCATATTTCCAATAGTTGATTTTCCGCAGCCAGACTCCCCGACAAGACCAAGTGTCTCTCCCTCGTAAAGCGTCAGATTAAAATTTGATACGGCAAAAACATCCTTTCTCTTACCGTCATGATATGTTTTTGTCACATCTTTTAGCTCAATCAATGGCTGTCTTTGTTTTATTTGTTCAGTCATGAGTATTGCCCCTTCCTGAGTCAAAATTTTTATTCCAACATGCTACAGCGCGTCCACCATCCTGTACTAGCAAAGGCACTTCTTTTTGACACTGCTTTGTGCAGTACTCACACCTTTCTGCAAAGCCACAGCCAGTATTGCTTCTTGCATATAATCCAGGCACACTGCCTGGTATAGCCTTTAATGGCTTTCCGCGCTTTGTAATATCAGGAATCGCCTCTACAAGGCCTTTTGTGTATGGATGAAGCGGATTAGTTAAAATTTCATCTACCGGACCACTCTCCACAATACGTCCCGCATACATAATGTAAACACGGCTGCACAGACGGCTTACAACGCCAAGATCATGAGAAATTAAAAGAATAGCTGTATTAGTTTTTTTATTCATCTGGCGCATCAAATCCATAATCTGCGTCTGAATTGTGACATCAAGCGCAGTTGTTGGCTCATCGGCAATCAAAAGCGCT
>OODB01002181.1_pt1 | contig 11491 bp, 9 predicted proteins | sample 1671721 | NCBI WGS metagenome assembly OODB01 (sample SAMN06348185, study PRJEB24527) | human gut metagenome | biome: human gut; feature: ankylosing spondylitis patient; material: feces | host: Homo sapiens | place: China | collected 2015-10
TGTCGTAGCGGCCGCCGCCGGCCACGGCACCGCTGAACTGCGGGCAGGTGATCTCGAACACCATGCCGGTGTAGTAGCCCTGACCGCGCACCAAGCTGGGGCAGTAGGCCACCTGATAGCGGCCGGCAGCCAGCGCATTGGCAGTGGCCAGAACGTACTGCAGGTCATCGGCGATGGCGGGGTCGGCGCAGCGGGCAGCCACGGCGTCCAGCGTCACCTCACCGGCGGCGATGAAATCGGCCAGTGCGTTGATGGCGGCTTCCGGCAGCTGCTTTTCGGTCAGCTCGGCCTTTACGCCGTCAGCACCAATCTTGTCCATTTTGTCAAAGGTGATGCAGACGGAATCCAGCGTATCGGCGGCAAAGCCCATGCTCTCCAGCATGCCGCGCAGGATGCGGCGGTCGTTGATGTTCACCGTGAAGCCGGTGAAGCCGATGTTCAGCAAAGCGCGGGTGGTCACGTCGATCAGCTCCACCTCGGCGTTGGGGGAGCTGTCGCCCAGAATGTCGATGTCGCACTGCACGAACTCGCGCAGACGGCCCTTCTGGGGGCGCTCGGCACGGAACACACGGTCGGTCTGGATCACCTTGAAGGGGCTGGGCAGCTTGTCCTTGTTGGCGGCATAGTAGCGGCTCAGGGGCAGGGTGAGGTCGTAGCGCAGGCCCATGTCGGAGAGCTGCTTGGGGTCGCCGGTGTTCAGGGCGGCGGTGAGCTTGTCGCCGCGCTTGAGCACCTTGAAGATCAGGTTCAGGTTGTCGCCGCCGTCGGACTTGTCCAGATTTTCCATGTCCTCCAGCATAGGGGTGGAGATGCGCTCAAAGCCGGACGCACGGTAGGTCTCCAGGATCTTGCCCTGGATGTAGTCGCGCAGGGTCTGCTCGGCGGGCAGCAGGTCGCGCATGCCCTTCAATGCCTGTGTTTTCATGGTTGCAATACCTCTCTATATGTCAATTGAATTGTTTCCAGTACATCATATTATAAAGGAAACTGCCGGATTGTCAATCCGAATGGGCACACTATCGCAAATTGCACGGATTTTGAGGTGAAACGATGAAACAGCAGTTTGCAGCAAAACACCCGTGGACGATCCTTGCCGCTGGGGCCGCCATTCAGGTGCTCACGGGGCTTCCGGCGGCGTGGGGCGTGTTCCAGCAGCCGGTCATGGAGGAATACGGCCTGTCGGAGCAGGGGGCGGGGTATGCGTTTGGCATCCTCATCGCGGCCTTCGGTGTGGGGTGCGTGCTGGGCGGCTTCCTGCAGGACAGGCACGGCCCCCGCTGCGCGGGCCTGTGGGGCACCGCCCTGCTCTGCGGCGGCTTTTTTGCGGCGGGCCTGCTGCCACCGGGCAGCGCAGAGGCGTTCTTTCTGGCGTTCAGCATCCCGGCGGGGCTGGGCACGGCGTTTTTGTATCCGTCCATCCAGTCCTGCGCCCAGAAGTGGTACGCCGACCGCAAGGGGCTGGCCACCGGCGTCATCGGCGGGGCGGTGGGCCTGAGCGGTGCCTTCCTCACCGTATTCGTGCGCACGGCAGTGCGGGGATTTTGGGTCGTGCAGGGCATCCGGGGGGCCTTCTGGGCACTGGGTGCGGTCACCCTGCCGGTATGCCTTGTGGGCAGTCTGCTTTTGCAGGACCCGCCGCAGACCGGGCAGACCCAAAAACCGCAGGAGAACGGCAAAAACACCATTGACCTTGCCCCGCAGCAGATGCTGCGCACAAAGCAGTACTGGCTGTGCGCCGGAGCGGTGTGCTTTTCTACCCCTGCAGTGCTGCTGTTCAGCCCCATTATTTTAAAGCTGGGCATGGAGCGCGGGTTGGAGGAGCAGGCGGCGCTATGGAGCGTGGTACTGGGCAGCGTGGGCAGTGCGGCAGGCCGCCTGCTGATGCCTCTGCTCAGTGACCGAATCGGCCGCCGCCCCACTGACATGCTGCTGTTTGCAGTGTCTGCCGGGCTGTCGGCGGGGTTTGCCTTTGCACAGGGCTGGGGCGTGGTGGCCTGCTATGCGGGCCTCACCTTCTGCTACTCGGCGTTGGCAGCGGTTCTGCCGGCCCTTTCCACCGACCTGTTCGGCTTCCCCCATGCGGGGGTCAACTATGGCTTTCTGGCGCTGGGGCAGAGCGTGGGCAGCCTTGCCTTTCCGTTTGCAGCCAATTTCTTCGGGCTGGAAGTCGGTCGGCATTGGATGGCCGTGGCAGCCGCCGGGGCCGGCTTTGCCTGCATCCGGGCCTTGCGGCCGGTGGAACCGTCTGCCGGGCGCGGACAGCGGGGCGTGGACCGGACCTGCTGACAGAATTGACAGAAAAATGACAAATGCCCGGCAGAAAGCGGACGAATTGACGGTTAGATGGAAATGACCAGAAAGAGAATTGCGGATTTTTGGCGGAAATGTCTTGCAAAATGCGCGCGCATTCTCTATAATAAAATCATGCGTGGTAGTGCTGTGCGGCCGAAAGAGAGAGCGGCCCGCGCAGCCGATGCAAAACGGGAGGGCGAGCTGTGCCGGCAGGGCGCAGCCGTGTTCCCGCCAAGCGACATTTGTCAAAAGGAGAGTATGATTATGACCTATTCGCAGCAAGTACAGAATATGTGCCCGATCACCAAAGGTCCTAAGCATGGTCCGGCTCCCATCCCCGAAGAGGGCGCATGGGTCAAGGCCTATGAGATCAAGGACATCAGCGGCTACACCCACGGTGTGGGCTGGTGTGCACCTCAGCAGGGCACCTGCAAGCTGTCTCTGAACATCAAGAACGGCGTCATCGAAGAGGCTCTGGTGGAGACCATCGGCTGCTCCGGCATGACCCACTCTGCTGCTATGGCAGGCGAGATCCTGCCCGGCAAGACCATTCTGGAAGCTCTGAACACCGACCTGGTGTGCGACGCCATCAACGTGGCTATGCGCGAGCTGTTCCTGCAGATCGTCTACGGCCGCAGCCAGACCGCTTTCTCTGAGGACGGTCTGCCCATCGGCGCAGGTCTGGATGACCTGGGCAAGGGCCTGCGCTCCATGACCGGCACCATCTTCTCCACCAAGGAAAAGGGTGTCCGTTACCTGGAACTGACCGAGGGCTACATCAACAAGCTGGCTCTGGATGCCAACGATGAGGTCATCGGCTATCAGTTCGTCAAGCTGGGCAAGATGATGGAGGATATCCGTCACGGCAAGACCCCCAACGAGGCTTACGAGAAGAACGTGGGTACTTACGGCCGCTTCAGCAAGGAGCAGGGCGCTGTCAAGTACATCGACCCGCGTGAGGAATAAGAGAGGAGGAACAACTCATGGCAACTTTTGAATCTATGGATCGCCGCATGCCGAAGATCGAGGCATGCCTGAAGGCCAACGGCCTGGAGTCTCTGGACGCTTGCAACGAGATGCTCCTCGCCAAGGGCATCGACTGCGACAAGATCGTCCGCGGTGTGCAGCCCATCTGCTTTGATAACGCTGTCTGGGCTTACACCCTGGGTACCGCGATCGCCGTCAAGCGCGGCCTGACCGATGCTGCCGAGTGCGCAGCCGCCATCGGCGAAGGTCTGGAAGCTTTCACCATCCCCGGTTCTGTCGCTGAGCAGCGTCAGGTCGGTCTGGGCCACGGCAACCTGGGCGCTCGTCTGCTGAGCGAGGACACCACCTGCTTCGCTTTCCTGGCAGGCCACGAGTCCTTTGCTGCTGCTGAGGGTGCCATCGGCATCGCCCGCACCGCAAACAAGGTCCGCAAGACCCCCCTGCGCGTCATCCTGAACGGCCTGGGCAAGGACGCAGCTTACATCATTTCCCGTATCAACGGCTTCACCTATGTGCAGACCGAGTACGACATCCCCACCCAGACCCTGAAGGTCGTCAAGGAGATCCCCTTCTCTGAGGGTGAGCGCGCAGCCGTCAAGTGCTACGGCGCTAATGATGTCATGGAGGGCGTTGCCATCATGAAGAAGGAGGACGTTCAGTGCTCCATCACCGGCAACTCCACCAACCCCGTCCGCTTCCAGCACCTGGTTGCAGGCACCTATAAGAAGTGGGCCATCGAGAACGGCAAGAAGTACTTCTCTGTTGCTTCCGGCGGCGGCACGGGCCGTACCCTGCACCCCGATAACGTGGCAGCAGGCCCCGCAAGCTACGGCCTGACCGACTCTCTGGGCCGTGTGCACGGTGATGCTCAGTTCGCTGGCTCTTCCTCCGTGCCCGCTCACGTTGAGATGATGGGTCTGATCGGCATGGGCAACAACCCCATGGTCGGCGCTACCGTTGCATGCGCTGTTGCTGCAGCTCAGGCTAACGCCTAATTATTCCCTAGTTCGGCAGAGGGGAGCTGCGTTCCGAATGCGCGGCTCCCCTTTTTATGCTGATAGATGTTCGCATGGACAAACCATGAAGCAAACACCAAGAAGAAGGAAGGAAGATCCAATCATGAGAAAACGCATTGCTGCGTTTGCACTGGCATCCGTCATGGCCCTGAGCCTGTTCGGCTGCGGCGCAAAGAACAACTCCGCCTCCTCTGCTGCAGGTGTCTCCGGTGACTTTACCGGCACCGCAAAGGGCATGGGCGGCGACGTGACCGTCACCCTGACCCTGACTGACAGCAAGATCACCGGCTGCACCGCCGAGGGCAAGGACGAGACCCCCGGCATCGGCACCATGGCTCTGGAGCAGCTGCCCGTTGCCATTGCTGAGAGCGGCAGCATCGCTGTGGACGGTGTGTCCACTGCCACCATCACCTCCAACGCCATCAAGGAGGCTGCTGCCGCCGCTCTGGTTGCAGCTGGTCTGAACGCAGATGACTACAAGACTGAGGTCAAGGCCGACACCACCAAGGCAGAGGACTCCACCATTGACGCAGATGTTGCTATTGTGGGCGCAGGCGGCGCAGGCATGACTGCTGCCATCACCGCTGCTGCTGAGGGCAAGAGCGTTGTCATCCTGGAGAGCCAGCCCATGGTGGGCGGCAACTCTGTCCGTGCCACCGGCGGCATGAACGCTGGCGACACCGTGTACCAGGACGAGAACGAGTTCGGCGAGTCCGCAGGCGTGGAAAAGACCCTGAAGACTGCTGCTGAAAAGTACGCCGACAACGCTACCATCACCGCTCTGGCTAAGACTGTTTCTGAGCAGTGGGCAGCTTATCAGGCTGACCCCAAGGGCTACTTCGACAGCGTGGAGCTGATGGAGCTGGACACCATGATCGGCGGCAAGGGTCTGAATAACCCTGAGCTGGTGGAGACTCTGTGCTCCAACAGTGCCGACGCCATCGACTGGCTGGACGAGCACGGCATCACTCTGCACAGCGTGTCCAGCTTCGGCGGCGCCTCCGTCAAGCGCATCCATCGCCCCGTGGACGGCGACGGCAAGACCGTTTCCGTTGGCTCTTACATGATTCCTCTGCTGCAGGAGAACTGCGACAAGGCTGGTGTGCAGACTCTGCTGAACACCACCGCTACCGAGATCCTGACCGACGCCAACGGCGCTGCTGTGGGCGTGAAGGCTACCGGTGCTTCCGGTGAGACCGTCACCGTCAATGCCAAGGCCGTTGTGCTGGCCACTGGCGGTTTCGGCGCAAACCTGGACATGGTCACCAAGTACAAGCCGGAGCTGAAGGGCTTCATGACCACCAATGCCGCTGGCGCTCAGGGCCAGGGCATTGAGATGGCAACCGCCATCGGTGCCGACACCGTGGATATGGATCAGATCCAGATCCACCCCACCGTGGAAGCCAACACCGCTGCCCTGATCACCGAGGGCCTGCGCGGCGACGGTGCCGTGCTGATCAACGCCGAGGGCAAGCGCTTCATCGACGAAGTGGGCACCCGCGACGTGGTCTCCGCAGCCGAGATCGCACAGACCGGCAGCTACAGCTGGCTGGTGGTGGATCAGGCTATGGTCGATGCTTCCAGCGTCATCCAGGGCTACATCAAGAAGGGCTACACCGTGACCGGTGAGACCTACGAGGAACTGGGCAAGGCCATGGGCGTCGATGAGGCTGCCTTTGCCGAGACCATGAACACCTGGAACGGCTACGTTGAGGCCAAGAACGACCCCGACTTCGGCCGTACCAGCTTCGCCAACCCCCTGAACACCGCTCCGTACTACGCCATCAAGGTCACCGCTGGTGTGCATCACACCATGGGCGGCCTGAAGATCAACACCAACACCGAGGTGCTGAAGGCTGACGGTTCCGTCATCCCCGGCCTGTTCGCTGCTGGTGAGGTCACCGGCGGTGTGCACGGTGCAAACCGTCTGGGCGGCAACGCTGTGGCCGACTTCGTGGTCTTTGGCCGCATTGCAGGTGCTGCTGCCAGCAAGTACGCTGCATGAGTGTAACGGAAAAATCTGACGCAGCTTCCGGCAAAAAACGCTGGAAGCCGTGGCAGAAGAACCTGATCTTTGCTCTGGTGGTGCTGGCCGTGGCAGCGGCGCTGTACTTTGGTTGGCGCGCGGCCAGCGGTAGCAAGGGCACGGGTCTGGAAGCAGTCGTTGACTTTGGCAGCGGCGCATCTGAGACCCTCTCGCTGGACGAAGATCATGATTACCTGTATGATGTGGGCGACTATGTGGTCCACCTGCAGGTAAAAGATGGCGCGATCGCGTTTTTGGACAGCCAGTGCCCCGATCATATCTGTGAGCAATTCGGCTGGCTGGACAAGGACGGTGCCTGGGCGGCTTGTGTGCCGGCAGGCGTGTATGTGGTGGTGCAGGAAGCTGCTTCCTGACCGCTGTACCGACGGGCTGAAAATGAGAAAAGGGCAGTGTGCCGGGGCTCCGGTGCACTGCCTTTTCTGCGTGTCCGCGGGAAAAAATAGGTGGGATTTCCAAAAATAATTCCAATTTTTTAGCTGATTTGCCACTTGACAGCGGCGCATATTCTTGCTATTTTAAAACTGGGAGAATATGGCGGCACCGGATCGGTGTCCCCGCCGAAAGGAGAATGCTTTATGAAGATGCGCAGAATCGCGGGTCTGCTGCTCACTGCCGCCTGTGCAGTGTCCCTGCTGTGCCCGGCTGCATGGGCTGTGAATGCCAGCAGCGTGGATAAGAGCGGCGGCAATGTCCGTCTGAGCTATCGTTTGCAGATGCCTGCCGTGGAGGATTCCGCCAAGATCGGCGCAGACGTGAAGGCGCAGGTCAAGACCACGGCCCGCCGCACCAGCAATAGCGTGGTGGAGATCGACATGAACAGCCGTGCGGATGCTGAAAGCCAGCTGGGCATGAAGTTTGTGTCCAGCAGCACCTTTGATGCCCTGCCGCAGGGCGGCGGGACGGACAATGTGGTGGTTTCGTTCAAGCCGTCCCAGAAGATCACCAATACCATGTACAACCAGTACCGCACGGACGGTGCCGTGTCGCTGACCTTTGCGGCAAGCACCCGCTGGGATGGCAGCGATGAAGCTGCGGTGGAGGAGTCGGTCACCGCGCCGGGTGCCTCGTATGCCAAGGCAGATTACACCGCAGCCAACGGTCAGGTCTACCAGATCTACAGCGTGAAGGATGCTGCAGGCAATGTAACGGCCCAGTACACCGTGTTCCAGCACGGTGCCACCACCTATCTGCTGTGTGCCCAGAGCACCGGTGCCATGCCGCAGAACTACCTGAACGCCTTGCTGGACACCCTGAATTATCCGGCATAAAATTTGCTTGAATCAAAACAAGGCCCCGTGTGCTGATGCACACGGGGCCTTGTTCGTTGTTGAAATCAATTTTCTTGGAAATAGTCACTGTCGACGCGTTTGATGAGGTAGGCTTTTTGCGTGGAAACACCCACACCGTATTCGATCATCAGTTCAGTCAGGCGCTTACCGTCTACAAGGATGATGTGTTGAGCATCTGCAAATTCTCTGGCTTTTGAAGAAAACCGGGCAGTCGTGATAAAAAGACCTTTTTCCACTTTGGGCGGCCCCATCATGGCGCCTGCGAATTTTTGCAGTTCGGGCTTGCCGATGGTAACATCCGGCTTCCAGCGCTTAGCTTGAATATAGATTAGATTGAAACCGAGCTTATCTTCATGGATGATACCGTCTACGCCGTCATCTCCGCTGTAGCGGGTGACAAAACCCTCGCCGTAATCCATGGCTTTCATCAGATCAACCACGAGATGTTCAAAGAAAGCCGGAGACTGCCCCAGAACAGCGGTCAGAAGATCGTCGGCAAGCTGGTCATTGATGAGCGTATACACCCGTTCAAAGGTCTCTTGCGGAGTTTCAGAGGTATCTGCGTTGGATGAGTCGGGAACAACAGGTACAACCGCTGCATCGCAGTTGTTTTTGTGCCGGTAGAACTCCAGAAATTCCGGGCATTTCTCTGCCAACAAAGCATTCGTGATGGGAACATTGCTCTCCAGAAGTTCCCGGCCAGACGGAGTGATCTGGATGTATCCACGCTGCGAAGAATCCAACATCTGTGCTTTTTTCAGATAAGTTTTGGCCCAGCCCACACGACCGGCAAATATACTGCTCTGTGGATTGCTGGGCAGGGGCTCTGCAAGCTCCTCGTCGGTCAAATGGAGAAAACCTGCAACAAAATTGCGCACGTCCTTCATAGAATGCGCCGAACCGTCCTGCAAAGCAAGCAAAACGAGGCGATATAATTCATTGTATTTTGGAATTGCCATGAAACTTCCTCCTGCACATGATCCTGCCGCAAACGTTCCATGCGCTTACTTCAGTGTTCCGTCCAGCACTTGGTTGTAGTACCAGGGCTTCGGGGCGCGGAAGGTCTTGCCGCTGAGGAAGGCAAAATCCGGCTGGGTGAAGCGAGGCATGGTCAGCTCATAAGCGCACAGGGCCTGATACTTGAGCTTCAGCTCCCGGTTGGCGCTGTTGTTGCCGTACTTGCTGTCGCCCAGGATGGGGCAGCCGATACTGGCCATGTGGGCACGGATCTGGTGGGTGCGGCCGGTGATCAGCTTTACTTTGAGCAGGGCCAGACGACCGGAAACGGCAATGGTCTCGTACTGGGTCTCCACTTCCTTGGCACCGGGCTGCTTGTCCTCCACGATCTTCACGATGCCGCGGTCGGCGTCCTTGAGCAGATAGCCGCCCAGGGTGGCGTCCGGTGGCACAGGGCGGCCGAAGGTGACGCAGAGGTAGGTCTTTTGCACGTCACGGTTCTTGATGGCGGCCAGAAACAGCTCCTCGGCCTCCGGGGTCTTGGCGACGATCACCAGACCGCTGGTTCCGGTGTCCAGCCGGTGGCACAGGGCCGGGGTGTACAGGTCGTTCTCCTTGTACTCCCCCTGCTGGTTCAGGTAGAGCAGGGCGCGGTTCAGCAGGGTGTCATCGTCCGGGCCGTCCACGGAAAGGCCGGCGGGCTTGTTCACGATGAGGATCTGCGGGCAGTCGTACACCACCTGCGCCGGGCCGCGGGCGTTCTTCCACGCCGGGCCCTCCACCCGCTTGTCGGCGTCCAGAACTTCGTCCAGAATGAACAGCTTGATCTCATCGCCCGCCATCACGCGGGTGGAAAGCGGCTGCTTTTTGCCGTTGAGCTTGATCTTGTTTTCACGCAGGGCCTTGTTCAGGCGGCCCGGGTTCAGGGCCGGGTACTGCTGCATCAGATAGTTGTCCAGCCGGGTAGGGGCCAGACATTTTACTTTTAAAGTTTTCACGGAAAAGTTCCTCTCTGTCTTGCAATAAGAAGGTTCTCTGGTTCGTTTTTATTGTAGCGGAACACAAACCGCACGTCAAGCGCACGGGGCTGGAAAAGTTGACATTTCCGTGCGGGTGGCATATGATACGGGCGGGGAACGGAACAGACCTTTCCCACAGAAATAAGAAGAAGGCTAAGAATATGAGACTGAATAAAAAAATTCTGCCCCTGACTGTGCTTCTTGCGGTGGGGGTCGCGCTGACGGCCTGCGGCAGCTCCGGTACCCCCGCCAGCACCCCCGCATCCAGTGCAGTGCCGGCCTCCTCCCATGTAGCAGAGGAAGGGGTCACGGAGCCCATCAACATGCTGACGTGGACGCTGGATGACCTTGATGACACACAGACCATCACGTTTGTTTCTGCCGCCATTACCTCCGGCGTGCAGGACGGTAAATTGACTGCAAAGGTGTTCAGCTGCGACATTTATAAGAAAGAGGAGATTGAAAAGCTTGCCGTCGGCGATAAGATCACCTTCCATGAAGAGGGTGCGGCGCAGGATCAGTGTGTGATCACCGAGGTGAAAAGCATTGAGCGGGATGACCAGCATCATCTTGTAAGCATCAACGGAGGCATGGAGCAACCCGGCGGGCTGGATCTGAAGCTGGAAGATGATGCCTACCGGACGATGACCTTTGACGATTACCCGCTCTATTACGAGATGGGAGAAAAGACGATGCCGCTGGCAGGTGGCGTAGTGCTGAAGGATAGTTCTGCCGACCCGCAGGCCGAAGCTGTGGAGACTACGGGCGCGGATGCAGTGGCAGCAGTGATCAATGCAGACCCCGATAACTGGACCACCTATAATACCACGCTGGTGGTGCAGGGCGGCAAGGTGCTGGAGGTGCGCCGCATCTGGGTGCCGTGATTTCTCAGGCGCTGCCGCTGGCCTGCCTCGTCTGTAAGGAAAGGTTTTTGCCGGAAAAGAGTTGACAAATGCCCGGCTCATGCTATAATTTAACTGTACGCAAGGGGGCTGAGTGCCCGTCTTGTGTGATGTGAAATTATGACAGATGGCAATGATGGGGCCAGAAATGTACACACCACCGTCCAGAGAGAACGCCCGCAGGCTGCAAGGCGTTCCGGCAGGGTCCATTTCGCGCCACCCCGGAGCTTCCGGCGAATGCAAACCGGACGCTGCGCAGCGTTAACGCGCCGAAAGCGGCAGGGGACAATTTATCCTTTGCAATTTGGGTGGTACCACGGAGTTTTGAGCAGCACAGCCTTCGTCCCTTGATCGGGATGGAGGCTGTTTTTGTTTTTTGCGCCTGTCTGCCCCTCTGCCATAACATCATAAAAATCTGACGTGCAAACGCCAAGGACAATTGAGGAGAGAAAACTTATGCAATGGACCGGTTTGAATGAACTGCGCGAAAAGTACCTGAGCTTTTTTGAAAGCAAGGGCCATCTGCGTCTGGACAGCTTCCCGCTGGTGCCGAAGAACGACCCCAGCCTGCTGCTGATCAACAGCGGCATGGCTCCCATGAAGAAGTGGTTCCTGGCACAGGAGGAGCCGCCCCGTCATCGCGTGACCACCTGCCAGAAGTGCATCCGCACCCCGGATATCGAGCGCGTGGGCATCACTGCCCGCCACGGCACCTTCTTTGAGATGCTGGGCAACTTCTCCTTCCAGGATTACTTCAAGGAAGAGGTCATCCCCTGGGCATGGGAGTTCCTGACCAGCGACGAGTGGATGGCCATCCCCAAGGACCGCCTGCACATCTCGGTGTATGAGCAGGACGACGAGGCCTACGACATCTGGACCAAGAAGGTGGGCATCGCCCCGGACCACATGGTGCGTCTGGGCAAGGAGGACAACTTCTGGGAGCACGGCTCCGGCCCGTGCGGCCCCTGCTCCGAGATCTACT
>OODB01002185.1_pt1 | contig 11474 bp, 10 predicted proteins | sample 1671721 | NCBI WGS metagenome assembly OODB01 (sample SAMN06348185, study PRJEB24527) | human gut metagenome | biome: human gut; feature: ankylosing spondylitis patient; material: feces | host: Homo sapiens | place: China | collected 2015-10
AAAACGATTGCGTGTTATCATACATGTTTTGCTGGTGATTGCCGTCATGGCGTTTATTTTTTCACATTCAATGGCAAATCGCGCGCAGTCGACATCGGAAAGTATGGGTGTTTTTGAATTTCTGATGAAGCTGCTCGGAACGGTTGGTCTGGGGGATGGATTGACCGAATATATTGTGCGCAAAATGGCGCACTTTTCCGAATTTGCCGCGCTGGGATTTTTCGCGGCAATCGTCATGCGGGACATTCATATCGTTCGCCTGCCGTATGTGCTCAATGTATTTTTGTTCGGCATTCTGTGTGCGGTGACGGATGAGACCATTCAGCTGTTTAATGACCGCTCTGCGCGTGTGACCGATGTTTGGATTGACTTTTGCGGCGCCGTATGCGGATGTCTGATTTATTTGCTGTTTTCTTGGCTGCGGAACAGACATATGCGCCAAAAGATGTGAAAAAAAGACCGGAATTCCGGTCTTTTTTTATGCAGATTTATGCCCAGGCAATCAGCATGCCGAGCGATAGAATAAAGCTGGTCACCATGCTGACCGAGCTGAGTGCGGCAATCATCGACTGCTTGCAGCCGCAGGCGAGACCAAACGGAATGGCGAGCGTTGTCACAGGGCCGACGAGACACAGACACAAGGTCTGCCGAATCGGCAAATCAAACGGACACAGGAAGAAAATCGCTGCTGCGGCGCACAGGCACAGCGCATAGCGCAAGCCCAAAATGCGGATGACATTGCCGACATCTTCTTTTGGCAGATGCCATTCAAAAATCAGACCCAGTGCGAACATGGCGAGAAAGGCGTTGCCTTTGCCGAACAAATCGCACAGATCAAAGAACGCATCCGGCAGGCGAATGCCCGGCAGATACAGAACAATCATGATAAAATACGCCAAGAACGGAGGGGAATGAAACAGCGTGCGCAGGATGCTGCGCAGGGAAACCTTTCCGTCTCCGCCGCTGGCAGAGGATGCCACAGAGTACGCAAGACCTGCGCCATACGGATTGTTTCCGGCATCATACATGCACAGAGCCGGAACCACAGAGGACGGCAGAAAGCTCAGCACAAACGGCAGAACAAAATTGCCGACGTTTTGACACGGCGTATTGAGAATGTACAGCGCGCGCAGCCTGCCTTCCTTGCGGACAGACGCGAGAGAACCGGCGAGCAGCAGCACGCCGTTCATACAAAAGCCGAGCAGCAGGGCAAACAGCAACGAAATATCAATGGAAAACGTGCGAAAACCGGCGATCAGTGCGGCGGGCATCGTGATATTGATGATGATTTTCATCAAAACCTGACTGTCCTCTTGCTCTAAGACATGCTTGGTTTTCATCAGATAGCCCAGCGCGATCATGAGAAAAAACGCGAGTGCTTTGAAAAGTACAGCTGACATGGATTCCTCCGGCGAAAAGATTGACGGAGAAACACACGGGGCGCGTCCGCCTGAGAACCTATTATACTCCTGCGCGCGGGAGGAAACAAGCACATTTCCTTGTGCCTGCCTGTCTGCACAAAAATACTTTGCCGTGCTAAAACGAAAAAGTGCAAAAGGATGGTTGTACGAACGCACAAAAGATGGTATAATGTCCATATAAGTTTGTTTCGGGGGTAATTGCTCGACCCTCAAAATCAGGAAAGGGGCAATTTATATGCCAGGCAAAATTGTTTTGGGCGCACAGTGGGGCGACGAAGGAAAGGGCAAATACATTGACATCTTTGCTTCGCAGGCCGATGTGGTCGTCCGTTCGCAGGGCGGCAACAACGCAGGTCATACCGTAGTTGTTGGCGACGAATCCTATAAATTACAGCTGATTCCGTCCGGTATTCTGTATCCGGATTGTGTAAATATCATCGGACCGGGTGTTGTTGTCAACCCGAAGTCCATTCTCGGCGAGATGGACGGTCTGAATGCACGCGGCATTTCTACCGATAAGCTGTACATTGACGCACGTGCACACTGCATTCTCCCGTGGCATCTGGAACTGGATGCGCTGAGCGAGAAGGCACGCGGCGGCGATGACATCGGCACCACCAAGAAGGGCATTGGCCCGACCTATATGGACAAGGCTGAGCGCATCGGCGTCCGTATGCATGACTTTGTGGATCCGGAGCGCTTTGAGGCAGCGATGACCGAGGCTTGCGAGCGCAAGAACAAGGTTATCGTCGGTGTATACGGCGGCGAGCCGATTGACATCAAGGCAGTTCTCGAGGAGTACAAGGAGTACGCAGATCGTCTGAGAAGCCACGTCAAGGACACCTCTGTTATCACCTATCAGGCAATCAAGGACGGCAAGGAAGTTCTGTTTGAAGGCGCACAGGGCACCCTGCTGGATCTGGACATGGGTACCTACCCGTATGTTACGTCCTCTCATCCGGTATCCGGCGGCTGCTGCATCGGTTCCGGCGTTGGCCCGACTGCTATCGACGAAATCGTTGGTATCTGCAAGAGCTACACCACCCGTGTCGGCAAGGGTCCGTTCCCGACCGAGCTGTTTGATGAGACTGGCGATTACATCCGCAACGCAGGTCATGAGTTCGGTACTGTTACCGGCCGTCCGCGCCGTACCGGCTGGTTCGATGCGGTTATCGCACGCTATGCTGTTCGCGTAAACGGTTTGACCGAAATGGTTATCAACAAGATCGACCCGCTGTGTGGTCTGCCGAAGCTGAAGGTCTGCGTAGCATATGACTACAAGGGTCAGCGCATCGAGGAGTTCCCGGCAAACTTCGCAGATCTGGAAGACTGCAAGCCGATTTATGAGGAGTTCGACGGATTCACCGAGGACATCACCGGCTGCAAGACCTTTGATGAGCTGCCGGAGAAGGTACAGAGCTACATCAAGGAGTTGGAGAAGATTGTCGGCTGTCCGGTGAAGCTGCTGGGCGTAGGCCCTGGCCGCGATCAGGTCATCGACATCACCAAGTAAACAATCCCTGCTGGGTAAAATAGATAAGCCGGAAGCGAGAGCTTCCGGCTTGTTGTTTTTACTTGCGCGTGAAAACAAAAAACGCATCCGACCGGATGCGTTTTCATTTCCAATTAAATCAAAGCAAGGGCTTACTTGGAAGCGTTCAGCTTGAGGGTCAGAGCGCTCTTCTTGTTAGCAGCCTTGTTCTTATGAATCAGATTCTTTGCAACAGCCTTGTCGAGGGCCTTAACTGCGGTCTTATATGCAGACTCTGCAACAGCCTTATCCTCAGATGCAACTGCAGCGTCAAACTTCTTCAGAACAGTCTTCAGCTCAGAACGAGCAGCCTGATTGCGAGCATCCTTTACCTTGGTAACGAGTACGCGCTTCTTGGCAGACTTGATATTCGGCATTGGTGTCCACCTCCTTACTCCATTTAATCTATTAGTCAGTAATTGAAATTCTATCACGAGACGGACGAAAAATCAAGTGCTAATTGTGTTTTTCATAGGAAATTCCCCAAAAAATACGTCAGACACCTCGCAGATTGGATAAAACGTACAGAGAAATTCGAAGGGAAAGCGATATTTTTCGGTTTTGTCGCATAGAATGACCGGAGCGGGTGCATACTGGACGGGGAAGGGGAGACAAAACATGGCAGTGCGAACAGATCTTGCTTTGGAACTGGCGGAGGGACGGCGCGTACAGCAGCGGACGCAGACGCTGGAAGGATTTTCGCTGCACACGGTCACTGTGACGGAATCCGATACGGATTTTGGCAGGCCGCCGGGACGGTATGCAACGCTGTCCATTCGTGATTTGCTGCGGCGGGAAACCGACGCATTTCCGCGGGCGTGCCGCGCGGTGGCGCAGATCCTGCGCCAGCTGGCACCGAGCAATCAAGACCCGCGCGCGCCGGTGCTCGTTATTGGTTTGGGAAACCGTGCGGTCACGCCGGATGCCATCGGGCCGCTGTGCTGTCAGAATGTGCTGGCGACACGGCATTTGGTCGAACAATCTCCCGAGCAATTTCGCGCGTTTCGGCCGGTTGCGGTGCTGGCACCCGGCGTGCTCGGCACAACGGGTGTAGAGACCGGAGAACTTGTGCTGGGCGTCATCGACCGCATTCACCCGGAACTGATTCTCGCGGTGGATGCGCTGGCGGCGCGGCGGCTCAGTCGTCTGATGTGCACGATTCAAATGACGGATACCGGCATTGTGCCCGGTTCCGGTGTCGGCAATGCACGAACGGCACTGACGCAGACGGCATTGGGCGTACCCGTTTTGTCGATTGGCGTGCCGACCGTGGTAGACGGCGCGACACTGGCGGCGGATATTGCCCAGCAGTCCGGTGCGCAGTGCGAGGCGCTGGATGATTTGAATACCCCGGTGCTGGTCACGACACGAGATGTCGACCAGCAGACCGCAGATGCCGCGCGAGTGATTGGCTATGGCATCAATTTATTTTTGCATCCCTCGCTGGATATCGCAGACATGGAGCTGTTCCTGTCTTAAAAACTGCATATCCTTCCGCCGGTGCGAATAGAATTTTGTACAGGACGCAGCGGGAAAGGCAGGGAGACACATGAAGCGAAAAAAGGCGTGGATACCCATGTGGTGCATTCCCTGCCTGATGATGGCCGGCGGCTTGCTGGCGGCAGATCGGCTGGGAGGCGGTGGGACGCTGGAGCAGTGGATGCAGCAGCTGGCGGGAAATTCCGGCTTTGTACAGGCCGCTTTGTCGTCGGAGATCGGCGCGCCGGGCTGGGAGTCGGTGTCCGAGCACGCGCCGCAGGCGGTTGGCGTGTCGGAAATTGTCGCGGCACAGGCGCTGCCGGAAAACATGACGGACGGCGAAAGCTGTGATACCGATGCCAGTGCCGTGCGGGTTTCTGAGAGCTTGTTTGCCCTGCCGGACAATGTGCAAAAGGCGGTAGAAACCGCGCAGGCGCCGACACAAACCGCGGACGGCGCGCCGGTCAAACAGCTGACGATTACCGGACAAAAGGGCGGCTATCCCGGACAGGACGGCGTGTATCTCTCCAATGACTCCGGTTTATCCTACGATTTGGGAGACATGCTGGCATCTCCGCTCAAGATTACAAAAAATGCATCGGCAGAGCAGCCGACGGTTATGATTCTGCACACCCATGCGAGTGAGGCGTATGTTGACCAGCATGGCGGCAGATCGGAAGATCCGGCACACAATGTTGTATATATTGGAGATGTGCTGACGCAGGTACTGCAGGAACAGGGCATCGGTGTTGTGCATTGCCGCGAAATCATTGATGCGCCGAGCTATAACAAATCGTACAGCCGCGCGATGGATATTATCGAACGGCAGCAGAAAAAAACGCCGTCGCTCAAAGTGATTATTGATTTGCATCGGGATTCGATGATTACATCCTCCGGTATGGAATATAAAGTGGTGTCGGAGATTGACGGCCAGACCTGTGCGCAGCTCATGTTTGTCATGGGCACAAATGCCGGCGGAAAAAAGCATCCCAATTGGAAAAGCAATTTGAATTTTGCCGTCAATTTGCAAAAGAATATTTTGTCTGCGTATCCGACGCTCATGCGCCCGATCAATCTGCGCAAGCAGCGGTTCAATGAACAGGCAACGACAGGCAGCATGATTTTGGAGTGCGGCACAAGCGGAAATACCATACAAGAGGCAGAAGTCGCCATCCGTGCGTTCGGCAAAAAATTGGCGGAACAACTGACGCAGGAATAGAAACGAGGTTTTGAGATTGGAGTTATCGTTCACGACGGATTTGGATGAAAATATTGCGATGATGAAGCGGCTGTTTGTGCACGACGATACATTTATTTGCCGAGAGGTGCGGGGACAGTCTGCGCTGCGGGCGGCGCTGTTCTTTTTTGACGGCATGGTAAACAGTCAGGCCATCAATGAGAGCATTGTCAAGCCGATCAGCCTGTGGACGGGAAATTCTCTGCAAATGCCGGATGTCATTCGAGAGGTTTTGCAAATTGATGACTGTCCGTTTGACCTGAAAACCGAACAGCTGCTCGCCGCGTTTTTGTACGGCGACACGATTGTTCTGGTGGACGGCGACAGCAGACCTGCGGTTGTCAACACCAAAGGCTTTGCCAAGCGCGTACCGGGCGAACCAGACAATGAAAAGGTGCTGCGCGGTCCGCGCGAGGGCTTTACCGAAGCGTTCATGGGAAATTTGGCGCTCATTCGCCGCAGGCTGCGCACGCCCAATCTTTGCTTTGAATTTTCCGGTATTGGCTCTGTGACGCATACGACCGTCAGCCTGTGTTATATCCAAGGCATAGCGGATGAAGTGGTATTGGAGACGGTCAGACAGCGCTTGCAGGACATCCCGCTGGATTCGATTTTGGACGCCAATTATCTCGGTGAAATCATGCGGGATAACCGTTTTTCGCCGTTTCCAACCGTTGGTGTCACCGAACGGCCGGATATTGTCGCGGCAAAGCTGCTGGAGGGGCGGGTTGCCATTGTCGTGGACGGCACGCCGGTTGTGCTGACCGCGCCGCACATTTTACAGGAGACCTTTCAGGCAAACGATGATTATTATATCTCGTTTTTGTATACCAATTTGACGCGCTGGCTGCGCGTGCTGGGATTTGTGCTGACACTGACTCTTCCGGCGATTTATGTCGCGCTGCTGACTTGGCAGCAGGAAATGCTGCCGACGCGCCTGCTGTTTTCCATTTCTGCCGCGCGGCAGGGCGTGCCGTTTTCGACATTTGCCGAAGCGGTCGGCACGCTGGCGGTGTTTGAGATATTAAAAGAAGCCGGTACGCGCACACCGGATACGATTGGACAAGCCCTCTCGATTGTCGGCGGTCTTGTGCTCGGACAAGCTGCCGTCGATGCGCGGTTTGTGTCGGCGCCGATGGTCATTATCATCGCGTTTTCCGGTGTGACCGCATTGATTGTTCCCAAGCTGCGCACGGCAACGCTGTTGCTGCGTTTTTTTCTGCTGGTGTGTGCGGCGCTGTTGGGGTTGTATGGCGTGCTGTTCGGCGGCTGCTTGATTTTGGCGCACCTGTGCCGCCTGTCCTCGTTTGGCGTGCCGTACCTGACCAATGTGCTCGCGGCGGAAAAGCACAGCCGGCGCGATGTACTGCTCCGATTTCCATGGTTTGCAATGAAGCCGGAGCATCGGTTTCTTGCGGGATGGCGCGGGGTGCGCCGATGAGACGCGCGGGCGCGGCTTTGCTGCTGTGTCTGCTGCTGTGTGGATGCAGTTGGAAAGATGCAGGCGATCTGTCCGCCGTCACGGCTGGGACGATCTCGCGGGAGGGACAGCAATATCAATTGACGGCAGAGCTTGCTCTGCCCGATGCAGACACGGCTGTGCCCGCATCCAAGCAGGTATCCGGTGTGGCGCAGACAATGGAACAGGCGATTGATGACACGGGTGCGGGTTTGGATGTCCAGCTGTATTGGAGTCATGCGCGCGTGCTGTTTTTGGACGATACCGTGCTGTCGGGAGGGATTGGTTCCTGCGTGCAGGAATTACATGCGGACAGTGCGGTGCGGCCGTCCGTGCGCGTGTGCGCTGTGCGAGAAAGCCGCGCGGCGGATATCTTTGCCTGTCAGTCCATTGGCGGAGAGCCGGTCGGATTTTCCGTGGGGGATAGTTTGTCGTATGCGATACAACAGTCGCAAGTGCCGGATATGCCGCTGTACCGCGTGTACAACGCCTTGGAAACACAGGGGATAGATCCGGTGCTTCCGGCGGTTTCTCTGGCGGGAGAACAGGTGCAGCTGGACGGATGTGCGCTGTTCTCCGGTGAGACATGCAGCGGATGGCTGAACCGAGAACAGACGGCGGTGTTGTCGCTGCTGCTGCACAGCGGGGAGCAAGCGGTGCTGTATGATGACGGAGAGCCGCTTGTGCTCCGCGCGATACGTGTCCGGCGCAGCGTTGCGGAGGATACCTGTGAGATTCAGGTGTCCGCGGATGTCGCGTGTAAGACCGATGAGCAGGTACGCCGCGCGGCGCGGGTCGCACAGGAGCAATGCACACGCGTGATAGAGCGGCTCAAACAGGCGGATTGTGATGCGCTGGGCATCGGACGGCTGAGCGGACAAGCATGGCGCACCGTGCCCGTCACGGTGTCTGTGACGATGCACGCGGCGCAGAGTACAGAAGGAGGAAACCAATGAACCCCATCAGCAGCCGACAGGTGACAGGTGTGCTTCTCGTTGTGCTCAGCGGCTGGTCGCTGACCATGACGGCACAGGACGGGCGGGACGGCTGGATTGTTCTGCTGCTCGCGGGACTGTGCAGTCTGCCGGTTGCGGCGCTGTGCTGCTTGGCGTCCGAACGGATGCCGCAGGGCGATTGGTTTCAGCTGCCGCGCGCGGCGTTTGGCACAGTGGGCGGCGCGCTGTATATGTGGACGCTTGCCGCGCTGGCGTTTTGGTCGCTGTGTATGACGGTGCTCAGCGGTGTGATTTTTTTGCGGACGGTATCCGGCGGGATTTGGCCGGTGTGGCTGCTGACGGCGGCACTGCTCGTGTGCGCGGCGGCTTCGGCACAGCATGGCGTGCGGCAGCTTGCGCTTTGGGCGCAGCCGATGGTGTGGCTGGTCGTGCTGGCTCTGCTGTTGTCACTGGTGCTGAGCTGGAAACAATTGGACTTTTATGAACTGCGTCCGATTTTATCGGGCGGCGTGAAGGACTTACCCAAACGCGTGTATTTGCTGCTGTCTGTGCCGTTTGGCGAGGTGTTTTATGCGGCGGCGGTGCTCGGCGGACAGGGAACACGCATTCGCAATGGTTTGCTGCGCGCTTGTGTGCTGGCGGGCGTGCTGCTCAGTGTGCTGTATTTGCGCAACATCTGCCTGCTCGGCGCAGAGGGCGCACGCGGGGTGCTGTATCCGTCGTATACGGCGGCAAGTGTGCTGTCATTCGGCGAGGCGTTTCAGCGCGGAGAAGTGCTGATTTCCGGCAGTCTGCTCGTGTGCACCGTGGCGCGCGCGGCGCTGATTTTATCGTTTTTTGCCGGATGTGTGCGGGCGGGGAGCACCTGTCAGAAATCACACGGCGTGTGGCTTGGGGCAATATTGGCGGGACTGCCTTGCATTTTATGCGCAGGCAGCAATCAAGCATTTGGAATGGCGCAAGAGCTGTATCAGATTTTGTTCCTGCCGGTCGTTGTCCTCGCGGCAGGTGCGCTGTTTGCAAAAGTGCATACTAAGAGCGGCTCATAGCGGACAATAAGAGATTTTTGGGTAAGTTATGGGAATTAAGCAGCGTTAACAAAACAATGCGGCACGCATTGTGTAACATCCACAATTGAATTTGGGAATAGCCTGTGCTATACTATACAAAACAAACACCTTCTCGGATAAAGAATGGAATAGAAAGGGGTGCTTGCAATGCGCAATAAGAACAGATTATATTTGTTGATTGGACGTATTGCGTTGGTAGTTACCCTGTGTCTCGGCGGCATGTCTATTGCAGCGGGACAACAGGAGCTGGCAAAGGGAGCACCTATACCGCAAACGCAGATAATCCGTCAGGCTTTCTGGATTGCCAGCCCAGTGGTACTTGCTCTGTATCTGTTTTGTGATTATAAAGTGACGCAGAAACGACGGCTGGCGTGCTGGATTTTATCTGGCTTGTGGCTGTGCGGAGATGTTATTTATCTGCTCTGCGTTGTACTGTAAAGGCGTTTGACTATGTGAAATAGCGCACCTACATTTTCGTGATGTGGGTGCGCTCTTTTGCGCGTCAAATTCTCGAAAGAAAGATTGTCTAATGTTTCTAATGGCGGGAAAGCGGCGGCTGTGGTATAATAAAGATACGGAAAGTAACAACTTGCGGACGGCGGAAAGGAGGCGTTCCAGATGATGACCAAGAGAAGGCTGAGACTCAGAAGAAAACTGTTGCGATGGGCGCCGTGGCTTTTTCGGGCGGTTTGAAGCAAAATAAATCATCGTGGTATCACAGCCGTGCCGTTTGCGTATGGCTGTGATGTTTTGTGTGCGGAGAATCCTTGCAAACAAATCCGGTGTGTGCTAAGATTACAGGCAGACTGAACGCATATTAGAAAAAAGGAGTCAAGAATCATGCATTATCTGGATCATGCGGCGACAACTGCCGTCTTGCCGGAGGCTGCTGCGCTCGCCTGTCAGGTGATGACCGAGCAGTTCGGCAACCCGTCCAGCGTACATAAAATGGGAATCGAAGCATCCGGCATTGTAGAGACTGCGCGCCGCCATGTGGCAGCGATTCTCAACGCCGAGCCGTCGGAAATTACCTTTACTTCCTGCGGCACAGAGGCGACCAATACCGCGATTTTCGGCGCGTGCCGCCGCCGCGGACAGGGCAAGCACATCATTACAACGGCAATCGAACACGCGGCAACCCTCAACACCGTGCACAAGCTGGAACAGGAAGGCTTTGAAGTCACCTATTTACAGCCGGATGCAGACGGACATATTTCCGTGTCGGACTTGCGCGAAGCGATTCGTCCGGATACCGCGCTGCTGACGTGTATGCTTGCAAACAACGAAGTCGGAACGGTATTGCCGGTCAAGGAATTTGGCAAGATTCTCAAGAAAAAAGCCCCGAAGGCGCTGTTTCACATTGATGCCGTGCAGGGTCTGGCGCGTCTGCCTATCAAGCCGAAGCTGTGGAATGCAGATTTTATCAGCGTCAGCGGACATAAAATCGGTGCACCGAAGGGAATTGGTGCGCTGTATATCAAAAAGGGCACGCGCATTGCGCCGCTCATGTACGGCGGCGGGCAGGAGCGCGGCATGCGTCCGGGAACAGAAGCCGTACCGAATATTGCCGCCTTTGGCGAGGCGTGCCGCGTGCGTCTGGAACAGATGGATGAAAACTATGCAAAAGTACAGGCACTGTGTGACCGCCTGACAGCTGGCATCGCTGCGCGATTCTCTTGGGCAAAATACAATGGCAAGCATGACATTCCGCATGTTGTCAACGTGTCGTTCCCAGGCTGTAAGAGCGAGGTGCTGCTGCGCATTTTGGAGATGCATGACGTATATGTATCGTCCGGCTCGGCCTGCTCCAAGGGCAAAGCCAGCCATGTGCTCGCGGCGATGAAAGTCGATCATGCAGACATTGACAGTGCACTGCGCATCAGTTTTGCCCCATCCAATACAGAGGAAGATGTTGATGCCCTGCTCGATGCCTTGGAAGAAGGCACGGCGCGGCTGAGACGGGCATAACAAAATTCGGAAGATAACACACCGGAATAACATACTGAATCACCTGCCGAAAAAAGCAGGTGATTTTTTTGTTTACCAATTAGTTGTTATTTTGTAATGGAACTGTAGTTGTATCGCCGGCTGTATTTTTTTATACTGAATATAAAGAAGCAACGGGAGGGGTTTGTCGTGACGTTTGGTTGGTTCAGCGTATTTCATCTTTTGATGATTGCTGCCTTGTTGATTCCAAATGGAATTTACATGCTGCAAAATAAGCAGGCGAAAAATAAATGTACCAGTCGCTGCATGAATGTGCTGGAACAGATTGGCATATATGGCTGTATGCTCCTGATGATTTTATCGGTCGAAGGGGG
>OODB01002188.1_pt1 | contig 11460 bp, 12 predicted proteins | sample 1671721 | NCBI WGS metagenome assembly OODB01 (sample SAMN06348185, study PRJEB24527) | human gut metagenome | biome: human gut; feature: ankylosing spondylitis patient; material: feces | host: Homo sapiens | place: China | collected 2015-10
GTTTTTCCGGTCCGGTCCCGCCTGCGCCGGAAACAGCAGCGCGCACAGGATTCGGTAGATGCGCTGCGAGCGGTCCAGTTCGGTCATATCGCCGGTGCGCAGACCGGAAATAATCTGTGCCAGCTCCTGCTCGATGCGTAAATCCGCCGGCGGCGTGAGCACCTGCCTGCCGCCGCGGAACGCGAGTATCTGCTCGAAAAATGCCGCCGCGTTTGCGCCGTCAAAGTGAATCCAGAGCGCTTCTGCGTCGCCCTTGGTATAAAAATGATGCGGTCTGCGGCAGTCCACCAGTCCGATCTGTCCGCGCTCGACGCAATAGAGCTGGTCGGTCTCAAAGTACATCGTACCCGAGCGAACGTAGGTCAGAAAGAGATTCTTGTGGCTCTCCAGATGGGCGATGTCGCAGCTGTCGAGAAAATTATACCGCGCATCGTAGTAATAATGTCCCACGCGGGTAACGTAGTAAAACAGCCGCCGAGCGGTCGCGGACGGCGTTGAGAAAAATCGTTCCGAGCGCGACAGCACACCCGGCTCACTGAAAACCTTCACGGCATTCCCTCCTCCGCCTTCTATGATAGCACAAAATATGAATAGATTGCAGTATTTTGTTATTGCCAAATCAAAGAAAATTCGGTATGCTGTTAGCAGAAGCAAAGAAGCTGAACCGGAACGATAGCTATTGCGGTTCGTTCCGTCCGATCAGCTTTGAAGGCAAGGGGTTGTTGTAATGATAAAGGAAAAGACGTTTTATAAATCCTTTATGGTGCTGGCACTGTCGCTGGCGCTGCAGAACCTGCTCACCTACGGCGTAAACCTGATGGACACCATGATGCTCGGACGGTACAGTCAGGATGCCATGGGCGGCGTAAGCCTGTGCAATCAGGTGCAGTTTCTGCTGCAGATGCTGGTCGTCGGTGCAGGCGAGGGCGCGGTCGTTATGGGCTCGCAGTACTGGGGCAAAAACAAGCTGGAGCCGATCCCGCACATCATCGGTGTGGCTTTGCGCTTCGGCGGTTCACTGGCGGTGCTGATGTTCGGCATTGTGCTGTTCTTCCCGCACCAGCTGCTGTCGCTGCTGTCCAACTCGCCAACGGTCATCGCGGAAGGTGAAAAGTATTTCCAGATCATCTGCTTTACCTATATTATCTTTACAATAACCAATATTCTGGTCGCATCTCTCCGCTCGATCGGTATAGTAAAGATCGGCTACATGATCTCGGGTTCGACGCTCATCATCAACGTGTGCCTGAACTACTGCCTGATCTACGGCCATTTTGGCTGTCCGGAGCTGGGCGTGCGCGGTGCGGCTATCGCAACGCTGGTTTCCCGCTGTGTGGAGCTGCTCATCGTTATCTACTACCTGAAGTTTAAGGAGCACAAGCTCAATCTGAGCCTGCGCAAGCTGGTTCACATCGACACCAGCTATGTGCAGGATTACATGCACGTTTCCCTGCCGGTGCTCATCAATCAGGCGCTCTGGGGCATCGCGCAGATGGTACAGACCGGTATCCTCGGCCATCTCGGCGGCGACGCCACGGCTGCCAACGCGATCGCGGTGCAGGTATATCAGGTTCTGTCGGTTGTCTGCTATGGCGCCGCGTCCGCATCCGGCATTGTGGTCGGCCGCACGATCGGCGAGGGAAACGAGAAAAAGCTGCATCCGCTCGTCACGACGCTCCAGGTGCTGTTCCTATCCATCGGACTGTGCTCGGGACTTGCGATCTTCCTGCTGCGCGGCCCCATCCTTGCGGCCTTCGGCGGCACCCTGACCGAAAACGCCTACCGTCTGTCCCGTCAGTTCATGCTCGTGCTCGCCATCACCACGGTCGGCACCTCGTACCAGATGGCGTGCGATAACGGCATCATTCGCGGCGGCGGCGATACCGGCTTCAGCGCGAAGATGAACCTCATCAGCATGTGGGGCATCATCGTGCCGTTCTCCGCGATGGCGGCGTTCTGGTGGAAGTGCCCTCCGGTCGCCGTGTTCTTCCTGCTGAAATGGGATCAGCTCTACAAGGCTATCCCGGTCGGCATCCGCCTGCACAGCTGGAAGTGGGTCAAAAAAGTCACAAGAGCGTAAAAACAGATAACTTCTCTCCAAGGTCCCGGAAAGGAAAGGCGAAATGCCCGGATTTTTCGGGGCCTTTTTATGACTTGACGGCTATGGAGGAATGCCGTATGATAAAGACAGCAAAATCATCGGAGGATTTCAATGAATACATTATCCATTGTGCACGATTTTCTGCGTCGGACAGTGCGCCCGGGCAGTCTGTGCATCGATGCAACAGCCGGCAGGGGCCGCGACACGGCGCTGCTCTGCGAGCTTGCGGGGGAAGACGGCCGCGTCCTCGCATTCGATGTGCAGGAGGATGCTGTCCGCCAGACAAATGAACTGCTCGCGCGGGAGGGAAAGCACGCCGAGGTTCACCTCGACAGCCACGCCCATATGGAAAGCTATGCCGCGCCGGAAAGCGTGGACTGCATCGTTTTCAATTTCGGCCGCCTGCCGGGCGGCGACCCGCATATCTTCACGCACGCTGACTCGTCCATCGAAGCAGTAAACGCCGGTCTGCGCCTGCTGAAGCCCGGCGGCGTGATGGCGCTCGCAATCTATTACGGCGGCGAGAACGGCTACGGCGAGCGCGATGCGCTGCTTGCGCACCTGAAAACGCTCGATGACCGCAAATACAGCGTGCTCGTCTGCGACTGGGCGAACCGCAGAAACGATCCGCCGATCCCGGCGTTCATCCTCAAGGACTGACGGCGTTTTCTGTGGATGCGCGGTATCATAACCGCTATACGGCTATGATACAAACTATTTAACAATTATACCATCAGCGGCGCTAAAATGGATGTCATGTGTTGGCGTTTTTCGCGCCGCTGTGGTATAATATAAGTACAGGATAGAAACCTTGCTGCATTGCAAAGGGAGGCGTTCGTATGAAGAAAAACACAAAAATCATTGTGGCGGTCGTGGTCACTCTGCTGATGGTCATCGGCGGCTGCATCTATGGCTTCGTGCTCGAGAAAAACAAGGTCGGCACTCCTTCTCAGGACAACACGCAGACCGAGCCGGTCACGCCGTCCAAGCCGGAAAAACCGGATGATACCCAGCAGGAAACGCCTGCGGTACAGCCGGAGAATCCCAATCCGACGGGCAGTGAATCCGCTGTGATCTATGTGCCGGACGAGCAGAGCGAGTCGCTGACTCCGGTCGGCACAGACGTTGCAGACGACTCGGACAAGGCGCTTGTTGATGCGCTCATCAAGGCCGGGGCACTCCCGGAGGGCGCGGAGGACGTTTCCTCCTCGCTCGCGGACGGCGTACTCACGCTCGACATGAACGACGTTTATGCCGATGCGGTTCGCGCTTCCGGCACGGCAGGCGAGGAAATGCTCGTCTACTCGCTCGTCAACACCTTCGCGTCCGCGCGGAATGCAGAAAGCGTCATGCTGACGGTCGGCGGTAAGCCTCTCCAGAGCGGTCATAATATTTATGATTACGCGCTGACCCCGACGAACTGAGAAAGAAACCGGGCCGGAGGGCGAAGCATTCCGTGCGGGGCCTGTGCTCCGCGAAAACCGAATACGGCCTGACGAAGGCCGACTGCTTCACATCAGGCTTAGTCCGCGCATTTTTCATGCGCGGACTCTTTCTTTTTATGCGCGGCTGTGGTATGATATAAAGCAGAAAACATGAAAGGGATGGAGTTCTCCATGCGTCATATTATCGATCTGAGCGATCTGACCGACAAGGAATTCAATGATCTGTACAAGCTCACCACCAACATCATCGACCGGCCGGAGGGCTATGTAGATGCCTGCCGCGGCAAGGTGCTCGGCAGTCTGTTCTATGAGCCGTCGACCCGAACCAATCTGTCGTTCTCGACGGCGATGATGCGCCTCGGCGGCAGCGTTGTCGGCTTCTCCGATCCGCGTTCCTCCTCGACGACCAAGGGCGAGACGCTCAAGGACACAATCAACATGGTATCCTGCTATGCGGACATGATCGTCATGCGCAATCCGCGCGAGGGCGCAGCCAAGGCGGCAAGCCTGTATTCTTCCGTTCCGGTCATCAATGCGGGCGATGGCGGCCATCTCCATCCGACCCAGACGCTGGCCGACATGGTCACGATCCTGCGCATGCGCGGTTCGGCGGATGACATGAAGATCGGTCTGTGCGGCGACCTGAAGTACGGCCGCACCGTACACTCTCTGCTGCATTTTCTCGAGCGCTTCCATAATGTGCAGGTCTATCTGATCGCGCCCGATGCGCTCAAGCTGCCGGATTACATGATTAACTTCCTCAAGGAGCACAACATGCCCTACTGCGAGGTCAGCAGCATCGACGAGGTTCTGCCCGAGCTGGATGTGCTGTACATGACCCGTATTCAGCGCGAGCGTTTTACGAGCGCGCAGGAATATGAAAATCTGGAGGGCAGCTATCAGCTGACCGCGGAGAAGATGAAGCGTGCGAAAAAGGATATGCTCGTGCTGCATCCGCTGCCGCGCGTCGACGAGATCGCGCAGGATGTTGACGACGACCCGCGTGCGGTCTACTTCCGCCAGGCGCGCTTCGGTATGTTCGGCCGCATGGCGCTGCTGCTTACCCTGTCCAGGCTGCCGTTCGAGCGTGCGGGCCATCAGGACATCGGCCACGAGCCGGGCGTCCGCTGCTCCAACCACAAGTGCATTACCCGCAGCGAGCTGTATGTACCGCTTCACGGCAAGATCGGCGACCGCTGCCCGTACTGCGACAAGCTGCTCGAGCTGGACATTTAAGGCAACAATATCATCTTTTTGACAGGAGACAGCCGGTATGGCAGACTGGAACGCGGAGCTTTACAGCAGGTTTGAGAAAGAGCGCACGCTCCCGAGCTATGACCTCGTGCGCGCGGTCGAGGGAGAGCCGAAGACCGTTCTGGATATCGGCTGCGGCATCGGCAACAGCACACAGGTGGTCGCGGAGCACTTTCCGCACGCACGGGTTGTCGGCGCAGACAATTCGCCGGATATGCTGCGCTATTCGCGTGAAAAACATCCGGAGCTGGAATTTATCACGCTCGACGCCGCGCATGACCTCGGAAAAGTGCAGGAGCGGTACGACCTTGTGTTCTCGAATGCCTGTCTGCAATGGCTGCCCGGCCATGAGCAGCGCATCAGGGAGATGCTGGGCCTGCTGAACGAGGGCGGGACGCTCGCCGTGCAGATCCCGTCGCAGGGAAAACACCCGATGCACAGGCTGCTGAACGAGGTCACGCACCGGGCGCACTGGGCAGACAGAATCCTCTCGCATCGTCCGTACAACGAGCTGACGGAGGAGGAATATTTCGATATTCTGAGCGAAAATGCGAGCGATTTCCGTATGTGGGAGATCATGTATTTTCTTCGTATGCCCTCCTGCGAGAGCATTCTGGAGTGGTACCGGGGAACCGGCCTGCGGCCGTATCTTGCGCAGCTTTCGGACGAGGATAAGCGGGAATTCGAGGCGGAAATCCTGGAGGGGATTCGTGAAATCTATCCGGTGCAGAGAAGCGGCGAGATCATTTTCCGCTTCCCGCGTCTGTTCTTTACCGCGAAAAGGTGAATATCTGTCTGAAAAGACAAAATGAGAGGAAGGAAACCGTATGGCTGCCTTCCTCTTTTTTGCTTTGTCCGGGTTATTTTCTCATTGCTTCGATGGGGTCCATCGAGGCGGCGCGTACCGCAGGGAGCAGCCCGGCGATCCCGCCGCAGAGTGCTGCGATGAGCGGGAGCGCGACCGTCAGCCGCCATCCCGGCAGCAGAAGCGCAGCGCCGAGCCGCAGCGCGCTCCACGCGAGCGCAAGACCGGCGGCTCCGCCGGCTGCGCAGAGCAGCACCGCCTCGCTCAGAAAGATCCGCCGGATGTCGCGTTTTCGTGCGCCGAGGGCGAGCAGAATGCCGATCTCGTTCGTTCGCTCGTGCGCGGCGGACAGCATGCTGCTGAATACGCCGAGCAGGGAAACGAGCAGCGCAATGCCGCCGACAGCGAAGAAGAGCAGCGTACCGAGTGACGCGAGGTGCTGCACGGTCTCGACCGCGCCCGAAATGCTCCGTACATAAACCGTGCCGGTGACCTGACCGCGCGTTTCGAGATAGCGCGAAATACTGCGTCCGACCGCGTCCGGATCGACGTCCGCAGCGCACGACACGAAAACCTGATCGGCGCGCTCTCCGCTCTCTGCGAGCAGTCCGTAGGGCACGTATACCAGCTCGGGGGCGATGGCGGAAAGTGCGCCGCCGAGCGCGCCGGTCTGTGCGCGCATTACGCCGCAGACCGTGAAGATCTGCTCGCGGCCGTTCCGGCTGATGCGGATTTCGCGGCCGGTAATATTGACGCGCCCGTACAGGCGTTCCGCGAGTTCATCCCCCACGACCGCGACCGCAGCACGGGCTTCGACCTGTGCCTGAGAGGGGAGCGCACCGGCGAGCAGCTCGACCTGCATGACCTCACCGAGATTTTCGTCTGCGCCGAGCAGCACCACGCCGGATGTGCGATGTCCGGCGCGGACCGTGCCGCCGACCGCACGGACGGGGCTTGCGGCTTTGATGCCGGGGACGGCCTGCGCCATCCGCTCCGCGAGGGCCGCGGAGAGCGGCGTGCCGGCGCCGCCCTCGTCTGTGCTCACAGCGAGGCCGCTCACGCCGATGCGTGCAAGACCGTTTTCGATCTGCGTGCGGCCGAACAGACCGAGCGAGGCGATGATGAGCAGCGCGCCTGTGCCGACCGCGACCGAGAGCGCGGAGAGCGCCGAGCGCAGCGGACTCGTTCGGATGCCGCGCAGGGAAAAGCGAAGAACGTCCCGGTATTTCATGGCTGAACCTCGAGCTTTGCTCCGTTTTCCAGTTCGTCGGAGGGGGAGAGGATGACGGTCTCACCGCCTTCGAGACCGCTGCGCACCTCGATCACGCGCTCGAGCAGATAGCCTGTCGTGACCGGATTCTGCACGGCGCGGCCGTTTTCGATGGTGAAAACATATTCCTGTTCGCCCCTCTGGCATACCGCCTCATACGGTACGACGACTGCTTTTTTTCGATGGTCGGTGAAAATTTTCACTGTTGCGCTGCTTCCCGGACGCAGACCGGTCATGTCGCCCTCGAGGTCGAGCATGGTCTCGACGGTAACACTGCCGCTGTCGCCGGCAAGGCTGACGGCCTGCACTGCGACGGGCGCGAGCGACGCGACACGCGCGGCATACATACGGTCGGCGGCGGCAAGGGTGATGTTGGCCTTCTGTCCGGCACGCAGCTCGTCCGCATACAGCTCAGGCGTTTCTGCACGGACGCGCAGCGAGGAAAGATCTGCGATAACCGCACAGGGAAAGCCGCCCCGGATGGTCTCACCGGCGCGCGGCACACCGAGGACTGTGCCGGAAAAGGGCGAGGTGACCGCGTTTCCGGACACGGTCTCGGTTTCATCCGGGTCCGCCTGCACCGCCGAGACAGCCGCCTGCACATCGGCGGCGGACAGCGGCGGGGCCTCAGCGGCTTTCAGCGTGCAGAGCGGCTGCCCTTTTTCGACTGTATCCCCCTCGCGCACGAAAACCTCGGTCACGACGCTGCTGTTTTCGGGGACGAGCGATACCGTGCGCGAGGGCACGACCGAGCCGAACACGGTGACGCTGTTGTAGATGTCCTGCGTTTTCGCCTGCGCTGTTCGCACGGAAAACGCTTTTTCTCGTTCGGAAAGGGCGAATACAGCCGCAAAAATACCGATGATAACGGCGGAGATCAGACAGACCCACCGAGCCTTTCTTTCCATGCAAAGCACCTCCGGGAAATAGCTTGCCCGGAAAAAACAAAAAAATCCGCCCCGAAGGACGGATTTGAGACGGCTGCTTCTATTACAGCACGGCCTTGATGGCGTCGCCGACCGTTTTGACGCGCACGAGGTTCATCTTCCTTGTAAGCTCCTCGTCGACCTCCTGGTCGGGCATGACGCAGGTATGAAAACCGAGCCGGTACGCTTCGTTGATGCGCTGACCGGCGTTGGAGACGGCGCGCAGCTCACCCGTCAGACCGACCTCGCCGAAGCTCATGATGCCCTCGGGGAGCGGCTTGTCGCGAAAGCTCGACGCAATGGCGAGCAGCATGGGCAGGTCGACCGCAGGCTCGTCCAGCCTCATGCCGCCGACGACATTGACGTACACGTCGGAGGAGGAGAGGAACAGACCGCAGCGCTTTTCCAGAATGGCGAGCAGCAGCACCATGCGGTTGTAGTCCACGCCGGCAGCGGTGCGGCGCGGCACACCAAACTGCGTTTTCGCAGCAAGCGCCTGCACCTCGGCGAGCAGAGGACGGCTGCCCTCCATCACGCAGGCAATGCAGTTGCCGGACGCACCCTGCGGATGACCAGCCAGCATAGCCGCAGACGGATTCTGCACCTCGAGCAAACCGTGATCGCTCATTTCAAACACGCCGATTTCATTGGTTGAGCCGTAGCGGTTTTTCGCCGCACGCAGACAGCGGAACGGACCTGCGGATTCCCCTTCGAAATACAGCACACAGTCCACCATGTGCTCAAGGATTTTGGGGCCTGCCAGCGTACCCTCTTTGTTGACATGACCAACAATAAAAATCGTCACGTTGCGATTCTTCGCGTACTGCATCAGACTCATCGCGCATTCCTTGATCTGCGTCGTGCCGCCGGGCGCGGCGGTCAGATCGCGCTTGTAGACCGTCTGGATCGAGTCCACGATGAGAATGTCGGGCGCCATGAGCTCGGTCTCGTTGATGATCTGATCCATGTCGGTCTCCGAGAGGATATACAGCTCGGGGGAGGAGATGTGCAGACGGGCCGCGCGGAGCTTGATCTGCCGGAGCGATTCCTCGCCGGAAACATACAGCACGCGGGCGTTCCGGCACATCTCCTGACACATCTGGAGCAGAAGCGTGGATTTGCCGATGCCGGGCTCACCGCCAACGAGCACGAACGAGCCGTGCACCGCGCCGCCGCCGAGAACGCGGTCAAGCTCCCCGATGCCGGAAAGAAAACGCGCCTCGTCGCCGGTCTCGATGTCGCCGAGCAGGGTCGGCCGTGATGCGCCTCGAACGAAGCTCGTCGTGCCGCGCGCGGCGGACGGGGCGGCATGCTTGAATTCGCTCATGGTGTTCCATGCGCCGCAGGACGGGCATTTTCCGTACCATTTCGGTGACTCATAGCCGCAGTCGCTGCATAAAAACACGGTTTTCTGTTTCATGTTATCCTCCATGGCCGTCTGCGTACCGGAGATAGCCGGTCACGATGCAGACAGCGAGTTTTTTGTGATAATTTTCGTCTGCGAGCCGCGTCTCTTCGTCTAGATTGGACAGAAAACCGCACTCTACGATGACGGCAGGGCAGGTGAGCGCCCGCATGAGGTAGACGGAGCTTTCGGCCTGCTTTGCCTGTCTGCGGTTTTCCGGATCGCAGCCGGAGATGAGCGCAGACTGGAGCGCCTCGGCGAGCGGCTTTCCGAATGCGCTGTTCGCGGAGTAAAACACCTGTGCGCCGTGGTACTGCGGATCGCTGAATTTGTTGAGATGGATGCTGACAAAAACAGGCGAGGGGATGCTCTGCACGATGTGTTCACGCGCGTGAATATCCGCGATCTTGTTTTCGCGCACCGACCGCGACGGGTCGTAGTCGAGTGCGCCCTCGTCCGTGCGCGTCATGGCGGTTTGAACGCCGAAAAAGCAGGCGAGAGCCCGGACTCGCTGGGCGACCGACAGGTTGATCGCCTGTTCGCTGACACCGCGTTCGGAAACCGCGCCGCCGTCAAAGCCGCCGTGCCCGGCGTCAATGACGAGCGTCGCGGACGCCGTATTCTCCGAAATCGTCCGCAGCACCGCAGTACAGGGTGCTGCTGCGAGCGTGAAAAGCGCGATGGCGAGCACTGCTCCCACCGCAGACAAACATCTTCCGCGCATGTGCCCCCTCCTTCGGGAAAACATACGCGGAAGAAAGTGCGTTTATGTCAGCGCGGCCACAAAATCAGTTGCTCCCGCTGCTCGGGAGGAACGGCGCGACGGACTGCGCGATGCCGGAGATCGGCATGGTCTGGAGCCAGACGCGGCCGGGGCCGGTCAGCGTGGTATTGAACAGACCTTCGCCGCCGAACAGCTTGTTCTTGAGGCCGGGAACCTGCTGAATGTCGATGTCGACGGTCGTGTCAAAGCCGGCAACGTTGCCGGTGTCCACGATGAGCTTCTGACCCGGCTCGAGCGTGTATTCGACCAGCTCGCCGTCGATCTCGACGAACGCCATGCCGGAGCCGGACAGACGCTGCATGATAAAGCCCTCGCCGCCGAAAAAGCCCGCGCCGAGCTTTTTGTTGAAGTGGATCGACAGCTCTACGCCGTCAGTCGAGGCGAGGAACGCGCTCTTCTGGAGCACGAATTCGCGTCCCGGCGCAATTTCGAGGGGGACGATGCGGCCGGGAAAGCAGGAGCCGAACGTGATCATGCCGTCGCCGCGGGCGGTGTAGATGTTCTGAAACATGCTTTCACCGGAGAATGCCTTGGAGAACATTCGTCCGAGACCGCCGCCGACCGTGCTCATCTCCATGTTCGGACTCATCCAGACCATCGCACCCTTTTCGGTGATCATGCGTTCGCCGTTCGCGAGCTTGCAGATCACGACCGGAAACGGCGTGCCTTTGATCTCATAATTCATATGCAGTTCCTCCTTCTATTGAAAAAAACGCAGTCTACATCATCCCCTGCAGGGTGCAGACCGCTGCGAGCGCGAGCAGGACAGCGATGAGCGCGCGCAGGATGCGCAGCACGCGCTCGCGCGGAAAGAAGCGGCGGATGCCGGTCGGACGGGGCGCCTGCTCGACCGGAAAAATCTCACTTCCGTCCGGCTTGTGGTCGATGAGCCGCAGACCGCAGTCCGCGCATTTTTTGATATCGTCTCGATATTCTGAGCCGCATTTGGGACACCAGGGCATAGCTATCTCTCCTTATCGCGTGACAAAATACAGCACGACGAGCGCGAGCACAAGAACGCCCGCGATGACGGGCAGCAGGCGGAAGGACGCATTGTCCTGCATCTCTGCCGGGGGCTCCTGCTCGGCCTGTTCCTCAGCCAGACGGGCAAGGTCGTCCTCGGAAAGCTCGTTTTCGGCAAGCGCAGCCTGCATCTGCTCGATGAGCTGACGGGCGCGCGAGGTCTGGGAGGCATCGACGACCAGCTCTACGCCGAAGCGCGCGTCCGCGCCGCTGTAGGACTGGATCTGGCGGAACGCCGCCGGACGGTCAAATACCGGAATATCGTTGTCGCGCAGCATTTCCTCAATGGACTCGGCCTCCAGACGGTTTTTCGCGGTGTAGACCGCGATCGGACTGCTCATGCCCTCGGGGAGCACCATTTTATCACATTCACGCTCGGCCTCCGACTTGTTTGCCTGTTTTGACTGTTCGTCGGTGAGGCGGTCGACGAGCGGCACATCACAGGAT
>OODB01002195.1_pt1 | contig 11444 bp, 9 predicted proteins | sample 1671721 | NCBI WGS metagenome assembly OODB01 (sample SAMN06348185, study PRJEB24527) | human gut metagenome | biome: human gut; feature: ankylosing spondylitis patient; material: feces | host: Homo sapiens | place: China | collected 2015-10
TAAAATGGGTAGAAATTTCTCATTTTAACTTGTACTAAATCTTGACATAGGACCAGCCATCATCTTCTGTGTCAGCCATATATTTTCATCTTCGTAGTGCATTTCAATGCTATCTTCCTGCTCTCCGACAGAAGCAACGTAGGTAAGATATTCTGCTGCACTTGAACGAATGCTTATTTCATTTTTCTTTTTTGCCAACGCAACCACCTCCGATTATTTAGATTGTGTCACCACTGGTGACACTTTTTAATACTAAATCACGAGTAAAAACTGGAAACTTATATCCCTAAAATATAAAATCCGTTATATGTTATAGCTTCTTCCATCCATGCAACCAGTTCTTCGTAATCCCTTGTTTTTTCAGAAATTACACGTTCCCTAATGCCTTTTGCCAATGATGGACTATAGTAGTTGATACCATAGATATCTACAACACCTGTTTGTAAATTATTATAGATTGCGTCACATTCTACACTTCACGTTTCACATAGGTCAGTTCAATATCGTATCCAAGAGCCTCCATCATTTTAATGAAAGTATTATTGACCACACCGTCCTGCTTTTTGATGATACGATTCACATATGATTTGGTGGTCTGGATATCTTCCGCTATCTGTGCTTGAGTGGTGCCGTTCTCTATACACTTTACTTTTACATCTAACTCAATATTGTTTTTTACCATACAGTCCACCTCTCCGTAACTTGTTTCACTTTTTAGATAACTTATTGTACTGCAAAATCCTCCGAATTACAATAGGTGTGCATAAACTGCCTATGAACTGTTAATTTATTTTCCTCTATATCTCCTCTATGTAAATATTGATCGCAAGATGTATAAACATATGATATTCCCGCAGATCGACGCCGGTAATCTCTTCAATTTTATTGATTCGATATAAAAATGAATTACGATGGATATGCAGTTGAGCCGCACTGTCAGACGTACTACATAAATTTCGGATATATACTTTCAATGTATCCAGAAAATCCGTTGAATGCTTTTTATCATATTCCCTGAGTTTTTCGATAACCGGAGATATGTAATTATTTCGCGGCATTTCATTTATCCGCGGCATCAAAATAGCCGGAAGATAATAATCTTTATAAAAATGGATTCGGCTATGCACGTCTAGTCTTTTTCCGATACACATAGCGTCTGCCGCCTGTATTTTATAATCTCCGATATCAAGCAGATTTTCAAACGAGTTGCTGACACCACAGTGAGCGTTAAATTTGCACAAAAAAATATATAATTCATTAGAAGCCATCTGCGTCATTTTCGGAAGAAGACTATACTGTAATATATAAAGCACACGATCTTGGATCAAAAGCATCTGGTCGGAAAATAAGTTTTGAAAATATTTACTGATGTAAGACAGCACGTTCTTCTCAGAAGATGAATTCGTATTTACTGTAATAATGCGGTAAGGAGGTTTCGGAAAGAAACGACAGTTCTTCCGCCACAAGTCTAACTGTTTCTCCGATACGATCCTACCGTTAAACAATTCATTGATAAATGTTTTAAGATAAACCGATTCCATGCTGTTTTCCGAAGTTTTCCCCTTTAACATAAGACTGCACGCTTCCTGGATAATGCTCATCGCCTTCATCCGTTCCTCCGTGATCTCCCCCTTTTTACATTGCATGACAACATAACCTTCTACGATATTGTTAATCTTTATAACCCCTAAAATCTTCGGAAATTCTTCTGTCGCCGCTCCCCAGTCAACTATATAAGGTGCTTCCTTTTCATTTACCGACTGCATAATTCCATCAGTATATAACTGCACGGTCATGTCCATATCATATCTTTTATGCTCTACAAGATAATCCCAGTAATAGTCACCTGTTTTATTTTTCGGAACAGCTCCGAGAAGATTGTATGCAATATCCACGGCAAGGATCGGAACTCCCGTGATCTCATAAGATACATCCATTAATTCTTGCATCTTTCCGTGTGAAAGTGTCTGAAATAATCTCTGATACAATGCCAAAAAATCAATTTTCTTTTCCATGATGTCTTACTCCCTGTCAAAATGTATCGTCATTATAAACGTACGTTAAAACCGGATATCCCATTATCTCAATTCGTCAAGTTTACGGTTTCCTTATACGAACAAGCATATTATACTGCAAAATCAGGTAAAAAGCCTCGAATTTTGAGATTATTTTTTATATTATTGTGCATTTGCACAAAAACCACTCTGCAATTTCAGGCAAGGATCTGATGAAAAGATTGTTAAAAAACTATACAATCAAGCTATAAAACAGACACGAAAGAAATGTCATCGAAAATGAATAAGGAGGACAAAATGAAAAATTACTTTGATTTAACAGGACAAACAGCTGTGGTAACAGGTGCATCCACAGGATTAGGCGTTCAGATGGCAAAGGCATTCGCAAGTCAGGGAGCAAATCTTGTATTGATCGCAAGACGTCAAAATCTGCTTGAAGAAAATGCAGCAGCCATCGAAGCAGAATTTTGTGTAGAGGTTCTTCCGTATACATGCGACATTACGGATACCGAGAAAGTAAAAGCAGCAGTGGCAGCCACTATGGAAAGATTCGGACGGGTAGATATATTAGTCAATAACGCAGGAACAGGTGCGGTCGCTCCGGCAGTAGATATCACAGACGAACAATTCAACAACGAATTAAAAATCGATCTTTTCGGTTCATTCATCTGTGCTCGTGAATATGTAAAAGAAATGATCAAAGCTCACTACGGACGTATTATCAATATTGCCTCTATGTACGGTCTTGTGGGAAATATGGCAGCAACATGCGTGCCTTATCATGCTGCAAAAGGCGGCGTTGTCAATATGACAAGAGCTCTTGCTGCAGAATGGGGCAAGGAAGGAATCACAGTGAACTCTATCTGCCCGGGATATTTCATAACTCCGCTTACAAAAGAAACTCTTGACTCCGACTGGTTTACAGCATATGCAAAAGGGGCAATCCCTGTAGGGCGTTATGGAAATGAAGGAGAATTGGATACTTGTGCTCTGTTTCTTGCTTCTTCCGCTTCCTCATACGTAAACGGACAAAACATTGCTGTAGACGGAGGATATACAGCTATTTAATTATTTTTCGATCTTATACCGTTAAAAAAAACAGATATTTACAAAAAACATTTTAAAAAGGAGAAAACTACTATGGGGTATGAAAGTTTATTTACACCTTTTAAAATCGGAAACATGGAAGTAAAAAACCGTATCGGTCTGTCTCCGATGGGAACAAACTCAGCATTTACTAACGGAAGAAAAGACGCCCAGGAAATCGATTATTTCATTGAAAGAGCAAAAGGAGGAACCGGTATCCTTTATATGGGATGTCAAATGTTAAACGAGCAGATCGCACAAGGTTCTATGGAAGGTTATCTTGATACATATACAGTCCTTCCTTCTCTGACATCTGTGTGCGACGGATGCCACAGATACGGTGCTAAAATTGTTTGTCAGATCAGCCCTGGTACAGGACGAAACGCATTTCCTGATACATTCGGAAACCCTCCGATCTCTGCATCAGCGCTTCCGTCTGTATTCAATCCCGACGTAATCTGCCACGCACTGACAAAAGAAGAAATCGCTCAGATGATGGAAGGATTCAAATTTGCCGCAGGCGTTGCAAGCGATGCCGGGTTTGACGCTATCGAAATCCATGCACACGCCGGATATCTGATCGATCAGTTTATGTCTCCTGTATGGAATAAAAGAACAGACGAATACGGCGGTTCTCCTGAAAATTGTGCACGCTTCCCGAAGGAAATCGTAGAAGCGATCAAAAGCGTAGTCGGTGACAGTATGCCTGTCATCTTCCGAATTTCTCTTGATCACAGATTTGAAGGCGGACGTACGTTGGAAGACAGCATGAAACTTTTAAAAGTTTTAGAAGCTGCAGGCGTAGATGCCTTTGACATCGACGCCGGATGTTATGAGACTTTGGATTATATCTTCCCTCCGTCTTATTTAGGAGAATCCTGTATGTCTTATGTATGCGCAGAAGCAAGAAAAGCTGTCAGCGTACCGCTTATTAATGCCGGATCTCATAATCCTGATTCCGCAGTTGAATTGATCGAAAGCGGAAATGTTGACTTTGTAAACATGGGACGTGCATTGATTGCCGATCCGTATCTTCCTAACAAACTGATGACAGGACATCCCGAAGATGTCAGACCTTGCCTTCGCTGCAACGAATATTGTATCGGGCGCATTTGGAATAAACATACAAAACTTAGCTGTGCGATCAATCCACAGGCAATGGAAGAAGTTCGGTTTGAGATCAAAAAGACAGACTCCCCGAAAAATGTTGTCGTAATCGGCGGAGGTCCGGGCGGAATGGAAGCAGCCAGAGTTGCCGCAATAGAAGGGCACAAAGTGACCCTGTTCGAGAAAAACTCAAAACTCGGGGGAGTTATGGGGGATATCTGTACTGCAAAATTTAAAAATAATATTAAAAAACTCACAAAATGGTACACCGTACAGTTAGAAAAACTAGGCGTAGACGTCCGTCTAAATACAGAAATAACAGGCGATGAATCAATCCTTGAAGAATGCGACAACATCATTATCGGATGCGGTGCCGTTCCTGTTACTCCTCCTATTCCGGGAATTGACGGAAACAATGTCATATCGATCTTAGACGCACACCGAGATCCTTCCCTCATAAAAGGTGAAAAGATCGTAATCTGCGGCGGAGGAGCTTCCGGTCTTGACGGAGCACTCGAAATCGCTTCTGAAATGGGCAAGAAAGTAACAGTCGTAGAGATGCTGCCGGAATGTGGAAAAGACGTATTCTTTATTAATAAAATCACATTGTTTACCAAACTTGCTGAAAACGGCGTTGAACTTATGACTAACACAAAAGTCGTATCCATTGAAGAGAATGGTCTGACCGTCGAAAAGCAGGACAAAACAACAGAGACAGTTCTCGCCGACACAGTCATTTCCGCATTCGGAATGAAACCTGTTCTTACAACAGTAGATGCTGTCAAAGCAAAATATCATCTCAAAACGAGAGTTGTCGGAGACAGCAATAAATTAGGTAAAATAGGCGAAGCTGTACGCGACGGTTTCTATGCGGCTACAAGTTTATAAAAATCATAAATTTTTAAGGTAATCGTAAAATTTTAAACTGATCATGATTTTTTAAGATGATCGTAAATTCTTAATCTGTGGCAAGAAAAACACCCACACAGGAGCATTTCTACTCTTGCGTGGGTGTTCTTCTTGCCACACTCTTTGAAGGTGTCACTCAAAAATTCTCGTTTTACGAAAATCCCTTTGTTGCACCGCCAAAAGCGAGGCTTTTCTACTGTCTGTGGGGTTCATTACAACCCTCTGTTCTTCTTTTCTGATTATCTATTGTACTTTTTCTTCTTATTTATAACCATTGAGCCGCCACTGACAACCAGCAGAGCCATCCACAAAGCAAGATTTGCTGTATCGCTGGTCTTCGGACTCCTGGCAGACGTTCCAGCCTTGGTGCTGCTATTCGTTGTTGTATTTGGCTTGGTATTTCCCGGCTTGGTATTGCCTGGCTTTGTATTGCCCGGCTTCATATCTCCAGGTTTTGTATCTCCGTTGTTATCTTTAGCTTTTTCCCAAACAGCTACATAAGTAACATCTCCTGTTACTTTTTCAGCAACAGCCGGCTTCCAGCCTTTGAAGACATATCCTTCTCTTGTCGGTGTTCCCTTGAATGCAGGTGTATCGACTCCCGACAAAAGATTTCCGTATACCTGATCTGCAAAGATTACTTCTTCATCCACTCCGTCCGTATATCTGACGGTGTATTTGGTCTCCTCATCGTCTGCGATACCATTATTATTTTTATCTTCTCCCCATCTTGCTACATAGGTAACATCTCCTGTTACTTTTTCAGCAACAGACGGCTCCCAGCCTTTGAAGACATAGCCTTCTCTTGTCGGTGTTCCCTCAAATGCAGGTGTAGCCACTCCTGACAGAAGATTTCCGTATACCTGATCCGCAAAGACTTCTCCGTCTACTCCGTCTTTATACGTAACCGTATATTTCGTTTCTTCGTTGTCGTCAATGCCGTTATTATTTTTATCTTCTCCCCATGTTGCTGCATAGGTCGCATCTCCTGTTACTTTTTCAGCGACAGCCGGATTCCAGCCTTTGAAGACATAGCCTTCTCTTTTTGGTGTTCCCTTGAATGCAGGTGTATCGACTCCCGACAAAAGATTTCTGTATACCTGATCTGCAAAGATTACTTCTTCATCCACTCCGTCCGTATATCTGACGGTGTATTTGGTCTCCTCATCGTCTGCGATACCATTATTATTTTTATCTTCTCCCCACGTTGCTATATAGGTCGCATTTCCTGTTACTGTTGCAGCAACTTCCGGATTCCAGCCTTTGAAGACATAGCCTTCTCTTGTCGGTGTTCCCTTGAAAGCAGGTGTATCGACTCCCGGCAAAAGATTTCCGTATACCTGATCCGCAAAGATTTCTTTTCCGTCTACTCCGTCTGTATACGTAACCGTATATTTCGTTTCTTCGTTGTCGTCAATGCCATTATTATTTTTATCTTCTCCCCACGTTGCTACATAGGTCGCATTTCCTGTTACTGTTGCAGCAACAGCCGGATTCCAGCCTTTAAATACATAACCTGTTCTTGTCGGTGTTCCGCCACTGAATGCCGGGGTAGCCACTCCTGACAGAAGATTTCCATGTACATCATCTGCGAAGACTTCTCCGTCTACTCCGTCCTTATACGTAACCGTATATTTCGTTTCTTCGTTGTCGTCAATGCCATTATTATTTTTATCTTCTCCCCACGTTGCTACATAGGTCGCATTTCCTGTTACTGTTGCGGCGACTTCCGGATTCCAGCCTTTGAAGACATAGCCTGTTCTTGTCGGTGTTCCGCCACTGAATGCCGGGGTAGCCACTCCTGACGAAAGATTTTCGTGTACATCATCTGCGAAGACTTCTTCGTCCTCAACTCCATCTGTGTAAGTAACAGTATAAGTAGTACTTTCATCCACGGTCTGAGTGATAGTAAAATGCAGAGTACGCCCCCCCCAATTACTGGTATAGTTCCAGCCTATGGACGAATTTAATCTACTGAACTGATAGGCCAGATCAATATCAAACGTAGCTGTTCCGTTCGTCACACCATCGGTTGTCACCACCGTCTGATAACATTTATACGTCCCCGGCCAGCCCGAAAGCGTGCTTGATCCTTCACTACCTTCAATCCCCTCAAGGATATGGTTGGGATCGTTAATATTGCAAACGTAATATTTATAGGCTGAAGGAATGATCTGATAGGTATTATTGCCATACTGCCACTGGATAAGTGGTAACACCGGATGCGTCAACCTGGTTTTACTTTCTGTTGCACTACCGTTGACATTAACTTCACCGTAGTAAAGATTATCAGCACACGTTGGTTCCTCATACACTCTGTCAACTGTTACCTTGCCACTAACATCAATATTTGCTGCCAATGCAGTTGTTGGAAACATGGAAATTATCATACACAACAACACGAACAGCGAAAGGAATTGCTTTTTCATCTTCTTCATAAGAAAAACCTCCATATTCAAATTTACAGGTTAAAGATGGCCCTGTATAGCCAGTGAAAAGTTACTTCAGACCAATGGTCTGAATGGAAAGCATGCTCAACAAATTCACTTCAAAAACTTCAAAAACTTGCGTTTCATCTCTCCTTTCACATCAAATTATACTCCCCCTCAAAACGAACTTATCACTACACATTATATATTTTATGCCAAAAAACGTGATTTTTCAATAGAACCTGTCAAAATTTTACAAAATCTAAACGTATAACATAAAAAAAATACAAAAACCTTTTCATTGTATCTATAAAAAAACATCTCCCCTTACACTTGAAATCCATACTCTTCTAGTATAAAATAATTGCGTTAATTATTTAACAGAATACACAGGAATGAGGAATTTACATATGGAAAACCATTTTAATACTCCGGCTGAAGTAGTAGATCTGAGTATCAAAGCATGTGAGAACAAAACAAAACTCCCTGTCGGGAAAATGATCCTTCTCGGTATTATGGCAGGGGTTTTTATCGCACTGGGCGGTGCTACAAGCAGCACAGCGGCACACGCAGTAGAAAATGTCGGAGTGGCAAGAGCATTGGCAGGTGTGATCTTTCCGGTCGGATTGATGCTGATCGTATTCTTAGGTGGAGAACTTTTTACCGGAAACTGTCTGATCATTATGGACGTATTTGACAAACGGGTAACCTGGGCCGGACTGTTCCGTGACCTTTTCATCGTATTTTTCAGCAATTTGATCGGTGCCCTCTGCGTGGACGTACTGATCGTTTTCAGCGGAAACTTAAATTACTCCGGTGGTCTTCTCGGTGCTTATACGATCAAAGTTGCTGTCAGCAAGATCGCGATCTCACCGGTACAGGGCATCACCTCCGGTATTTTGTGTAACATTCTTGTCTGCCTTGCAGTACTGATGGCGACTTCTGCACGTGATATTGCCGGAAAGGTATGGGCGATCTTCTTCCCGATCTGTGCTTTCGTTGTAGGCGGTTTTGAACACTGCGTTGCCAATATGTTCTATATTCCTGCCGGTATCATGGCTGCCATGAACCCGGATTATGTGGCAAAAGCAAAGGACGCTTACGGACTGACCGCAGAACAGATTGCTACACTGACACCTCTGCACAGCCTGCAGAATTTTATCCCGGTTACTTTGGGAAATATGATCGGTGGTATGTTGTGCGTCGGACTTCCGCTCTACCTGATCTACAAGAAAAAATGGAATTAATTTAGAAATAAATTACTGGATTTAGAAATAGAAATGGAAAAGGAGAATCTCTCACGAAACCCTTGTGAGCAGATTCTCCTTTTCTGTTGCACGATATTGAGCAGGCTGTCATCTGCTCAATTTGTATTCATCCCTTTACAGTCCGAACAGTTTCAATAACTTCTCCATGAAATTCAATTTTTCTCCGATACAAAAGACTCCGTCATCCAGACTTACGATTCCTTCATACAGATCCGAAGTTCCTTTCGTGTGCAAATACGGACAAATCTTTCAATTTGATGGTCAAATATGGTATAATAAAATGATATCGGGGTCAAACCCCCCCGACTTTGATGCCTTTACGTTTGTGATCGATTATGTAGAGGAGAATGCATTCTTTCTCTGTAATTTTTATTATTACTCTGAATATTTTGCTCCCCGCAGTACTTACTGCTGAAAGGTTATAATGGAAAAAATCAGTATTATCGTACCAATATACAACGTTGCACCTTATTTACCGGCATGTTTAGATTCTATTATTCATCAGACTTATCTTAACCTTGAAATTATTTTAGTTGATGACGGATCAACCGATTCCAGTAATAAGATCTGCGAACAATACAAGACTGTCGATCCAAGGATTCAGGTGATCCATCAGAAAAATCAGGGAGTCTCCACTGCACGAAATGCCGGATTGGCTCTTGCCGCAGGCCATTATATTACTTTTGCAGATGCTGATGACTTGCTTGAGCCATCCCTGCTGGCTGAATGTATAAAAGCAATAGAGACCGGACAGACGGATGTACTGTATCATGGATTTAAAAAGGATGTCTGGAAAAGCGGAAAAGTTTCCTCTTCTCTCAAGGGGATTCCGTCCTTTGAAGGAGTTCTTTCTAAAAATCAGATGAAAGACTACATCCTGGCACAAAAAGGAAATCTGAACGTCAATGTATTCAGCTATATTTTTACCAGAGAATTGATTGCAGATCTCCGGTTCAATCCAGATCTTCCCTATGCAGAGGATGCGGTATTCGTTATGCAGGCACTTTCAAAAGCCCAGACTTATTACTTTTCTGCAAATTGTGATTACCACTATAATGTCCGTGCCGGCTCTGCCGCATACCGCTGGCAGCCGAAACTGGTCGAATGCTACCGGAACAATTTCATGGAGACTCGTCATTTTCTGGAATCTCTGGAACTGACCTCGCGGGAGATGGAAGAGATTATGTCTCAAAAATATGTAGATGGGTATGCCTCTCTGGTCTATAACCTGTGTCTCCCTACCTGTACTCTTTCTTTAAAAGAAAAATACCGGATTTTACAGTCTGCCAGAACGGAGTTCCGGATCGATCATTATAAACGTTTTTATAGGCTGAAAGAAGCCGGACTTTTTCAAAAAGCAAAGACATTTCTTATTTTCCGGCATTTTGAAATATTTTTAATTTTATTTGGAACACTCTATTGTAAGAAGGGATAAATCATGAAGACTGAAGAAATTGATATTGTATTGGCCTGGGTAGACGGCTCTGACCCTGTATGGTGCGAAAAGAAAAAGGAACGTATGAGACAGCAGGGATTATCCGTCAAAAGTGATGACCGGGAAGAACGCTACCGGGACTGGGATCTGATGCATTACTGGTTCCGAAGCATTGAAAACTTTGCTCCATGGGTTCGTAAAATCCATTTTGTGACCTTTGGACATCTGCCTGAATGGCTGGATTCCAGTAATCCGAAATTACATATTGTAAACCATGAAGACTTTATTCCGGCGAAATACCTGCCTACCTTTAGCAGTCATCCCATCGAATGGAATTTCCATCGTATTGAAGGCTTATCGGAAAATTTTATCTATTTCAATGATGATATGCTCCTGTTAAAACCAGTGAAGCCGACGGATTTTTTCAAAAATGGAAAACCCGTTGATATGCTTGCACTGCAGCCCGATGTAACTAATGTGGACGACACAACTATGCCATATATCTACCTGAACAATGCCATGCTTCTGGCTAAATATTTTGACAAGCGGCAGAATATGAAAAAGCAGCCTGGGTCTTATTTTCACATTGGTTATCCTGCGATGTACTTTTTCTATAATTTTTTGGAGATCATGTTTCCACGGTTTACAGGATTTTATACCGTACATGGACCATCTCCGTTAAAAAAGAGTACTTATGAAACTCTCTGGAATCTGGAGGGAGAGTATCTGGATCAGGTATGCTCTCATCCTTTCCGTCACAGAGAAGACGTCAGTCAGTACGTTATCCGGGAATATCAGAAATTAAGCGGAAATTTTATCTCGAAAAATGTAAGAAAGCTTTGCCGGTACTTTAATCTGGCAGAGACGAATCCTACTTTGACTGATACCATTATCCATCAGAAAAGTCCTGTTGTCTGTATGAATGACAGCAATCAGGAAATCCCTTATCTGAAAGTAAAGGAAGAGATTCAAAGAGCCTTTGAACAGATTTTACCGGATCGTTCTTCTTTTGAACGTTACTGAGATCACTCAGCGTTTATCCGGTGACTAAAATATTACTAAAAAATCTCCTGATTTTTCCCGTATATCCGGCAACGCAAAAATTCCCGGAAACAAACCGTTTCCGGGAATCTTCTTTTAAGAGGCGCAGACCGGATTTGAACCGGTGCATCAGGGTGTTGCAGACCCACGCCTT
>OODB01002209.1_pt1 | contig 11383 bp, 5 predicted proteins | sample 1671721 | NCBI WGS metagenome assembly OODB01 (sample SAMN06348185, study PRJEB24527) | human gut metagenome | biome: human gut; feature: ankylosing spondylitis patient; material: feces | host: Homo sapiens | place: China | collected 2015-10
TATTGGCAAATGCCGACACGGATTTCAGCCAGCTGCGCGGCTTTTTCTCTTCAAGGCGTTCCTTGTAATCCACATGGGAGGCTTCAATGTAATGGTCGAGGGGGAAAGGCATGGTATCACCTGCTCGCTTCTTAATCTTTAGCGTTTGTAAATTCATTATACCTTATTTGAAGGCCAAATTCAAAACTTTTTATCTGTTTCGTGCCTGCTGAGCTTTTTCTGCCTGGGCAACGATTGATTTTCCGACCTGATTAGAGTATCATTAAAATGAATTATTGTATCTTGTCGTTGAAAGTTAATTTTCGCTTTAATCAGTCGATTGCGGGGACTCTTCTATGAAAATTCTGGATAATATCAACCATACTGTTCGGGAAGATTTACAGGATACTATGCAGAAAGGGAGCCGCGTGTCCATTGCTGCGGCCTGTTTTTCCATTTATGCGTATCAGGAATTAAAGAAACAGTTGGAAGAAATCGCGGAACTTCGCTTTATTTTTACTTCACCAACCTTTGTGCAGGAAAACACGCCAAAAGAGCGGCGAGAGTTCTATATTCCGAAATTGACCCGCGAAAAGAGCCTTTACGGCACAGAATTTGAGGTCCGCTTGCGGAATGAACTCACTCAAAAAGCACTGGCGAAAGAATGTGCCGACTGGGTGCGACGGAAAGTAAAATTTCGTTCCAATGTCAGTGGAGAGCAAATGCCCGGTTTCATGACGGTTGGTGAAAGTTCCTATATGCCAATCAGTGGGTTTACAACGGTCGACCTTGGTTGTGAACGCGGAAACAACGCATACTACCCTGTTCAGCGAACCGAAGCCTTTGAAAACGGCCGTTACTTTTTGTCGCTGTTCGATGAAATCTGGAATGATTCTTCCCGACTTCAGGATGTTACAGACATTGTATTGCAAAGCATCAGCACAGCTTATCGAGAAAACAGCCCGGACTTTATCTATTTCTTCACCCTCTACAATATTTTCAGTGAATTTTTGGAGGATGTGTCAGAAGATAATCTCCCAAATGAAGCTACAGGCTTCAAGCAGAGTAAAATCTGGAATATGCTCTATGATTTTCAGCGAGATGCAGCGTTGGCCATTATCCACAAGCTGGAACAGTATAACGGCTGCATTCTTGCAGACAGCGTGGGCCTTGGCAAGACGTTCACTGCACTGGCTGTAATCAAGTACTATGAAAATCGCAACAAATCCGTTTTGGTACTCTGTCCCAAAAAGTTGGCCGCAAACTGGAACATCTATAAAGGCAACTACGTCAACAATCCACTGGTAGAAGACCGTTTCCGTTACGATGTGTTGTACCATACAGATTTGAGCCGTTCCGGCGGAACCTCTAACGGTATCGACCTTGCTGCACTTAACTGGGGGAACTTTGACCTTGTTGTGATTGATGAAAGCCACAATTTCCGCAATGGCAGTAATACCTCTACTGATGAGAAAGAAAACCGCTACACAAAATTGATGAATCGCGTGATTCGTTCTGGGGTGCGCACCAAGGTGCTGATGCTTTCGGCAACACCCGTAAATAATCGTTTTGTGGATTTGAAAAACCAGCTTGCGCTTGCCTATGAGGGAGATGCCGGAAAAATCAATGAAAAGCTGAATACTTCGTCTCCGATTGATGAAATTTTCCGGCAGGCGCAAAAGGCTTTCAATACATGGAGCAAGCTTCCTGTCACAGAGCGTACCACAAATGCGCTGCTTGCGGCACTGGACTTCGATTTCTTTGAGGTGCTGGACAGTGTGACGATTGCACGTTCTCGCCGACATATCGAAAAATACTATAATATTTCTGATGTTGGTACTTTCCCGGAACGGTTGAAGCCAATCTCTGTGCAGCCATGCCTGACAAGCCTTGATAATGCAATCAACTACCAACAGATTTATAGTGTACTGGATTCGCTGACGCTGCACATTTACACACCAACCAGCTTTATTCTGTCCTCTCGGATCTCCAAATACATCGACCCCAGCCAGCATGGAAAGGGACTGACGCAGGCAGGCCGTGAAGAGGGAATCCGCCGTCTGATGAGCATTAACCTGCTCAAACGGCTGGAAAGCTCTGTTTATGCGTTCCGGCTGACGATTGACCGAATCAGTAAACTGATTGAAGATACCATGCAATCGGTACGTTCATATCAAAATGGCAGCCGTGTGCTGGAGCTGAACGACATTTCCGATGCAACCGATTGGGACGATGATGACCAGAACAACGACATTTTTACAGTCGGCCGCAAAGTAAAGATTGATCTTGCGGATATGGATCATGTTTCGTGGCTGCATGATCTGGAAAAGGATGCTGAAAATCTGGAGCTTCTTTCCCTGATGGTGCAGGATATCACCCCTGCATACGATGCCAAGCTGCAAGAATTGCTGCGCCTGATTGACGAAAAGCAAAGGCATCCCATCAATCCCGGCAACCGGAAAATCATTATTTTTACTGCGTTTTCAGATACTGCTGACTATCTGTATCAGAATATTTCCGGCTATGTAAAGCAAAAGTTTGGGCTGAACACTGCCGAAATCACCGGCAGCGTGGATGGTAAAACAACCATTCCCAAACTCAGTGGTGATCTGAATACAGTTCTCACCTGCTTTTCGCCCATTTCCAAGCGGCGGGACAGCCTGCCGAACGTGAATCAGGCGGATATTGATTTGTTGATTGCCACCGACTGCATTTCCGAAGGTCAGAACTTGCAGGACTGTGATTATCTGATCAACTATGATATTCACTGGAATCCTGTGCGCATTATCCAGCGTTTTGGCCGCATTGATCGCATCGGAAGCCAGAATCGCTGCATCCAGTTGGTCAACTTCTGGCCGGATGTGGATTTGGATGAGTATATCAACCTAAAAGGCCGCGTGGAAACCCGAATGAAGCTGACGGTCATGACCTCCACAGGGGATGATAACCTCATCAGCCCGGAAGAAAAAGGCGATTTGGAATATCGCAGTGCACAGCTCAAACGGTTGAAAAACGAGGTGGTCGATCTGGAAGAAATGTCGGGCGGCATTTCCATTATGGACTTGGGTTTGAACGAGTTCCGGCTGGACTTGCTGGACTATATGAAGAAACACGATGATGTGGAGCATACGCCGCTTGGGATGCACGCAATTGTTGCATCTACGCCCGATGCACCTCCGGGTGTGATCTTTGTTCTGAAAAACATCAACAATGAGATCAACATGGATCAGCAAAACCGTCTGCATCCATTCTACATGGTTTATATTGGGCAGGATGGCTCGACTGTCTGCGATTATCTTTCTCCGAAAGAGCTGCTGGATCGTCTACGGCTGCTCTGCAAAGGCAAAACCGAACCCGACCAGAGCCTTTGCCAACAGTTCAATCAGGCCACGGACGATGGAAAGAATATGTCGGCCTATTCTGAATTGCTGAGCGAGGCCATCCGTTCCATTCTGGATGCAAAGGAAGAGAGCGACATTGACAGTCTGTTCAAGATGGGCGGTACGACGGCCCTGCTTTCTTCGATTTCCGGGCTGGATGACTTTGAACTGATTTGCTTCCTTGTGGTACAATAAGAGGTGAGATCAATGCTGGGCTTTCCACCTTCCACGGAGTTTAACAAACGGATTCCGAAACAGAAGTTCTATGAAAATGCTGCCGTTCCAGCGGCAATCAAGCGATTGTTTGCAGACCAGCTGCGCTGTATCTACTGGCGCAACAAGCTGGCAGTGTCCACCTTGAATCTCACTGCCGGAGAGCGGGTGACAGAGATCGAGATTTTCGAGCTGTGTCTGACCGAACCAAAACTGGACGAAGCTGTTCTGCGCCAAATCGACAGTGAAATCCCCTATCGCATTCTGTTTGTTCTTTCTTATGAGAATAAGGCGCAGGCTTGGATCGGCTGTAAAGACACATCGGAAAGCGGCAATACCAAGGTAAGCCGCTATCTGCATACAGACTGGATGCCAGAAACAGAATTGTCCCTTACGATAAGCGGCCTGAGTTTAGAGGCGGTTTACAATGGACTGGTGCGTCAGATTGCCCGATTGCAGGGTGAGAGCTGGAATGCCGCATACAGCATTGCGGAGAACATCCAACGCTCTGCGGAACGTGAAAAACTGCAAAAGCAGATTGCGGCATTGGAGAATAAGATTCGGAAAGAGAAGCAGTTCAATCGTCAGGTAGAGATGAATGTGGAACTAAAACAGCTAAGAAGGAATTTGGAGAATATGCTATGAGAATCAAAAGAGTGGAATTAAATGATTTCAAAAGATTTACACATTTGACAGTCGAAGACATTCCAGAAACAGCAAAGCTTATTGTTCTTGTGGGTCCTAATGGGTCTGGCAAGACCTCATTTATGGAGGCATTGAACCATTATTATAAATTTGCCGGATATGGTGATGTTGGTGAATCAAACTATTTGAGTAAAATCGATGTGAAAAGGAAATTTGAGTTCGGTGAGTGGTATAGCTTAGCTTCTAAAACAGTTGATATTGATTTCTATGATGCGGCCTATCCTAAAGATGTCGGAAGAAGTAATATTAAAGGACACTTTTATTTTCGAAGTGCCTATCGAAATGAACCCGATTTTGTAATTGATACAATGCGTAAGCAAGATGATCCTACAAAAACAGTTCATCTTAAATCACTTATTCAAAATGATCAGTCTGTTTCTTCCAACTATCAACGATTGATTGCAAATAGCATTTCTGAATTGTATAAGAGTGAAAACAACCAGAAAGATGTTGCAACATTGAGAAGTGAACTGACAGGAAAAATTAGTGCTTCTATTGAGCGAGTATTTGAGGATCTTCATTTTTCCTCTTTGGGAGATCCATTACAAAATGGCAATTTCTATTTTACAAAAGGCACAACAAAAGACTTTCCTTACAAGAATCTTTCCGCTGGTGAAAAGTCGGCATTTGATCTTATTTTGGATTTGGTTGTACAGTCAAAATATTATCCAGATGCAGTATACTGTATTGATGAGCCAGAGACGCATATGCATACAAAGCTCCAAGGAAAGGTGCTTCGGGAACTCTATGGCCTAATTCCGGGAAACTCACAGTTGTGGCTTTCTACTCACTCAATTGGAATGTTGCAGGAAGCTCAAGATATTGAAAAAGAAGCTCCGGGAACAGTCGTTTTCCTTGATTTTGATGGACGAGATTTTGATGATGATCAGATTATTCGTCCATCAAAAATTGGACGAGCTGTTATGGATAAGTTTTATGAGCTGGCTTTTGGAGACTTTTCCAAATTGTTGCTCCCCCAAAAGATTGTCTTCTGCGAGGGGGATTCTTGTGGAACAACGCGAAAAAGTTTTGATAGTAGCATCTATTCTACAATATTTGAAAATACTCATCCGGAGGCATATTTCTTGTCTGGCGGTTCTTGTGAGGAGATTATCAATAAGCTTGATGCCAATCTCGGAGAGGTGCTAAAGGTGCTCTTAAAAGAAACTAAAATTATAAAGGTTATTGATAGAGATGACCGTAGCAATCAAGAGGTTGACGAGCTTAAGAGTAATAGAATTAGCGTCCTTTCTAAGCGCAATCTTGAAAGTTATCTTTTGGATGACAGTGTTATAGAAAAATTATGCATTTCTGTTGGAAAATCAGACAAGGTTGATGAATGCCTGCAAAAAAAGCAAGAGGCTCTTTCTAGTTCGATTAAAAGAGAAAATGCACCAGATGATCTGAAATCTGCGCGTGGGGATATCTACACTTCGCTAAAGAAGATTCTTGGCCTTACACAATGCGGAAATAGGCCAGATCCTTTTTTAAGAGATACTATGGCACCTCTTATTACGCCTGACATGGAAATTTATAAACAATTGGAAAGAGATATTTTTGGAGATAACTAATGTCAATCTTACATAACAAACTTCCCCTTCAGACCCCCAACCTGACAGCCCAGAACATTGATAAAATCGCCGCGCTCTTCCCCAACTGCATCACAGAAATGCTGGATGAGGAAAAGAGTACCCCCGACCATAAGGTTTACAAGCGTGGTATCAACTTTGAACTGCTGAAGCAGATGCTCTCGCCGGACGTTGTAGACGGAGATGAAGCATACGAGTTTACATGGGTGGGCAAAAAAGCATCCATTGTGGAAGCCAACAAGCCCATCCGCAAGACCCTGCGCCCCTGCCCGGCAGAAAGCAAGAACTGGGATGATACCGAGAATCTCTATATTGAGGGCGATAATCTGGAAGTGCTCAAGCTGTTGCAGGAGAGCTATCTGGGCAAGGTCAAAATGATTTATATTGACCCGCCGTATAATACGGGCAACGATTTTATCTATGCAGACGATTTTATGCGTTCGCAGGATGAAGAAAACCGTCAGATGGGAATGTATGACGAGGACGAGAATCGGCTGTTCAAAAACAATGACAGCAACGGACGCTTTCACTCTGACTGGTGCAGCATGATGTATTCCCGACTGATGCTGGCACGGAATCTTTTAACCGATGATGGACTGATTTTAATTTCATTGGACGATGGTGAAATTGGAAATCTGCGAAAAATTTGCGATGAAATTTTTGGTGAATCGAACTTCGTAACACAATTTGTTTGGAAAAGTCGTCAAAATAAGGACAATAGAAACTTAAATGGTGTTTCCGTTGATCACGAGTATATTTTGGCTTATTCAAAACTTTCTGGGGTGAGAATATTTAAAGGAGAAGAGCGCAGTGGTGAAGGATATTCTAACCCAGATAATGACCCGAATGGTGCTTGGGCAAGCGCAAACATGGCAGGAATTGCAACGGAATCACAACGTCCAAATTTGCATTATGATTTGATAAATCCTGCAACAGGAATTAACTATGGTCGCCCCAAAATGGGTTGGCGGTATGACCGTAAAACTATGGCAAAGTTGATTGCTGAAAATAAAATCCTATGGCCTGATAGCCCTTCTGGTCGTCCAAGAAAGAAAACATACCTAAATGAACTTTCCGGCAATCTTCCCGGTTTTTCTTCTGTTGTAGGGGAAAACTTATTTACTCGCTCGGGAACGGTTGAAATCGACTCGCTGTTTGAACAACGCATCTTTAATTTTCCCAAGCCTAGTGAACTTATAAAATGTTTTGTCTCACAAATAACTGCTCCCTCAGATATTATACTTGATTTTTTCTCTGGTTCTGCTACGTCTGCTCACGCAGTTATGCGCTTAAACGCGGAAGACAGTGGCCACCGTAAGTTTATTATGGTGCAGTTGCCTGAGCTTTGCGATGAAAAAAGCGAAGCCTACAAAGCTGGCTATAAAACCATTTGCGATATTGGCAAAGAACGCATTCGCAGGGCAGGAGATAATATCATTTCTGAACGTAATACCGCCAATGCTTACCCCCCCCCCCCCCCCGACGTGGGATTCCGTGTGTTCAAATTGGACACCAGCAGCGTAAAAGATGTTTATTATTCTACTGACGAATACTCCCAGACAATGCTAACTGGTCTGGAAAGTAACATCAAGGAGGATCGCACCGACCTTGATTTGCTGTTTGGCTGTCTGCTGGATTGGGGACTGCCGCTGTCCATGCCGTATCGGTCTGAGAAAATCGACAACTGCACTGTCCATACCTACGCGCCCGGTGATACTGCGCTGAATGTTCCCGATGCCCTGATTGCCTGCTTCGATAATAATGTGCCGGAAAATGTTATCAAGGAAATCGCCAAGCGCAAGCCGCGCCGTGCAGTGTTCCGGGATTCTTCCTTTGCCAGCAGCCCGGAAAAGATCAACGTGTTTGAAATTTTCAAGCTGTATGCGCCGGATACCGATGTCAAGGTGATTTGAGGGAGAACAGCAGATGAAACTTCAATTCAAACACCAGAAATTTCAGGCAGATGCCGCAAAAGCCGTGGTGGACGTCTTTGCAGGTCAGCCCTACCTGACTACGAATTACCGCATCGACAACGGCAGCGGCATTTACCAGACTGATATGGAAACAAGCTTCACAGGCTGGCGCAATGAACATATTGTGCCAGAGCTGAGCGACAGTATTATTCTGGAGCACCTGCAAAAAATCCAGCGCACCAACCAGATTGAGCCGTCCAAGCAGTTGGAGGGACACTATAACCTTACCATTGAGATGGAAACAGGTGTCGGCAAAACCTACACCTATATCAAGACCATGTATGAGCTGAACAAGCATTACGGATGGAGTAAGTTTATCGTGGTCGTGCCCAGTGTTGCCATCCGTGAGGGCGTGTATAAATCGTTTGAGGTCACACAGGATCACTTTGCAGAAGAGTACGGCAAGAAGATTCGCTTCTTTATCTACAACTCCGCACAGTTGACGGAAATTGACCGCTTTGCCTCGGATAGTTCCATCAATGTCATGATCATCAATTCGCAGGCGTTCAATGCCAAAGGCAAAGATGCCCGCCGTATTTATATGAAGCTGGACGAGTTCCGTTCCCGTCGGCCCATTGACATTATTGCAAAGACGAACCCGATCCTGATTATTGATGAACCGCAGTCGGTAGAGGGCAAGCAGACCAAAGAGCGGATGAAAGAGTTCAACCCGATGATCACCCTGCGCTACTCGGCTACCCACCGTGCAGACAGCATCTACAACATGGTCTACCGGCTGGATGCAATGGAAGCGTATAATAAGCGTCTGGTCAAGAAAATCGTGGTCAAGGGCATTACGGAATCCGGCAGTACCGCTACGGATGGGTTTGTCTATCTGGAAAGCATCAATCTTTCCAAGGCAGACCCTACAGCAACGATCCAGTTCGACTGCAAGGGAAAATCCGGCCTGCGCAAGGTAACGCGCACCGTTGGGCTGAAATTCAACCTCTATGACTATTCCGGCAATCTGGACGAATACAAGGATGGCTATGTGGTGAAAGAGATTGATGGCCGGGACAACCACATTGAATTTCTAAATGGTGTCCGATTGTTTGCCGGAGATGTGGTCGGCAAGGTGGATGAGGACCAGCTGCGCCGCATTCAGATTCGGGAAACGATCCTTTCGCATCTTGAGCGGGAACGTCAGCTGTTCCACAAGGGCATTAAAGTGCTGAGCCTGTTCTTTATTGACGAGGTGGACAAGTACAAGTGCTACGATGCCGCAGGCCAGCCTTACAACGGTATTTATGCAGAGATGTTTGAGCAGGAGTACGAGGATATTGTCGGCCAGATGCAGCTTTCGCTGGGCGAGGATGATTACATCCGCTACCTGAAAGCAATTTCTGCACACGATACCCATGCGGGTTATTTTTCGGTGGATAAGAAAGGCCATTTTGTCAATCAGGTTGCAGGCGATGACAAGCGGGAGAAAACCTCCAATGACATCAGTGCCTATGACCTGATTATGAAAAACAAGGAGCTTCTTCTTGACCGGGACCCCAAGCGTTCCCCCGTGCGCTTTATCTTCTCACACTCTGCCCTCCGGGAAGGATGGGATAACCCGAACGTGTTCCAGATCTGCACCCTGAAACAGAGCAGCAGTGAAGTCCGCAAACGGCAGGAGGTTGGCCGTGGCCTGCGTCTGTGCGTCAACCAGAACGGTGAACGTATGGATGCGAATGTTCTGGGCAACGATGTGCATAACATCAACATCCTGACTGTCATTGCCAGCGAAAGTTATGACAGCTTCGCCAAAGGCCTGCAAAGCGAACTGGCCGAAGCAGTTGCAAACCGCCCCAGAAAGGTGGATGCAGCCTTGTTTGTTGGCAGAGTTCTTACGGACGCAAACGGCAACGAACAGATTGTGGATGCAGACACCGCCGCTGCCATCTATTTTGATCTGGTGCAGAATGGCTATGTGGACCGCCATGGTGCGCTGACGGACAAGTACTATGCCGACCATGCAAACCATGCGGTGCAGGTGGCAGAAGAAGTTGCAGACTGTGCAGCATCGGTCATTGATTTGTTGGATTCTGTTTACAGCGATAAGGTCATGCTGCCTGAAAATGCACGTTCCAACAATGTGGAGTTGAAAATTGACCCGGACAAGCTGGCTATGCCGGAGTTCAAGGCCCTTTGGAATAAAATCAGCCCGAAATCGGTTTATGTGGTGGATTTTGACACAGATGAACTGGTGCAAAAGTCCATTCGCTCGCTCAACCGCAATCTGAACGTATCAAAGATTTACTTCAAAGTAGAATCCGGTGAAATGACGGAGATCAAATCCAAGGATTCTCTGTTAGATGGCTCTGCTTTCGCAAAAGCGGATCAGTATCAATATGACCCGCAGACCAAAATTCACGCCAGCCAGAGCGTCAAGTATGACCTGATTGGCAAGCTGGTGGCTGAAACCAAGCTGACCCGCAAGGCGATTGTACAGATTCTGGTTGGCATTGAAAAAGCGGTGTTCGATCAGTTCAAGGATAACCCGGAAGAGTTCATCCTAAAAGCAGCTGCCCTCATCAATGACGAAAAGGCAACAGCCATCATCCAGCATATCACCTACAATATTCTGGATGAACATTACGATACGGACATTTTCACTGAGCCGACCTTGAAGGGAAAACTCGGTACGAACGTCATGAAAGTACAGCGGCATCTGTATGACCATTTGATTTACGATTCAAGCAACGAGCGTGATTTTGCCGCCGACCTCGATACGAACCGTGATGTGGCAGTCTATGTAAAGCTGCCAGATGGATTCTATATTTCCACACCTGTTGGAAAATACAATCCCGACTGGGCGATTGCGTTCTATGAGGGCACAGTTAAGCACATCTACTTTGTTGCTGAAACCAAAGGCACACTGGATTCCATGAAGCTCAATCACATCACCCCGGTAGAACAGGCGAAAATTGATTGTGCCCGTGCACATTTCAAGGCACTGAACGATGAAAACGTGGTGTACGATGTGGTGAGTGACTATCAGACATTGCTGAACGCAGTTATGAAATAATAAACCAAAACAAATAATACGGTGCTGCTGTGCAGCATTCCCCAAAACGGTAAGGTTCTATTGTGAACTTTGCCGTTTTTCTTTTTGTCCAAAATTGTATTCCAAAACGGCCCTATAGATTCATATTGGTGTAAGAAGTTTTCCAAACAAAATTTGAAAATCAGGTTGCCAAACACTCATTTTAGAATGTTATAGGTGTAGAGGACTTTGAAAAAAGTGAAAATTTCCTGAATTTTCATAAGCCCCCCGTTTAAAAATACCCTGTTAAGTTTGTATAGGGTGTAGGGACTACTTTCAAAAACAGTCTTACTCGCATTTTTGAAAGCCCTCGACTTCTTACAAAACAACATTGTACCTTGACAACAGCATGATCGGCTGCAAGCCACTATGCTTTTTCGGAGAAGTGCCGCCATGATATGAGCGCACCAAGAAGAAGCCATACACCGGAGGAGATCGGGCAGGAACCGCTTGCAGGCAGACCGACACCGAAGAAGAACCGGGCAAGCTGTCAGAGAGGACTTCGCAAAG
>OODB01002214.1_pt1 | contig 11368 bp, 7 predicted proteins | sample 1671721 | NCBI WGS metagenome assembly OODB01 (sample SAMN06348185, study PRJEB24527) | human gut metagenome | biome: human gut; feature: ankylosing spondylitis patient; material: feces | host: Homo sapiens | place: China | collected 2015-10
ATGACCGTGCCGCGCAATTCGTAAGCGCGTTATGATAGACAGCACCTACGAGGATAAATTGTACCAAACGTCTAAATTCGTAGGTGCCGTGCGTTACAACGTGCCAAAGAGTTGCGCAACACGGGTATGTTGCGCCTGCGGAAACTAACCCACATGTGTAGCAGAACGTTATCTGACCCTGCGAACAGGTTTCGAAAGACACGAAAGAAAAAATCCTCTGCCGTACCCCTGTTTCGAAGCGGTCACATGTCGGCAATCTGCGCCAGATTAGGAAGCAAGGGAAAGGTAGGAGTTCAAAGAGGAAGGGAAACCGCAGGTGTCCCTTCCTTTTTGCCCCCGCGGCGGGCGCCGCGACGTTCCCGCCACCCGCAGGCGGCGCATCCCTCGCTGAGGTTCAGCGAAAACTCTCCGCCCCGTCAGGGCGAACATGCTTACGCAGTTCGTGCGCCCCGGTCAATCGGTGCAGAAAAAGGGTGCCGCCCAGAATGGACGAACCGCCTGCGCGGTTCGTGCACCTCGTAAAGCGGGCGCCTTGCAAATCAAAATTCCCAAAGGAGAATCCCCATGCCATCGGTTGATGACAGCATCCAGTTCGTCAAGGGCATCGGCCCGAAAAAGGCGAAGCTGCTCGAAAAACTGCATATCCGCACGCTTCGTGACGCGCTCGAGACCTACCCGCGCGACTACGAGGATCGCACTCACATCACGCCGATTGCGGAAATCGACATGGAGGACAAGTATGCTGTGCGCGCTGTGGTCGGCACCGAACCCAAGGTCAACCGTATCCGCAAGGGCCTGACGCTGGTCAAGTGCACGATTTACGACGAAACCGGCACGCTGAACGTCACTTATTTCAACAATCCGTATGCTGCGGCGCAGCTCCGCGTGGGACAGGAGTATGTGTTCTACGGCAAGGTGCAAGGATTCGGGCGCGGCCGCACAATGGTTTCACCGCAGTCGGAGAGGGTCGCACCGGACGCTGACCACCCGGGACGCATTGTGCCAGTCTATTCGCTGACGGCGGGACTGACCCAGCGCGATCTCGAGCGTATAACCGCTGCCGCGCTCGACACGCTGACCGGTGAATGGCCCGATCCTCTGCCCGAACTTTTGCGGGCGAAATACCGCCTGCCGGACGCAGTAGACGCACTTTCTGCAATTCACCGGCCGAAAACCAAGGACGATGTGGCGCAGGCGCGCCGACGCATGGTATTCGAGGAGCTGTTTTTGCTCTGCTGCGGCCTGCAGCAGCTGAAGGAGCGCCGAAAAGCGGATTCCGGCATTGTTTTTACTTCGAATGGATTGGATTCGTTCTTTGAAGCCCTGCCGTTTACGCCGACCGGTGCACAGCGGCGTGCGATTATGGAGATCGCGGCGGACTGTGCCTCCGGACGGCCGATGAACCGGCTGGTGCAGGGCGATGTCGGCTCGGGCAAGACGGTGGTAGCGGCCGGATTGTGTGCGCTGGCCGCGCAGAACGGCTGGCAGGCGGCTTTCATGGCGCCGACCGAAATCCTCGCCGCGCAGCACGCGGAGACGCTTGCACCTATGCTGGACAAGCTGGGCATCTCGTGCACGCTGCTCACCGGCTCGATGACTGCCGCGCAGAAACGTGCGGCACTGGCCGCCATCGAGACCGGTGCGGCGCAGGTGGTCGTGGGCACACACGCGCTCATTCAACAGGGTGTGCAGTTTCATCGGCTGGGTGCCGTTATCGCGGATGAGCAGCATCGGTTCGGTGTGGCGCAGCGTGCCGCGCTGTCCGCGAAAGGCGGCTCGCCGCATGTGCTCGTCATGTCGGCTACGCCGATTCCGCGCACGCTCGCACTCATCATGTACGGCGATCTGGATGTGTCCGTGCTGGATGAGATCCCGCCCGGAAGAAGTCCGGTCGAGACCTACGCCGTGGGCGAAAATATGCGCAAGCGTATTACTGCCTTCATTGATAAGCAGGTCGGTCTCGGCGGACAGGCTTACGTTGTGTGCCCGCTTGTCGAGGACAGCGAAGCGACGGATACGCAGCGGCACAGTGCCGAACAGACCGCGCAGCGGCTCAAAACGGTTTTGCCGCATCGGCGCATCGGGTTGGTACACGGGCGCACGAAAACCGCAGAAAAAGAGCAAATCATGCGCGATTTTGCGGACGGAAACCTAGATATTCTGGTTTCTACCACGGTGATTGAAGTCGGTGTCAACGTGCCGAACGCGACACTGATGGTCGTGGAAAATGCCGATTGCTTCGGCATGTCTCAGCTGCATCAGCTGCGCGGACGCGTCGGACGCGGAAGCAGACAGTCATTTTGTGTCTTTTACGGCGCAGACAAGGGCGCCGATGCACGGGAGCGACTGCGCACGCTGGTGCATACCAGTGACGGCTTTGCCATTGCACAAAAAGATCTTGAAATGCGCGGCGCAGGCGATTTCTTCGGCACGCGGCAGCACGGCCTGCCGCCGCTGAAGCTGGCGGATTTGGCTGGCGATGCGCGCCTGTTGGAGCAGGCGCAGCAGGCAGCCGATGCGCTCATGGCACGCGACCCGCAATTGCAAACCGCTCCCCTGCTGCGCCAGCGCATTGTGCGCCTGTTTGAGCAGCACGGAGAAGGGAGCTTTAACTGAAAAGAACCAGTCGCATGACTGGTTCTTTTGGCTTTTCTCATTCCTTCATCGGATTGACATGCACCATAATGTGCTTGACCTTCGGGAAGTTTGTTTCAATGGCATTGTGCACGATTTGTGCTGTTTCGTGTGCCTTTTCCAGCGTTTCCTGCGCATCGGCGGCAATTTCCACATCGACATAGATTTTATTGCCAAATTCGCGCGTGCGCAGCACATCCAAACGCAGCACGCCCGGCTGCTGCTCAATGCAGGCGCGCATTTTCTGTTCCAATTCCGGCTCGCAGGCATGATCCACCATCTTATTGGTGGCATCCAGAAAAATCTGCGTGGCTGCCTTTGCGATAAACACACAAATGATCAGGCTGGCAACCGGATCCAGCACCGGATAGCCCATGCGTGCACCAAAGATGCCGAGCAGGGCGCCGACAGAGGACAGCGCATCCGAACGATGATGCCATGCATCCGCCATCAGTGCCGAAGAATCAATCTTCTTTGCATTCCAGCGCGTGTACTGATACATCGCCTCTTTGAATACAATCGAAACAATGGCTGCAATCTCTGCCAAAATACCCGGAACCGCCAGCGATTGATAATCGCGGGACACAATATTTTTGACCGCTTCCAAGCCGATGCCGAGACCGGTCGCAAGCAAAATGCCCGCTAGAATAACAGCGGCAACACATTCCATGCGTTCATGTCCATATGGATGTTCTTTGTCCGACGCCTTTGCCGACAGCTTGACGCCGATAATCACGACAATGCTGCTGAATACATCGGATGCGGAATGCACCGCATCACTAATCATGGCGCCGGAATGCGCCAAGATACCTGCCATCAGCTTAAACAGCGACAGGATTATATTTCCGACAATGCTCACCGCAGACACGCGCATAGCCGTTTGTTCTGCTGTTTGTATTTGTTGTTCTCGCTTCATAAAAAAGCCCCCTTTGATATAAAAACGCGGAACAGTTGCTTTCTGTCCCGCGGAATGTGTCCACTGTCATAACGACCCGGCTGCGGCGTTTTCGCCGTACCTGCTCAGTTGTTGTATTGTATGCTCCGTTTGTATTGCTTGTGATTATAGCAGGGTATGCAGCAAACGTCAAGAGGATTTTTTCAGGTTATAAGATGGTAACTCACATCGTTTTTACAGATTTTACAAACTTTTCTAGTTATTTTATGCAAACAAATGCCAGCGGGTATTCCGCTGGCATTTTGCTTATTTTCGATTGGCAAAAAATTTTTCCCGCTCTCGCCGCAGTTCCGCATACATCTGCATGGCGTTCCATTCCAAATTTGTCGGCGTGGTAATCGCCTTTAAATCAATGGAAATTTTCGCCGCTTTCAGCTGTGCCAGCACAGCATCTACCATGTCATCCGGCAAGCCGTGCATGAGCAGCATCGGCTCTGCAAATTCCAATCCCAGCGATGGCAGCATGCGCCCTGCTTTGCGCAGACCGAGCAGCACGCCAAGCGGCACGGTATACTGTTCGCGGGAAATTGTGCGCACAGAGATGCCATATGGCCGCAAAAGCTGCGCCACCTGTTTTTCTGTCTTGAGCGGCACATGAAACAAGAATACCTGCATATGTCTCTCCTTTATGACGTTGCCGACCAGTTGCCCAGACCGTGGAAAATCTGATCCGGCCACGGGTCAAAGCCCTTTGGGAAATCCTCAACCGCAGAAATGAGCCGGCGCTCAAACACAATGGGAATAATCGGTGTTTCCTGTGCAAAGCACGTCAGATATGTCTGATACGCCGTGTCATACTCATCTTCCGTTGCATTGTTGAGGTCACTGAGCGCGCTTGTCATCGTTGTGCTGCGGTAATCGCCAAAATTGCGGTCACCATTTCGGGAAATAATCGAGGACAAATCGAGATCCGCCGTCATCTCATATTCTCCATAATACATCTGATATCTGCCGCGCGACAGGCGGGACTGACATTCCTCAAATTCCAACGGGATGACCTTGGTTTGAATGCCCATTTCATTGAGTGTCTTTGCGTACTGCTCCAGCACAGCGCCCTTGGTGCCGTACTGCTTATTATAGATAATCTGCAGCTTGAAATCGCTGCCGCCGCGGATTTCCAAATATCCGTCGTTGTCTCTGTCATAGATGCCCGCTTTTTTGAGCAGCTTGACTGCTGCCTCCTGATTGAAGGAAGGTGCCTTTACGCCGTCCGGAATCTTTTTCGCCGGCAGCGCCGCCGCATCTGCCCGCCCCGCAAAGCAGGTCTGTGCAATGGTGTCTCGATCCATCAGCATGGACAGCGCCGTGCGGACATTTTTGTTGTCCAGCGGCGTATCATTGCAATTGATGCCGAGATAATGCATGCGGCTTGTGCCTACCGTCTTGGTGTACTTGGCACCGGATGCCTCCGTTTCCTCCGCATCCCGCTGCACCAGCATGGAGAGCTGACCGGTACCCAGCAGATTGACTGCACCTGCACTGTTCGCAATCGGCTGCAGCGTGATGCTGTCACAGAACTGAATCACACCGCCGCTCCACTGTTCAAACGGAACAGCATGTATGCCGCCGTCATCGGATTTTGTAATTTTATACGGACCGGAACCGTCCGGAATCTCATCGTCCTCTGAGCCCTTGCAGAAAATCGGCACATCGAGCAGTGCTTCCAGCGCCTTTTCCGACTTTGCCGTCTTTAAGCGAATATAAATCTCGCTGCCGGAGTATTTCACGGACGAAATGCACGACAGCTGTTCCTGATAGGTCGAGTCATCGCGCAGACGCGCATTGTTGAGAGAATACACGACGTCGGACGGCTTGAGCTGTTCGCCGGAATGGAACTTCACCTCGTCGCGGATGGTCAAGGTATACGATTTGGCGCTGTTTCGCTGCACGCTCGCGCACAGTTCCATCTGTGGTTCAAAGTTCTCATTTAACAAGAACAACCGTTCAAAGCACAGCTGACTGAGCAGCTTATTTTCCTCGGACGTACACGCCAGCGGATCCAGTCCATCGTTCTCGTTATATGCCAGCGAAAACGAGGCTACAGCCTGTACATTTTTATCCGCCTGTGCCACCGGTTCTCCGGAGCCTGTGTTCACGGTTCCGCTACCCGCATCCTGCTGCGCGTCTGTGCCTGCGCAGCCGGTAAGCAGCGCGCCCATCAGGCAGGCTCCCGCCAGCCAAGCAGTGATTTTTTGTCTGGTTTTCATATCTATTTCTTATCCCTCCAGCATGATGACGCCCGCCTGTACGCCGCGATTTCCATGCGTCGCACGGTGCGACCAAAACGTATCATGCATACACTTGGTGCACATACCGCTGTCTACGATATTTCGCACCCCGCAGCGCTCCAGCTGTTCTCTGTTGATTCCCTGCAAATCGAGGAAAAATTTCTTGCCGCGCGGCTGAATAAACGGCGTGACGGATTCGCCCATGGTTTCCGTCATGGCGTCCGGCACATCCGCATCGGTTTCAAAGCAGCATTGCCGAATAGACGGGCCAATGGCTGCTTCTATATTCTCCGGCTTTGCGCCGTACTGCTCCTGCATGCGCTGTACGGTCTTGCCGAGAATACCGCTCGCCGTACCGCGCCAGCCGGAATGACAGACACCGATGCTCTTGCTCACCGGATCATGCAGCAGCGTCACCACACAGTCCGCATAGTATCCGCACAGCGGAACGTGCGGCAGGTTGGTAATGATGGCATCCGCCTTCCAGCTCATCGGCTGTCCCAATCCCATGCCCATTGTGTTCTCATCCACGACGCGAACAATGTCGCTGTGAATTTGTTTGGTCATGGTCATGCGCGCACGCGGCACTCGAAAGTGATCCGCAAGAATCTGATAATTTTGCAAAACATTGCTCCGCTCATCCCCGCGATTAAATCCAAGGTTGAGCGAGGCAAGATATCCCTTGCTCACACCGCCGAACTTGGTGGTAAACAGATGTTTTGTTGTAATATTATCACTGGTATAGTAAATCAGACTGCCTTCCTGCTGTCTGTGTATCCTTTGCTGCATGGTAATCCTCCTCTTATGCTGTATGTATTATACTATGCTTTTCCAAAAAAATATAGTGGGAAATTCCATACACAAACTTTACGAAAAATCGGCAGAATCTGTCGTTTTTTCCCTCCCATTATCCCTTTTGTATTTTTCTGCCATCCCTGCCGCCGGTTCCTGTTTCCCTGCCTGTTGACAAGACTTGGTTTTCAGATTAAAATGGTATACGATACCTTTGTATCAAACGTACGCGATCTATCGTTTAACCGCACAGGTAATCCTTAAAAATCAAGCTTTTTTTAGAAAAAATCACAAAAAACGGAGGTGTGTATCAGAAGAATGATTGGTTATATCATTGGCGCAGCCATCGTCGGCCTCGTCATCGGCGTTGTGCTCATGTTCATCTACTGCAATATTTCCAAGCAGACGGTGAATGATGCCAAGCGCGAAGCCGAGAGCATCAAAAACGAGGCGGAAGAAAGCGCTGCGCGAAAGAAACGCGAAGCTTTATTAGAAGCAAAAGAAGAAATTCACAAGAACCGCGCCGATCTCGAGCGAGAAATCAAAGAACGCCGCGGCGAAATGTCCAAGACCGAACGTCGACTGACACAGAAGGAAGAAACGCTGGATCGTAAGACGGATGCAGCGGACAAGAAAAACGAGGAACTGACCCGCCGTCTGGCAAATGTCCAGAAAAGCCGCGAGGAAGCGGAGCAGTACAAGCAGCAGCAGCTGGAACGTCTGGAAAGTATTTCCGGTCTAACCCGCGATGAAGCCAAGCAGTATCTTGTCGATTCTATCGAGCAGGAGGCACAGCACGATGCAGCCATCAAGCTGCGCGAGATTCAGCAGCAGACCAAGGATGATGCTGAAAAGTATGCGAGAGAAGTTATCTCCTCTGCCATTCAGCGCTGCGCTGCCGACCACGTAGCAGAGGCAACCGTATCGGTTGTTCCGCTGCCGAATGACGAAATGAAGGGCCGCATCATCGGCCGTGAGGGACGCAACATCCGCACACTGGAGACCCTAACCGGTGTCGATCTCATCATCGACGATACGCCGGAGGCGATTACTCTGTCCTGTTTCGACCCTGTTCGCCGCGAAGTTGCCCGTCTGACGCTGGAGAAGCTCATCATTGACGGCCGCATCCATCCGGCGCGCATCGAAGAAATGGTCGAAAAGAGCCGCCGCGAAGTGGATCAGATCATCAAGCAGGAAGGCGAACGCGCAGTTCTCGAAACCGGCGTGCACGGTCTGCATCCGGAGCTGGTCAAGCTGCTCGGACGCATGCGTTACCGCACAAGCTATGGTCAGAATGTGCTGCAGCACTCCATTGAGGTTTCTCATATCGCCGGCATTCTCGCCGGAGAGCTGGGCATCAATGCCACACAGGCAAAGCGCGCCGGCTTGCTGCATGATATCGGCAAGGCAGTTGACCGCGAGATGGAAGGCTCTCATGTCGATATCGGCGTAGATCTTTGCAAGCGCTATCACGAGCACGCAGACATCGTCCACGCCGTACAGGCACATCACGGTGATATCGAAGCGAAAACGCTGGTTGCTTGTCTTGTACAGGCCGCAGACGCCATTTCCGCAGCGCGCCCTGGCGCACGCCGCGAGAATCTGGAAGCATACATCAAGAGATTGGAAAAACTGGAAGAGATCGCAAATACTACGCCGGGTGTCTCCAGCTCGTATGCCATTCAGGCAGGCCGTGAGATTCGCATTATTGTCAATCCGGAGCAGGTCAATGATTCTCAGATGATTCTGCTCTCCCGTGAGATTGCGAAGAAGATCGAGGATGAACTGGAATATCCGGGTCAGATCAAGATCAATATGATTCGCGAAACCCGCGCTGTTGAATACGCAAAATAAGCACAAGTTCGTGCATGCAAAAGCCCCGTACCGATTGGTACGGGGCTTATTTTTTTACGTTACGGCCGTCTGCATGTCAGCAGAATAACCTGTCTTTCGTGTGCGATTTCGCGCAGCAGCTTCATGCCGCACGCCACGCGCTGGTCATCATAATTGACGAACGGATCATCCAAAATCAGCGGAACGCTCTCATCCGTCTTGTCCAGCAGCACCTTGCACACGGCGAGACGCAGTGCCAAATACAGCTGGTCGCGGGTGCCCGTGGACAGCCGCAGGCGATCCATTTCCACCGCGCTGTTTTCTCTGCGGCAGGTCGCTTCCAAATCCGTATACAGCTGCATCGCCGTATAGCGCTCTGCGGTCAGCGTGCGCAGATACTGTTCAGCGAGCTTGTTGATCTGCGGAGATACGCGGCCGGTCAGCTCGGCATGTGCCTGCACCAGCGATTCCTTTGCCAGTCGGATGGCATCCAGCTGCCAGAGAATGTTTTCGCGTTCCTCCTGCAGACGGCTGCGCTGTGCACACAGCGAACTGCGCTCACCGATTTCTTCTTTTTTGCCATTGCACAGTGCAATGGCTTCGTGCAGCGCATTGTTGTGCTGCCGCGCCTGCTCTGCCTGCTCTTTCGCTTTGTTCATGCGGACACGAACTTCGCCGTCCGGACCCGTCTTTTCCAGAATATCCAAATACTGGTGCTTGAGATCTTCATGCTCCTGCTGCCGCGCGATGTACTGTTTGTTGCGCTCTCTCGCCTGCGCGATAAAGACAACCAGTTCCTCACTGTCATCGGCGCAAAGTTCCGGACTCATCTCCCGCAAAACCTTTTGGAATTTATCCTGTATATGTGTGAGCTTTTCCGTCGTCTGTTCGACACGGGCAATGGCCTGCTGTCTGCGCTTGTGCAGCTTGACGCGTTCTTCATCAAAATCCATCGGCGGCGTGTCCAGCGTCTGTGTGCTTCCCATAAACGTTACAATGAGAAAGACAACCGCCAGCACGGAGAATACGTATGGCATATACGCCGTCAGCGGACCGAACGGCACCAAGCCCAACAGGCTGACAACCGCCAGCACACCGAGCGCAATGGCAACTGCCATCGACCATCCACGAATGTGAATGTCCGAAATGCTGCTGGAGCTTTGGCTGTAATCTTCCTCTGTGTGGTCAATATCTTCCTGCCACTGTTGATAATTCTCTGTGACTTCTTCCAGCTCTGCACTGGCGGCATCAAACGCCTGCTTTGCCTCCGCATAAATCGGTGCCAGCGTTTCCGCCTCGTTCAGCAAAGAATCCGTAACCAGATGTTCTCTCAATTCTGCGAGCTTGTCCCGCGCTTGGCGTTCTTCCCGCTCGGCAGCTTCTCTCTTTGCCACAAACAACAGCGTAAATGCCTCTGTCGCTTCCTGCTGCTTTTGCTCGGCATTTGCGACATTTTTTTCCGCCGCCGGTATCTGCGCCTCATATGCTGCAATCTGCGCCGTCAGATCATCCAGCCGCGATACGGCGTGGTTGATATCGTCCAGCTCCTGCTCGACCGCCGCATATCTGCCGCGTTTTCCCGTTCCGCGCAGTGCATTCTTCCACTGATCCAGCTGAGAAATCGCACTGGAATACGCCGCCGCATTGTCGCCGGACGTCGAAAGCTCCAGCATGCGCTGTTCCAGCTCCTCCGCGGAAAGCGCCTGATCCTGTCCGTCCAGCATAGCAGAGGACTGAAAGCCCTCCTCGCTGACACCGGTTAATATCTTGCCGCAGTCTTTTGCCGTCAGCTCCTCACACGGTTCGCCGGTGTCGGCATATACCGCCGAAAATTCCTGCATCGGCGCCGTACCCTTGCCGGTCTGTCTGCTGATAATAATCTCTCTGCCCTTCCACTCCAACTGTAACAGACCGCTCATCGGATTTCCGTCCACCGGACGGAACCGCGTCTTGTCCGACAGTTGATTGCGGGTGTCGCGCTTGCTGGTGTTGATGCCGTACAGCATCACGCGCAGAAAATTGCACAGCGTCGTCTTGCCGCCCTCGTTGGGGAGATACAATACATTGAGACCATCCTCAAACCGGATTTGTCTTCCGTCAAGCACACCGAAGTGTCCCTGTGCTGTTAAAAATTTCATATTTCGTCACCTATTTGCATTTCCAATTGCATTGAACAAGTATGATTCTTAATTATACCATAGAATTTGTATAAGACAACCATCTGTTTGAAATTTCTTTTGCTCCGCCGGCATCCTGCTCTGCACACAAGGAATAAATCCCAGTCCGGTGCAGAAAATTCGTCTCTCCGACAAAATTGTACCATTTTTCCGCCGCATTTTGCGCAATCTTCCCGTATATCACCATCATGTGCGCATGAATTCAAATGCTTTTACCAGAAAATCAGGTTTTTCTGGTAATTGTCTCCACGTTTTACACAACTTTTTTTGAAAAAATGATTTACAAAGTTGTAACATTAGTATAAAATGTAGGTACATAGGAAGGTGCGGGTTTCCCTTCGCCGATTGTGTCGAGGCGGCAAGATATTTTTTCTTGTAACTTTATCACTTTCTGTTGAAGTTTCGTTCATCTTTTGATACAATTAGAAGCGAGGGTATCAAACAATCCGCTCAAGTTTTGGACAAAAGGTTCGTCTGACCTTTTGTTCTACAGAAATTTTTATAGGAGATGTTAAATATGGATGCTTTTAGCAAGGCTCTGCAGGCCGACAAGAGAGAAATCGTAATCGCGCCGACCATTTACAAGTTCGATGATTTCAAGGGATTCGCTGAGGAATTCAAGCTGGGTGAGAGAGACTGTGTTCTGACCAACGAGTTTATCTACAAGCCGTTCATGGAGGAACTGGGCCTGAAGTGCAACTTCGTATTCCAGGAGAAGTTCGGCGGCGGCGAGCCGTCCGAGGCTATGA
>OODB01002223.1_pt1 | contig 11296 bp, 8 predicted proteins | sample 1671721 | NCBI WGS metagenome assembly OODB01 (sample SAMN06348185, study PRJEB24527) | human gut metagenome | biome: human gut; feature: ankylosing spondylitis patient; material: feces | host: Homo sapiens | place: China | collected 2015-10
GCCAGAAGTAAACATCCGTTCTTTCTTTTGGTAAAAAATTTGCGCGTCTAACTCACCGGTTAAATGTATTTTTAAATTCTACCTTGCAAGAGTAAATTCTATACCTGTAGAATTTACTTCTGCATGGATTTTTCCTTCTTCTTTTTATAAAATACTACTGCAGATGATCCCCTGCCTGTGCAGAAGGAGGATAAAATGAATACAGGAAGACCAAAAGGCAACCAAAAACATCTTGACTTATCTGCACGTATTATAATCGAACAGCATTTAAATAACGGTGATTCATTTAGAAGTATTGCAATAGAATTAAGCAAGGATCCAAGTACCATATCCAAAGAAATCAGACGTCATTCCATTATCAGGGAAAGAAGCGCAGATGCATTTGCCCCTATTCCCTGTGCAAACAATTATGATAGTTCAAAGCCGCGGACAAATATATGTAATGTCATGCATATGTGCGGTGATAATGAATGCCGGCACAAATGTGTCCTCTGCAGAAAATTCAGATGCAGCGATGTCTGTAAATTTTATAAACCAAGAGAATGTGAAAAATTAAATAAACCTCCTTATGTGTGCAATGGATGCAGCAAGAGAACGAATTGCATGATGGACAAAAAGATCTATTCTTCAAAATATGCCCAGGACTCCTATGAAGCCCTTAGGACCACAAGCAGAGAAGGAATCAATCAGACACCGGAAAGTATACAGAAACTGGACATCCTGTTGTCACCGCTTCTCAAAAAAGGACAATCTATTGCCCACATCTACGCATCTCATGCTGATGAGATCGCCTGTTCCAGAAGAACCATATATTCTTACATAGACCGTGGCGTTTTTCAAGCCAGAAACATAGATCTGCGCCGTAAAGTGGTATACAAGCAGCGGAAAAGAAAAACTACTGCCAGCCTTAAAGACAGAAGTTTCCGAAAAGATAGGAGCTATAAAGAATTTCTGGAATATATCGCAGCGAACAAATCTGTTTATGTAGTCGAGATGGATACCGTTGAAGGAGCAAAAGGTACCAGTCCCTGCTTTCTGACTATGTTCTTTCGAAACTGTAGCCTTATGCTTATGTTTCTTTTAGAAGAACAGACCCAGAAAGAAGTAACCAGGATTTTTGATCATTTAACAGAATTACTTGGAATTGAACTGTTCCAGAAACTTTTCGAAGTGATACTTACGGACAACGGACATGAATTTCAGGACCGGCAAAGTCTGGAATATAGCAAAAATGGGGAAGTACGCACACGTATTTATTATTGTGATCCCAACCGTTCTGATCAAAAAGGTGCTCTTGAAAAGAATCATGAATATATAAGGTATGTCCTTCCAAAAGGAACAAGCTTTGAAAAAATGACAGACAAGACAACGCTGCTGTTATTAAATCATATCAACAGCGAAAAACGGGACAGCCTCAATGGACACAGTCCATATGAAGTATCCCGTCTCCTGCTGGATAACAGACTTCATAAAGCATTAGGATTGGCAGAGATACCAGCCGATGAAGTCACATTGATACCAGCATTAATAAAATAATAATAACAATACAGGCACAGGCAAGTTTCATTGCATAGAATTTAGTCTTTCCAACAGACATGTGGAATTTAGTCCTGCACACTATTTCCAGATGTCCTTTTATCATGCAAAAAACTATGCTGTTTATGCCGTATAAAAGCATTATATACTAAAAAAATTAAGTTGTGTATCTCCGAAAATAGAATTTAATCCTGCATAAAATCAAGGTATGTTAGAATGTAGAATTTACTTTTTCATTCAAGCTATTCAAGTGTTTTATAACACTTTTTCATAGTACATTACAGTGGATATCGCATTCCGCTTCGCTATTTGTTCATAATCCAACAACTGCTCCGTAATATATTCCCCTACTACTTATTGCTTTTCGTAACCTCCGCAGGAGACTTACTTGATTCGGTTAAAAGACGAAGGAACCTGCATACCTGCAAGGTTCCTTCGCTTCTTAATATAATATTTTCTACTAATTTTTGAAAATATCGACAAACCTCCTGCCAATCTCATATTCAGACATATTTCTCTATGAAATGATTTCCCGCTATTTCTTTATATGTTTCCGAATCATTGATATTGGAAAAATACCAGGCCGCAGCCTGGCTTTCGTAGCATTCGTATCCATTTTTCCGCAGAAAAGCAAAGACTGCGCCTTTCCGCTCTGTGATTTCTTCAAGCATGGCATCTGCCAGGTCTGTACAGTATACTCCCATAAGAGGTTCCTCATGCCCGCCGTGGCTCAGTATCACTGCTTTTGCATCTGAATGCAGAGATTGGCGAATCAGTGCAGTCAGTTCCTCTGCCGGAACCAGAGGAACATCTACACCAAGTACCAGGCAATATGGATTCTTTGCTTTACGAAAACAGGCTTCCAGCCCTCCCAATGGACCTTTTCCCGGGAAGCGGTCTGGTATAATGGGATATTTATATTTATTTTCACCATGATAGCCAGACAGAAGAATATCACTGATTCCAAGCTTTTCCCCCTTTTCTATCTGCATCTCAAGAAATGTCTTCCCATCTATCGTCAGATCTGATTTGTCCCGTCCCATGCGGCTGCTGGCACCGCCAGCAAGAATAATCATAGAAATTTCTTTCTTTCTCATTATCAGTTTTCCTTTTTGTTTATATAAATCATCAATAAAAGTATTGATTTTTTCTTCATATTATATATAAAATCACAGACAGAAATGTCTGTATAGCGATTAGAGCGTCTTACATATCTCACCCGCCAATCTGTGACATTCCTCTGATTTCATCCTGCTCTGTCTTCGCTTCATAAAAATTATGGCTCACCGGTTTATTCCAGATCACCTGATAAATTGCTTCTTTCAGTTCCGAATCCATGCATCCGCCGCGCATAAGCCCCCGCAGGTCTGTACCTTTCTGATACTGGAGGCATCCTTTCATGAATCCTTCGGATGTAAGACGTACTCGGTTGCACTGACTGCAGAATTTGTGAGTCATGGCACTGATAAATCCGATTTTTCCCTTAAATCCTGCGATTTCATAGTAATGGCATGGGCCGTTTCCGTAGCGTTCATTGACTGCATGCATCGGACCGTAGGCTTCTTCCAGTACTGCTTTGATAGATTCTTCATCCTGGAATGGGAACTGTTTTCCGAATCCGATTGGCATCATCTCGATAAAACGCACATGGATTGGATATTTCTGCGCCAGTCCTGCAATCCCGATGAAGTTTTCTTTTTCCTTGATCACCGGAACGCTGTTGATCTTCAGGGAAAGTCCCGGATGTGCAAGTGCTGCTTTGATTCCCTCAAATACCTTTTCCAGTCCGTCACGTCTCGCTACTTTTTTGAACAGTTCCGGATCCAAAGTATCCAGACTGATATTAATGGCGTCAATTCCTGCATCCAGTAATGCATCCAGCTGCTCGGCGAGCAGGATTCCATTTGTTGTTAATGTCACTTTCTCAATTCCCGGGATCGCCTTGATCTGTTTTGCAAGACTTGCACAGCCCTTACGAACAAGAGGCTCACCGCCTGTCAGTTTAATCTTACGGATTCCCAGATCTGCTGCGCACCTGCAGATGCGGAGAATCTCATCGTATGTGAGGATTTCTGCATGAGAAAGGGATTTTACGCCTTCTTCCGGCATACAGTAAATGCATCTCAGATTACATCTGTCTGTCAGGGAAATCCTTAAATAATCTATTTCTCTTCCATATTTGTCTATCATCGGCTCTACCTGCCTTTTACTTTCTAATAATTGATTTTCCTGTTACCGGATACGGGTGAACCGCAACCTTTGTAACCTTTTCTTCTGTTATTCGCCGTCAAAATCACAGGCAATATTTTCTCTCATAATCGTTTGACACTCCATACTCCGCAGTCTATACTTAATGTATCAAGATTATTAAAATCCTTACCGGACGAAAGGAACTGTCCTATGAAAATCAACGAACAATACCACAACCTGAATCTGCTCGAGAATGTTACCTATGAGTTTCTGGGTCGTGACGGAGAAACTCATGAAGAAACGGAACCAATCCTTGTGGAACACATGATGGATGTATATGTAAATGAACGTCTGACCATGAAACTGGTCTGTATCCCACAACATCTGGCTGAACTGGTTCTGGGGCGTCTTTTTACTGAAGGAATCATCTCTTCTGCTGATGACGTTGACCAGATCTACATCTGTGAATTCGGCAAACGTGCCCGCGTGATCCTGAGTAAAAATAAATCCGGGCAGTCTCATGAGGAAAATGAAGATTATGTAGCTCCTACTCCGACCTGCTGCACCGGAAATCGTGTTCTTAATGATTATTTTATCACAGATCAGCCAATGACGCCAGTTACACCTGTCCCATGGAAAAAACAGTGGATCTTTGATCTTGCAGACTGTTTCGCCAATGGTACCCCGCTTCACAGCCAAACCTGGGCAACTCACAGCTGTTTTCTTGCCTGTGACGGAGAACTGCTCTTTCAGTGCGAAGATATCGGACGTCATAATGCTCTGGATAAGGCCATCGGTTATGCCCTGCGCCATAATATTGACCTGAAGAAATGCGTGGTTTATTCCAGTGGACGTATCCCTACAGATATGGCGATCAAGGCAATCCGCGCCGGAATACCGGTTCTGGCAAGCAAGGCATCCCCTTCCGCCGAGGCAGTTGCCATGGCCAAAGAATACCACCTTACCCTTATCTGTGCCGCGCGACGTGACCGTATGAAACTCTTTACCGGAAATAATCCGACAGAATAAATTCTGCAATACACTCTGCATTGTCCAGTTCAAAGAATGGAACATTTTCCAGTACAGACAGTGCATCTCTTTCCTCTGCATCCAGGTTTGTAGCGATCGCCATCAGTTTTTCCGGATTGCAGACACTTTCTGCCGAATTTCCCTTACGAATAATTTCAATTTTCGGATAAGTACTGTATTTAAATCCTTCCAGTAAGATCAGATCTGCCTCCGGAAAAAATTCTGCCAGCTCTTTTTCGGAAATCTGCGGCTGCTGTTTTACCAGCATATATTTGCCTGCTGAAAAAACTGCTGTGCCGTAGGCTCCGGACTGAAGCTGACAGTATGTATCCGTTCCCGGTACGTCCGGCACGAAATCATGCCCGTCATGCTTCAGCACCGCCACTTTAAGACCCTTGTCTTTAAAAATCTCCAAAAGCCTGCAGATCAGAGTTGTTTTCCCTGAATTCTTTACACCGCTGATTGCAAATATTCTTTTTCTTTCCACCTGTTTGCTGCTCCTCTCAAAGCAAAATCGCGCCCACTTTATCCCCTGCGTTCAGGCTTCTGCTTTCCTGATTTTCCATGGTTTTTGTATCAATCAGGCAATTGCAGCCGGCCATGGAACTGAGGACTCCGTTAGAGTGAAGACCATTGGGAAGATGAAATTTTCCATTTTCCAGATATGCCCGGATAAAGCGGCGGCCCTTGATTCCTTTTTCAAAGTTATCAGCCATAATGCCATTTACTTCTTTCAGACCGATTGATGGATCCTGCATCATTTTTTCCAGTGCAGGACGAATCAAAAGTTCTATGCTGACTGCAACACCAAAAGGATTTCCGGAGAGACTGATGATCGGAATCTCTCTTTCTGAAGCGCAATGATCTGTTGCAGTTATATCGGAAGTCTTTTTATATGCAGAAAACAGTGTAGGCATTCCCGGTTTCATCTTTACCCTCCAGAAAATCCGCTCTGCCCCCATCAGTCTCAGGGACTCATGCATAATGTCCTTCTTGCCTACAGATACACCTCCCGTAGTGATGATCATATCTGCCGCTTTTGCTACTTCTTTTAATTTCTCAGACATAACCGTCGGATCATCTTTGACTGCTTCCATATGGAAAGATTCGATTCCCAGTTCACGCAGTCTGGCAGACAGCATTGTCATATTGCTGTTGTAAATTTTTCCTTCCGGCAATGGAATTCCCGGTTCTACCACCTCATCTCCTGTAGTCAGAAGCACGATTCTCGGCTGACGGTAAACCGGCACTTTCGCCACTCCCATTCCGGCCAGAATTGCTGCCTCCACATATCCGATATGTGTTCCTTTTTTCAGAAGTGTAGTTCCCTTTTTAAAATCCTCTCCTGCGAAGCAATAATTACTCCATCGCTTCTGTTCGCTGTAAACTTCTACCGTATCTTCGCCATAATCGGTATCCTCCTGATAAATACAGCAATTGCAGCCATTGGGGATTGCAGCACCTGTCATAATGCGCACTGCCTGTCCCTGCTGGATTTCTCTTTCCGAATACTGTCCGGCATCAATCTCTTCCATGACTTTCAGCCTCACCGGATGCTCTTTAGCGGCACCTGCAAGGTCCTCTGCCTTACACGCATAGCCATCTACCGGAGAGCGGTCAAAAGGAGGATTGTCAAACCCTGCCACCATATCCTGCGCCAGGATTCTTCCCCCTGCTTTATTCAGTTCTGTTTCTTCTGTCTCGTTTATTACAGGCGTATGCTGCAGAATCTGTTCCACTGCCTGTTCTACACTGATTCCCTCCACGCACTAATTCCTCCTCTTGTATATTACATTTTTTATAGTCTTTTCAATACCTTTATAACCACCGGGTCAATTGACGGATATATTAGTTTTACCTTTTGAACTCTATAGCAATTTCAGAGAATAATATCACTAAGATACTCCATTAGAGCCTTATTTTTTATAAACCAGATTGTCTTCAGTATTTTGGAAATTGCTATAACATCATAATATTCAGCCCACTGCTGAAGAATTACATATTTTTCATCTCTGTTGGAGAATGATTTCTCCTTCTCTCAGCCTCCCTGCCTCCAGAATCTGACAGAATACAAACCAGGGTTCCATGGGCGTGCATACCTTTTCTCCCTTATAGGCATCTGATGCAGGACCGCCCGCACCGATCCTGACTGCTTCCAGAAGTACATCTCCACAACGAAATCTGTTCCCCTCCGCAATACTGTTCCAGTTAATCCCTTCCACAAGGAGATTTTCTCCAAATCTGCCATATCTGAATTCTTCTTCGGACTGTTCGAAATATTCTTTTACCTTCTCATAAGGAAGAAGACTGACCTGCTTTCTTCCGCCCATTCCATAATGCACATCTCCCACAAGTCCCTGCAGATCAGCTTCGCATTCATGAATGTTCTGCGAGCAGGTCTTGCGTTCCTTACTGATGCATACACATAATATCTTCGCCATTTTCTGCCTCATCCTTCCTGATGTGTTACTGTTCACTCCGTTCACAGCAACACGCTTCGCGATGCAAAAAATATGAACCTCCTTGCGCAAAGCCCAAGGAATATCGTTTGCTTTGCAAACTCAATTTATGCTAATCGCATAAATTCGCGCGGTATGTCTCGGGTTTTCTGTGACCTTCGCTCACAAAAAACACCTCGCGGGATATTACCAGTGAACAGTAACCCTGATATCTCTTTATAAAACCATGTACTGCTGTTTTTTCTGTTTTCTCAGATCGCCCAGAATGCAATATTCACATTCTTTCCTGCATTCTGCAGATGCTCCACAAGTTCTTCTGCTGCCTGTTCTTTCCTTTTCTCTGTGATTCCCAGTTCCACGTTACTCTTATTGATAGCACCACCGAAGTAGAAATTAATATCCGTTGCCTGCTCAAACAGCATCACACCAAGCAATGCTGCCGCATCTTTTTTTCGTTTCAGCCTGTTAAAGGACAGCCTGTCCTTCATCCATTCTTCACAATATTCAAGCAAATGCTCAATCGTAAGAAATCCCTCTGTCACCAGCTCTGTACCTTCCAGCTTATAATAGGCAGGAACGTCTCCGCAGGCAGTTTCACTAAGAGAGATCAGCTCTTTATCCAGATATCTGGCAGCACACTGTGCAGTAGTTCCGCCGCAGATTACATGATATCCCTCTGAATCGAAAAAGGACTTCAGATATCGCTCATCATGCTCCTCCTTACTTGGCGGGCCGATCATAAGGTTTACCACCTGTTTATGCCGCATCCGCAGGACAATGGCTGTAATATCATCATCCGTTTCATTCAGATTCAGATCCAGGCTGGCCTCTGCCAGATAGCCTGCCATCTCCTGTGCGCTCATCCCTTTATGGTACTTTGCCCTGCAGAAAGCCATTACATCATCTCTTCCCCAACCGCCGTTGGTAGTTTTTCCCATTCCTGCATTGGTGACACCGTCGGACATAACGATCAGCATATCCTCATCTTTCAGTTCAAAACAGCTTTTATGGATTTCCTTTTCTTCGATCATACTTGTCTCCACCGGATAATCAAAGAGCTTGCCATCCCGGATCAGAATTGCATCCGGATTATCAAACTGATAAAGACTTACCTGTTTCCCCTGAAAATTCAGCACTGTAAAAGTGGCATATGCCAGATTTCTCACACTGCACACAGGAAGCGTTTTCGCCACTGCACGCACTGCCTCATCCAGTTCCACCTGATTAATGATCATAGTACTGAGCATGGTCGCAGTCAACGTGGAAAGGATATTCGCCTTTACTCCGCTCCCAAGTCCGTCAGAAAGCACCAGAACATGGTCTTTATCATTTTCTTCAATCTTATAGCAGTCCCCACAGAGAAATTCTTTCTTTTTATTCAGGCTCACATGACCAAAATCCATGCATAAGCCGTCAAATTCCACATTCAGTCCATGATGCTTATTTCTTTTCATTCTCTTCTTCACTCTCCAGAAGTATGGTATTTTTCAGTTTTTCTACTGCCACTTTGGTGTCTGCAGCAGTTTCTCCAAGAAGTCCGGCGATCTGCTGCACGATCTTCAGCTGTTCTTCTACCAGCTTATCTGCCATACGCGCAGCTTCAATCTGAGCATTATGAATCTGATCTTTATGCTTCCGCTCCTTTGTAATATCCTTCATAATGCAGAGAATCATTTTATTTTCTTTATCATTCGTCATTACGCGATCTAGATAACATTTCTGATCCTCCAGATAAATCTCATCCTGCATCAGATTCCGTTCAAAAGCCAGTATACTCGCCAGACTGTAATCATCCATGATCTCCGATACCGGTTTCCCGATCAGGCGCCGCTTTTTCGGCATATTGAACAATTTGGACGCCGCCTCATTCATCTGAATAATCTTCAGATTATAATCCACAGTTACCAGAAGTCCGGGCATGGCATTAAAGACTTTATTGGAGTAACTTTCCTGTTTTGCCCGCATATATGGAATGCACATGGCAACCTCAGCTTTATTCTGGATAATGGCAATTGCCTTTTCCCTGCATGTGTTGTACCCGCAGGCACCGCAGTTTAATTCATCCTTTGGAGAAAATTTTCCCATTTCCGCCAGAGCATCCTTGATTTCTTCCTCTGAGACCTCTTCCTGTTCCTGTGCAGAACAGTAACCGAAATTCTTTCTCAGTTCAAATCCCGGAAGTTCATAGTCTCCCTGCTCCCTGTGAAAATCTTTTCCAAAGGCTGCATTCTTCACTGCCAGAACATCTGCCAGATAATGTCCCTTCTTCATCTGGAAAGAAGGACCTGCCACACAGCCGCCGCTGCATGCATACATCTCAAGAAAGCAATTTTCAAAATCCTCCGGATGAAGTTCTTCCAGAACCTCCCTGCACTGCTCCATCCCACTTACAGAAAGCCTGCGGATTCCCTTTACAGACCCAAGCAGGTCTGTTAAACCATCCGCAATGGCGATTTCTCTGGAACGGTAGGCAATCTGCTCAGGTTCTTTCTCAATTATGGAAATCCCTTCTTTTTTCATCCATTGCACCAGCTCTTCCAATGTGATCACATAATCCACTTCATTTCCTGAGTCTCTCAACTCTGACATAGCTGAAATACAGGGACTTACATAGACAATCTCTGCCTTCGGATATTTTTTTTTCAGATAACTGGCATGAAACTGCATCATAGAGGCAGACTGTACCAGATTTCCCAGAAGATGCGGATAGTGTTTCTTGACAAGCTGTACGATTACAGGGCAGGCAGAAGAGATCATTATTCCCGGCTCTTTCTGTTCCGCAAAAAGTGCTCTGTACTGCGAAATCATCAGGCTTGCACCTTCTGCTGCATCCGCTGCATCTGCAAATCCCAGTTTCTTCATCGCTTCCCTTATTCCATTGATACCGGTTACCCCAAAACGTGCCAGATATGCCGGATGAAGAGAGGCTATAACCTGCGTCTTATTCTCCATTGCATTGCAGATTGCAGGAATCATATTCTGCTCTTCCTTGGCATCCTGCGGGCAGACAAGGATACACTTCTCACAGTAAATACACTGACTTTCTATGATCCTGGCCTGATGATCATGAACACGTATCGCCTTGACCGGGCAGTTCCGGACACATTTGTAACAATTTTTACAACTGACTTTTTTAAACTGAAGGATTGACTGAAATCTCTGCATGCCTCGTACTCCTTATTATGTAACACTATATTTTTCACAAAAAATTATCTGTAACCGTTCCGTACTTTCACAGAATGATGTACTGCCGAATGATTATTTTTGCCTTTCCATAAAGGAATATGGAGCTGCCGCAAGGACAGCAGATCCATGTGCGACAGCCCCATATAATATTTACGATATCAGATCCGGAACTTTGTCTCCGATATTGTTTTATGCTTTCTCAATCTTAATTGCGCATACCTTATATTCAGGAATTCTTGCGTATTTGTCAAGTGCGGCGTTGGTCAGCCAGTTTGCATTTCCATCCGGGAAGTGGAATGGCATCCAGCTCTCACCCGGTGAGGTCTTTGTACCTACACGAGCGGTAGATTCAATGGATCCTCGTCTGGAAGAAACTCTGACTTTATCACCGTTTTTGATACCCAGCTTATCGGCATCTACGATGTTCATTTCGATAAATGACTTACCTTCGATTTCCATAAGCTCAGGTGTCTTTCCCGTCATGGCTCTTGTTGTATAATGATACAGAATACGTCCTGTCATGAGGATGATTGGATATTCCTCATCCGGAAGCTCTGCTGACGGTACATATTTTGCAGGATAGAACCAGCCAAGACCGCGGGAGAATTTACCAACATGCATGATCGGTGTTCCCGGATGATCCTTGGAGGTACATGGCCACTGAAGTCCCTGTCCATGAACTTCTTCACTGTCAAGACGTTCATGGCTGATACCTGCAAAGCTCGGTGTCAGGGATGCGATCTCATCCATGATCTGAGCAGAAGTCAGATGTGGCTGCGGATATCCCATGCGATTCATCAGATCAATAATAATATCTGTATCCAGTCTCATCTCTCCAGGTACTGTGACAGCCTTGCGGACTCTCTGTACGCGGCGCTCTGTATTGGTAAATGTAC
>OODB01002230.1_pt1 | contig 11281 bp, 7 predicted proteins | sample 1671721 | NCBI WGS metagenome assembly OODB01 (sample SAMN06348185, study PRJEB24527) | human gut metagenome | biome: human gut; feature: ankylosing spondylitis patient; material: feces | host: Homo sapiens | place: China | collected 2015-10
TCAGGCGTTCGTCATCCAGCGCAAATCCCTTGCGCATATATTCCTTCAGGATGCCGGTCGCCCAGATGCGAAATTGTGTGCCGCGTTTGGATTTGACCCGGTAGCCGACAGAGATAATCACATCTAGGTTGTAATAGTCCACATCGTAGACTTTTCCATCTGCGGCAGTGTAGGCAAATTTTGCCCACACTGATTCCTTCTGAAGCTCACCTTCCTTGAAGATGTTCCGGACGTGTTTTCCGATGACACTCCGATCACGCTGGAACAGCTCGGCCATCTGGTCGATGGACAACCAGACGGTATCGCCATCAAACGTGGCATCAATTTTGGTCAGGCCATCTTCAGTGGTATAAATGATGATGGAATTTTTGGGGCTTTCATCAGGGCGATTCATTTTCGTACCTCGTTCAAAATATGGAACATGGTAAGAGAATCTCACCATGTGTTTGGACAGCAATTACAAGAACATTATATCATGCTGCAAGGAGTTCATCAACGGCAATTTGCCCGGTTTCGATTTCTGGGATTAAAATTTCTGCATATTTTTCGATCATATCGGCCAGAAAACCCGCCAAGGCACTCCATTCATCAAAGTTGGACGTGCAGGCGGAAACGGGAAAGATATCTTTTTCGCTAGCAGGATATTTTTTCAATAGGCAGCTCCATTTCCTTGTAGCTGGACAGTGTGTGCCAGCGATTTTATCAAACTTCCTTTCGGACTTATCCAATCAACACTTTTAGCCGTTCCAGCTTCTCCTGCGCTGTTTCCTTGCGAAAGCTGACCCCAATGCAGGAGATCGGGACGCACATTTCCAATAGGCGGTCATAGATGCGGGCATGGGCGGTATCTTGTGGGTGCTGTATCTCATTCAGCGTCAGGTTGGTGGTGACGATCAGCGGCTTCCGGCTGCGGTATCGGCTGTCCACGATGCTGTAGATCTGTTCCAGTGCGTACTCGGTACCACGCTCCATGCCGAAATCGTCAATGATGAGCAGGGGATAGCGGCAGAACTTGTCCACAATATCATTTCGCCTGGAAAAGCTGCTGTTCAGCTCGTTCAGGATTCGGGCGAAGTTCGTCATACGCACAGGCACCTCCTGATCCATCAGAGCGTTCGCAATGCATCCGGCAAGGAAACTCTTGCCGGTGCCAACACCGCCCCAGAGAAGCAGCCCAAGGTTCTCTGCGCGCATGGTCTGCCATTGCTCTACATAACAGTGTGCATGACACATCTGCGGGCTGCGGCCATTGTCGTTTTCAAACGTCCAGTCCAGCATTGCCGGGTCAGAAAATCCCTCGGCTTTCAGCCGCCGCACAAGGTTGATGTGCTTTTGTTGGTTAATAAGGGCTTCCTGCTGTTCTCTTTCCGTGCGCTGGCAGCTGCATTCGGCGGGATGCTTGTTCTTGCCCATCAGGACAAGACCTTTGGGAAAGAAGGCTTCTTTGGGCGTTTGGCACTTGCCGCAATAAAGCAGACCGTTGTCTCCGTGATAGTCCGCTGCGTTTCTAGGCATACTGGAAACGGGGTTTTCCAAAATTTTCTCAATCGTCTTTATAGGCTTTCTCCTTCCACAAAGGTGTAGTCCGGGATACCCGGTGCTTGCTTCTGTTCTGGTCTTTGCCGTTTCGCCCAGATGCGCAGGGTGGCAGCATGGTCGGCGTACTTTCTGCCGGTGGACTGGATATAAGCCGAAAGCTGCTCGATCAGGCTATCTAGCCCGGAAAAGTCAGCTTTGAGCCGCTTGTACTCCATCTCTGTTAAAAAGACGTTCTGATATTCGCCAAAGGTCAAATGAGCAGCTGTTTTTTTTTATCAGGTGGTTATCTTTCAGGTTGTTCTTATTACGTTGGTTAGTGGAACACTTTTGTTCCGTGGAAGGTATCATTTCTGTTCCATCGCATAGGGCAGAATCGTTCCATGCAAAGGAACATTTTTGTTCTGTCGGGACTTTTACAAAGATGCTGTTGGGCACAGTAATGCGACCTCTTCTGCGCTCGATCAGATCGGCATCCTCCAGTGAGCGCAATGCACGTTTAATGCTCATGGTACTGCATCGCAGGGCTTCGCTCAATGATGAAATGGGAAAAATTACATAGACGAAGCCGCGCTCATCCACCCAGTTGTTCTTTTGAGAAAGCGTTGCCCTGTCAAGCAGCAGAGTGTAGAGCAGCTTTGCCGTGTGGCTTAGGTCTGTATCCAGCAAAAAGCGGGCATAGGGCAGATATTGCGGCAGCGGCATATTGGGTTTCAAATAATTTGAAATGGCATTCACCTCCGTTTTTTACATCCAAATCAGTGGCCAGACAGTTTAGGATTGCCGGTTTCCATCACTGTTCAAGCGTTTTTTTACGTTCTGAAGATACCGACTGGCACGGTCGATAAAAATTAGCAATTTCTCATTGTTCTTCGGTTCAGTAAGAATATCCGGGTATTCACGAAAGCACATTTCCCACCGCCGGACAAAATCCTCCTGCGCTCCCTGAATCTCGCACATCATGGCTTCGCCATCTGCCAAACGGCGAGGTGAATAGATGCTCTTGACGGCATCCTTGAGATTCTGTTTTTCTTCCTTGTTGAGTCCTTTCTTACGACCCTGAATGTCTTGCTTGAAGGTCGTTATAAACGCATTGTCCTTTGAAGGTGAACCATAAGAATTCGTGACACAGGTGTTCCGTTCGGCTTTAGGCTTACGCAGCTCTGCCACAACTTCGGGACGCTTTTCCTTTGGAACCTTTGCAATCGAGGAAATTTCACGGTCGGTTGCCCGGATCTTTCCACTCAGAATTTCTTCCTGCGCTCCGGGTACTGCTTCCTCCGCTGCTTCCACACCTTTTGCAAATTGCTCTGCACGGTAAACATAACTTTCGGATGTTCCATGTTCCGCAGCGACCTTCGACCGTGAACCGTGCTTTGTGCGGTCTGGTTCATTTTGAACCAGACCACTTTCAGATGCCAAAGTATACTGATTGCCGTGAAACGATTTGATTCGCTTTTCCGCTTCTGCCTGCTTTCCGATTAGGAATTTTTTCTGTTCTGGGGTCAGGTTTCGCCGCCCAAGCTGATTTTTACAGATCCATACGAGTGCTTCATAGCGGCTGGAAAATTCTTTTTCGATGACTTCAAATGGAATGAACGGATATTTCCGAAGGACTTGATAGCGCGTGTGTCCGTCAACAATGTAGCCGTTCCACGTGATGATCGGATTCAGTACACGTTCTTCTTTTAGGATGTTCATTTCCAGTTGGTGGGTTTCCTCAAACGACGGAGGGTTGATTTGATTCTGGAACTCCGGATCGATTTTAAGCTGGCTCAGTTTTGTCATAGGCAAACCATCCTTTCTGAAATGAAATAGAATATCATTGTTCTTACGCCGTTCTCTCTGCATGGATTTCCTGCCCCTTTCCAGCGGCGTTTTCCGGCTCTCCCTTGCGGGGTCTTCGCCGGGTATTCCATGCGGACGGTCATTTGGTTCTCAAGGTTCAATGATAGATTTGAAACTAGGTTAACACATTCATGGGAGATTTTTTAGGACATATTACGTCCGATTTTCACGAAAATCGAGTTGAATTTCTGCTAAAAATCGGACACTCAGTGCCTGAACTGGTGTGAAAGCAATGAAGAATGTGCTTTTGTGGACTTAGTGTATCACATAGCCAATTTTATTTTTAGGAACTGGTAGTTCCGGTTTTTAAGGGATATGAAATGAATTTCAAGACAAAATCGGAACTATTGGTTCCGGTTTTGCATATCAACGTGATCTCAAATTTGGGGTGCCGTTCTCTCTGCATGGCTTTCCTGCCCCCCTTTCAGCGGCGTTTTCCGGCTCTCCCTTGCGAGGTCTTCGCCGGGTATCCCATGCAGACGGTCATTCGGTTTTCAAGGTTCAATTGGTGTCTTGCTGGTAGCTTATCACACTTTCAAAAAAATTTTTAGGACCTATTAGTTCCGCTTTTTACATTCAAAACCGGAAGTAATAGGTCCGGTTTGATGCGATATTGAATGAATCAACGCCGATTTTCCTAAAGCAAATTTTTCTTAAGAAAATTTGCTTATTCAGCGTCAGCGAGGAAGCACAGTCAGCGCAGTTCTTGTGCAGAAAAATAACCGTCCGCTTCAAGTTAAACTTGAAAACGGACGGTCTGGCTTGCAAAATAATTTTCAAAATTGGATGGCAGGTTGAGAGGCTTCATAGCGCCCACAAGCAATGCAGACGTATATACATCTGCTTATTTTGCTCTGCAAAATACTTGTTGGGAACACCCAAACCCGTGAACTGCATCCTGTGGATGCAGGCTGTGCGATTGCATCGCTGATTCGTTCAAACTCATCGCAGCCCTATATTATCGCTCACACTCCCGATCAGGATGTCAAATGCAGAAGCGGCCATCTGCATCTACGCAAACAGCCGCTTCATGATTCATTTTGTACTGGTCACTGCAGCACCTTATTCATCAACTCCTGATAGCTGTCCACATGGTCGTATGTCACAAGTCCATCTGACAATTTTGCAAAGAGCTTCTTGGCGCAGTCGATCTTGGATTTCTCGATCGGACGCAGGTTCAGGCTCTCCATCGTGCCTTTGGTTTCTGCCACAAAATAGATGTGCTTCACCTTGCCCTCATGGAACACGATTGCCCAGTCCGGGGAGTAGTGTCCAACCGGGGTCGGAATATAGAAGCCTTTCGGCAGTTTTGCATAGATAAAGACTTCCTCTGCTCCGTCCAGATTTTCCGCAAACTTCCGTTCTACGCTCTTTTCTGCTGTTCCATCGGTGAAAACGTAATCCTGAATCGCCTTCTGTGCCTTGTAAGCCTTATCCATCGTCAGAGCGTGTTTCTCTGCCGTAAAGATGCTGCTGTCGTAGCTACCCTCGATGGTATCATAGGTGATATGCTCCACGATCATGGTAGCTTTCTGCTCCTTGACCAGCCGGATCACCTTTGTGATAAATTCTTCCGGGTTGTTCTGGTACATCGCAAAGGTCGTTGGCTTGATGCCCTGCAAAATCCGTGCGACGGTGCGCCGGGTCAGCGTTGTGCTCTCTGCAATTTTGCCGATCAGGTCATACGCAACCTGACCTGCGTAGTCATGTTCTAATTTTTTTGTTCTGCTCTTGGCATCGCTGAAGCTGCTGCCTTCCCGCACCATATCGGCACTCAGGACATCTTTCTGACCAGCATAGGTGACGGTATATTGCAACCGACTGACGTACAACTCGCTGTCGATGTGTACGATTGCTTTCTGAATCAGTTCCTCAGAATCAAAATCCACCGTATAGGCGTATTTGTGGTTGATCGTCTGCCAGAGCTTCTGGAACTCGGCTTTTTCAAACCGGTCGTTCAGCGGATTTTCCAACACTTTCGGCTTGTTGCCATCCTCAAACATGGATTTAAGCATACTGTCATCATAAATCGCCTGCACAAGCGTGTGCACGCCCTCTTCGATAGGCTTCAGCGTTTCCGGCACCGGTGCAAGTGTTCCGGCCTGCACATCGTCCCGGTAGTCCTGCGTGATGTTATCCTGCTCATCCACATAGTTATTGCGGACAAGATACTGATAAATTGTCCGTGCCTGACGGTCATCCACCTTGACGGTTTTGCCATCCAGCCTGATGGTCTTGCCGGTGAAATATGCAATGTCTGCCTTTCGGGGGCGGTCATACAACACTGCTTCGGTCTGCTTTTGCAGTCCGTCTACAAACCCTGCATAGCTCTCGCTGGCAATAACGGTCAGGACGTTAATATCCTGCACCTTATCTCCCAGCACTTCCGCATCCATGCGGTTTCCGTCCTTATTCACGCACAGACGCAGACCACGGCCTACTTCCTGCCGCTTCTGCGTGGTGCTGTCGCTGTGCTTCAGGGTGCAGATCTGGAACACATTCGGGTTATCCCAACCTTCCCGCAGTGCGGAGTGGGAGAAGATGAACCGGGTCGGCTCTTCAAAGGACAGCAGACGTTCCTTGTTTTTCAGGATCAGATCATAGGCAGAAATGTCATCCGACATATCTGAGCCACGCTTGACCGAACTGTTGACGCTGTGACCTTTCTTGTCGATGCTGAAATAGCCCTTGTGGACATCATGCACATCGGTTGAATCCAGATAGGCTGTATAAGCAGGGTCGAACAGGGTACGGTGCTCATTCAGAACCGAAAGATACTCCTGCTCAAAAATCTTGCCGTACTCACCCAGCAGTTCGTTTCCGTCTTCATCGTACTGGCGGTATTTTGCCACTTCGTCGATGAAGAACAGCGAAAGAGTCTTGATGCCCAGTTTGAAAAGTTCCTGCTCTTTTTCAAAGTGCGAAAGGATCGTTTCATGGATCTGCACCCGGCGCATATCATTTTCGGAAACATCGCCGGTGACATCGCCTTTGCGGATGGTATCACCGTTCGTAAAGGTCACAACACCCGTAATCGGGTCGATTTCCGACACTACGAAGCCCTTGTACTGCTCCATTTCCCCGGAGATGTAATAGAGATTATCGCCCACATCCAGCGTATGGAACTCTCGCTTCGTGCCGTTCTGGTGGCTGACCTCCAGCTCCACTTTTGCCCGTGGCGGATTCTTCGGGGAGATGATGATGCTTTCCAGATACAGATACTTGTCCGTACCACGCAGATTTTTGACCTCAAAGCCTTTGACTTCGATTTTCTTGACCAGCCGCTTATTGTAAGCGTCCAGCGCATCCAGAACGTAAATCAGATTGTGCTGCTTGGCGTGGGTAGCAGAGTAGTTCAGCGTGAAAAGCGGATTGAACTTCTTCAGGGCTTTCTGCGTGGCAGAGTCCTCTTTACCCATCTTCTGCGGTTCGTCCAGAATCAGGATCGGGCGGTTGGCGGCAATCACATCAATCGGGCGGCGGGAACCAAACTCGTCCCGCTTGGTGTAAATAATACGCGCAGCAGCATCACCCTTGCGGCCTTCCACGTTCTTGTCCTCGTTCATGGATGCCGCAAACGCCTGCGTGTTGATAATCATGACATTGATGCCGGAATTGCTGGAAAAGGAGTCCAGCTGATTCAGGTTGCTGCTGTTATAGATAAAGAACCGTGCCTTTTTGCCGTAGCACTCCATAAAGTGATCGGCAGTGATCTCCAAGGACTTCTTTACGCCCTCACGGATGGCGATACTCGGCACAACAACGATAAATTTGCTCCAACCATACCGCTTGTTCAGCTCGAACATGGTCTTGATGTAAACATAGGTCTTGCCAGTGCCGGTTTCCATCTCAATATCCAGAGAACACCTGCCCAGCGGGGCAACCAGCTTTTCCGACTGATGGACGTTTGCTTCTGCTTGCAATGTGCGGATGTTCTGAAGCAGCTCCTGCTCGGTCAGTTGGAGCGTTTCGTTCTTAAAACCGGAATCGTTGATCAAATCCTGTAACTCCACCTGTGTTGCATCGTCCCCATTGGAAACAAGGCTCAGCTGCTGCGGCTGTGCGGACAGGTTTCCCATATCACGCAGGTATGACACGCCTGCATTGTAGGGTTGCCCCTGAAAGACCCGTGCCACCGCATCCACAGCGTCAGTCTGGTACTGCTGAATCTTAAAACTAAACTTCATCTTTGTGGTTTACCTCCTGCTCCAGCATCAGGAACCGGTCAAAATCGCTCTCATACAGGCGATCCTGAATGACACGATACTTTTCGTATTCGGTTTCTGCATGAAGTTTTGCCTGCTCTGCGCTGATTTTACCGGGGCCTGTCAGCAGCTCGTTGCCGTTGAACTCCAGAAAACCGTCCAGACGTTTTGCCCAGTCCTCCATGCTCATGGGAATCTTGCGTTCCGCCTGTAACTCAGCATAATCCAGATAGAGCGACACGATTCGCTCCAGATAGTTCATTTCCTCTTTGCTCAGGTAGTTTTTGGCTATTGTCACATCCGCTTTCAGGATTTTCCCATCCGGCGCATTTTCCCATGTGGTAAGCCCCATGTGTTCCTTGTTGGCATCGGCACGCTCCACGATCAGTTCTGCCGCCGTGTGGCGATGCACGGCATAGTGCATCTTGTTCTGAACCGTCTGGAAGAACAGCCGGGTCGTCTTGGCATCCTTGTCGTAATCAAACGCTGTTGCGTACAAATCCGTCACTTTCTGGTAGAACTTGCGCTCCGACAGGCGAATTTCACGAATCTGCTGCAACTGACGCTCAAAATATTCATCCGTGAACATGTGGCCTTTTTTCAGCCGTTCCACATCCATCGTCCAGCCCTGAATGGTGTGGTCCTTGACGATCTGACCCGCCCACTTGCGGAACTGCACCGCTCGCTGGTTGTTCACCTTGAAGCCGACTGCAATAATCATTTGCAGATTATAGTGATCCTGTTTGCGGTTAATCTGACGGTTGCCCTCCGTTTGAACTGTCAAGTATTTCTTGACAGTTGCCTCCGACGTAAGTTCCCCATCCGAATAAATGCGTTTGATGTGCTGGGAAATCGTCTGCTTTGACACATCATATAATGCCGCCATCATCTTCTGCGTCAGCCAGATATTCTCATCCTCATAGCGCATTTCATAGCTTGCATTGCTCTCACCCGTAGATGCCACAAAGGTCAAATACTCTGCTGCGGAACTGCGAAGCTCTTTCTCTTCTCTTTTCTCCATCACAGTAATCTTCCTTTCTCATCTTATGGGAATCTGCGACAGCCTCACCACATCAGGAGAAATTCCTTTTGAAATCAAAAGTTCCTGTATTCCAATTTTCGTCAACTCGGAGGTAACAAACGGACTGATCGTAATTTCTTCGATAATATCTCTTACCGGGAAATTTTTCAATTCCAGCTGCGGACGAATCGTTGTTCCTGATAGTGAAAATTCTTTTGAGCAATTTTCGCCTAAGTATTGATCTTCAAACGGAATTCCCATTCGATACTCATGTTCAAAGGAAAACGATGGTGACTTGACGAGCAAGCAAAATCTTAATATATCATCATATAGCATCAGCTCATTTTTTAGATTATGTACATCATTTATTACAAGCTCAGTCACTTTATTGATTTCGTATCGAACTTCTCCATCTATTGGATTCATAAGACCTTTTTCAAGATTTGCATCACGAAATCCATAAAAGAATTCTTTCAATTTTTGGCTATTAAACTTTATACAGCAGCCATCTTTTGCATACATACGCCACATTGCAAGGTCATCATATCGCCGAGACAATGACAAAATATAATAGTGAATATCGCATAAATATCGCTGCATATACGGCGATCCATCACTTACACTCTTTATGCGTTCCATTTTCCCATGTTCAATGTTATCGACTGCTGTCAGAGCTTTTTTGCCGAATTCTTCTTCAGCTTTAGGTGTAAGATAATCTTTCAACCAGTCCAACGCATAGGACAGTTCTTTCGTATCGTTCAAGAAACGGTAATCCGTCAGGCGGATGGTTTCGTTTTGCAGGATGGAAAAAAGCGAACCGATGGATGTATAGTGGTAGAGATCGATTTTTGGATATTGAATTTTCGCCGTCATTACAGCACCTTCCTTACCGTTTCCGGGCTATACGTTTCAAAAATCTGGTCAAAGTTCGTTGCAACACTGTCGTTTGCCATGGAGCTGTCACGGAACACGGCATAGTAAGGCTTCATCTGAGCAATCGCCTTGACGGTTTCTTCCGTCACATCATGGTCAAAGCAGGCCAGCAGGAAACCATCTGCCACGTTGAACACCTTTTTACCCGCAATCTCTTTCACCTCAATGGGGCTGGACAGCAGCACGCCCAGATCCAGCATCACCTGGAACAGTAAATCTTCCGGGGTACGGTCAGGTTTGACGTTATCTACCAGCGAGAACATATCCTGCTGGCTGACTTCTTCCGGCGTGTAGTAGACGTTTTCCATATTGCTGCTGTCCAACCGCAAACACCGGAAACCCACATCCAGTGTGGAGTTTGGAGTGTTGAGAGTGGAGTTTGTGTCAAGCCGCACTCCATCCATTGACAGCTGTCCCCCCGCAGACAAAATTTGCTTGCCTGCACGGCGGATGCGCTCTTTGCCGATTTCGCAGATGTTCTTATAGCCAGCCTTGTACGCTTCGCTCTTCTCGTCCGTCTTTTCCGGCAACTGCACCATGATAAACTTTCGGTGTCCGCCATCTTCGGCGTTCAATTTCATTACGGCATGGGCGGTAGTAGCAGAACCGGAGAAGAAATCGAGAATAATTGAATCCTTTTTCGACGCTATATGAACTATTCTTTTCATCAATCGAATTGGCTTTGGAAAATCCATTATTCCTGATTGTCCCAAAAGAGTTGCTATTTCTTTAGTTGCCTCTTGCGTATGTCCAACTTCTGTATTTGGCCACCATGTCCACATGGTTTTTCCTGCTCTATCCGAAAGATACGTCTTTTTTCTCGGAACACCCTTTCCATCCGAACCAAACCAAATATGCCCTGCCGCTATCTCTTCTTCCATTCTTTTTTTCGTATACCTCCAGCACAGACCCTCTTGTAATTTTACAACACGTCCCGCTGGAGTTACCATATCATAGAATTGATCTTTTGTACCATGTCCGCCTTGCGCAGTACAATCAGTCGAAATCCATGGTCCATTTGGATCATTGTCCGGGTTCTTATATCTCGCATAATCCGCATCATCAAACGGCAACGGATTTAACACTTCATGACCTATCTCCGAATTTTTTATATATGCAAGCACATATTCATGTCCTGCACTAACAATTCTTCTTGCATCGGGAGAAGTTCTCTTTTGCCAAACCATTTGGGCTATAAAATTATCCGCACCAAAAATTTCATCGCAGCATTTCTTTAGATTTTCTTGTTCATTATCATCAATCGAAATAAAAATAACACCATCATCTGCAAGCAAATCTTTTGCCAATCTTAAGCGTGGATAAATCATATTGAGCCAATCCGTATGAAAACGACCATTGCTCTCCGTATTTGTCACCATACGGTTACCTTCTTCATCATACTGGCCGCTGTTTCCCATGTAGTCCTCGGTGCGTTGTGCAAAGTCATCCTCATAGACAAAATCATTGCCTGTATTATAGGGAGGGTCAATGTAGATCATCTTGACCTTACCCAGATAGGTTTCCTGCAAGAGCTTCAGCACTTCCAGATTGTCGCCCTCAATATAAAGGTTCTCACTGTCAAAACCGCCGGATGTGCCATCTTTGCCAACGCTATCCGCCACCACCGGGCGCAGCGTTGCCGTGATGGGCGCATTGGCCGCCAGCATCGCCTTTTTCTTGTCCGGCCAAGTAAACTGATAGCGTTCCTCCCGACCTTCTACGATGGAATCGGAAAGCT
>OODB01002246.1_pt1 | contig 11177 bp, 7 predicted proteins | sample 1671721 | NCBI WGS metagenome assembly OODB01 (sample SAMN06348185, study PRJEB24527) | human gut metagenome | biome: human gut; feature: ankylosing spondylitis patient; material: feces | host: Homo sapiens | place: China | collected 2015-10
ATGATGGTGGTGATGTTCGTGTTCATGTTCATGGTCATGATGGTGATGTCCGCCGGACTTGCCCCCGTCTCGGTCGTGCACCGTGACATCCGGTTCATAAGACTGCGCGATTGTTTCAATCGTCTGTTCCAGACCTTCCGGCTGCTCTGTCTTGACACGCAGCTGCTTGGTCTCAAATACCATGACAGCCTCCTGCACCTGCGGCAGCTTGCGAACCTCCGCCTCAATCTTGCCTGCACAGTGTGCACAGCCAAGATTTTCCATAATATAGACTTTATTTGCCATGCAAATCCCTCCTGCCCCTATCCAACAGAATACGCAGTTTTTAAATCTGAACATATGAATACTTGTTCATATGTTTTCTATGTTCTTATTATAGCATGCTTTCCCTGTATGTCAATAGACCCGCACATTTTTCCGCATCCAAACGTGGAAAAGTTTTTGAAACTTTTCCAAATACCTAGTTGCGTCTCGATAATTTGTGGTATAATAAATACCGTTATACAATGTGTGAGGTGACATTCATGGCTATTAAAGCTGTGCTTTTTGATTTAGATAATACACTATATGATTTTTCCACCGTGCATCGGCAGGCACTCGCCGCACTTGCAGAATACGGCGAATCTCGTTTTGACGTACCCGCCCGCCGCTTTCTTATTGCGTACCAAGAAGCGGACAAGCAGCTCAAACGTGAGCTGCCGCACGTCGCAGCCTGCCACAACCGCATTATTATTTGTCAGCGTATGCTGGAGCTGCTCGGTCTCCCCTCTATCGTCACGCCGCTGGAGCTGTACGAAACGTATTGGGGAACGCTGCTTCGCATCATGAAGCCCAGAGACGGTGCGATTGAGCTGCTCAACCGCCTGCATCGCCGTCATGTCCAAACTGCCATCGTAACCGATATGACCGCACACATCCAGCATCGAAAAATCGCGGCGCTGGGGTTTGCCGGTGTCTTGGATGCCATGGTGACCAGCGAGGAAGCCGGCGTGGAAAAGCCAAATCCCAAAATCTTTCTCGACTGTCTGCATAAGCTGCAAATCAAGCCGCAGGAAGCGTTATATATCGGCGACAGCTTTGAGCGGGATATTATCGGCGCACACGCCGCTGGTCTGCTGCCCTTCTGGCTCAACACCACCCGCCAGCAGGCGCCGCGCGTTGATTTTCCGTACAAAGAGCTGCACAGCCTGACAGAAGTTTTATAATTTTTCTTACATATGCACACGAAAAAGCCGCAGGATTGACCTGCGGCTTTTCGTTTGGAGAAATAGGTGGTGATCGTTTCTGCCGTTGAGAGAGTGTAGCAGAAACTATATTATATAGTGAGAAATAAATGGATGAATAAAATCGCTTGTGATTACTCGGACAGAGTGAGCAGCTCGTTCTTCAGGAAGGACTCCTTGCAGCGGAACGCAATGTTGGTGGACTTGGTGCCATCGTATACGTTCGGGTTTGCCGGTGTACCGGTTGCAACGTTGTCGCAGAATACTTCCATTTCCTTTACGTATGCATCGTGCCAACGGGTTACAAAGTCCTGATAGCACTCACGGCAAACGCCATGTTCGCTCATAACTTCCAGCAGGGAGTCGGTCGGAACGGCGGAGATGCGAAGAGTACCGCGGGTACCAACGATTTCGGTCTCAACTGCGGAACCATGTGCTGCTGCACGGCCTGCGTAGAAGAATGCCATGGTCTCGTTCTCGTTTTGAATCAGGCAGGATACGTTATCGCCGTCATCCCAATCCTTGTACTGCTTGAACTCATAGCAGCCGCCGATTGCCCACAGCTTCTTCGGCTCAGACTCGGTCAGCCAGCGAATCAGGTCGATATCATGGATGGACATGTCGATGAACTGACCGCCGGAACGCGGTGCGTATTCCAGTGTGCCCTTGATGATAGCGATCGGATCCTGCGAGTAGCAGCGAACCAGAACGATGTCGCCGATGTCGCCGCGGTTGATCTTTTCCTTTGCAATGGCATAGGAATGGTCGTAACGGCGCATGAAGCCCAGCATGAAGATAAGCTCCGGATGAGCTTCTACAATCTTCTCAGCCTTCTTGCACTTCTCTACGGTCTCAGCCAGCGGCTTTTCGCAGAATACGTGCTTGCCGGCGTTCATAGCCAGCTCAATCATGTCAACATGAGAGTCGGTGTTGGTAACGATGGCAACAGCTTCTACATTCGGGTCGTTGCACAGATCCGCCGGATTCTCATAAACAGCGGATACGCCCAGTTCTTCTGCAACTTCCTTTGCGCGAGCGATGTTCTTATCGCTGATTGCAACCAGCTCAGAACCCGGAACGCGGTTTGCGATGTTGCAAGCGTGCTCATAGCCCAGACGACCAATACCAATGATACCGATCTTCAGCTTTTTCATGTGTGTTTCCTCCTAAAATCTAACTCTTTTACTCTTTACCAAATTAGAGCCCAGTGTACTTATTTACATATGCACGAGCCATCTTTGCATACTCCAGCGGATTTGCAATTGCCGGATCCTGCTCAGCCTCTACAACCAGCCAGCCTTCGTAGTTGTACTCATCCAGCAGCTTGAATACGGTCGGGAAGTCTACGCAGCCTTCCGGATCGCCCGGTACGGTGAATACGCCTTCCGGAATAGAGCGCAGGAAGCTCTTGTTCTCTGCATAGCACTTGTCCATAGCTGCCTTGCGGACGTTCTTCAGATGTACGTGCTTAATGCGGTCATGATGCTTCTTGAGAATCTCAATCGGATCTTCGCCGGAGAAGGTCAAATGACCGGTATCATAAATCAGGCTGACATACTTCGGGTCGGTCAGCTGCATCAGATGATCGATTTCGTTGGTTTTCTGAACGGTCGTGGTCATATGATGATGGTATACAATCTGCATGCCGTTGTCATATGCAATCTTGCCCAGATGATCCAGTCCCTTTGCCAGTGTCTCAAACTCATCATCGTTGAGAACCTTCTTCTGAGACAGCGGTGTATTCCACTGGTGCTGAATCGAGAAGCTCTGATCAGAGGTGTTGATGATGTTGGTGCCGCATGCCTTGAGGAAATTCATGTGATCGACAAATGCACGCTCGTTCCACCACAGCGGCTGCTCATTCAAATAGGTGCTGATCCAAGCAGTGATTACAGACAGATCTCTGCGGCCAAGCTCCTTATTCAGGATAGCCGGATCTCTCGGGAATTGGCAGCCAATTTCGGTGCCAACGTAGCCGGTCAGTGCAATTTCGCTGATGGTCTGCAGAAAGCTGTTCTCTGCGCCCATCTCCGGCATATCGTCTTCTGTCCACGCGATCGGTGCAATGCCGACGCGAACTTTTTTCGGGTCTAACATATGTTCTCGTCCTTTCCTTGACTTTTGCGTTTCCTTGTTGTTTCGGTATTTTGTCTTTCCTTTTTGTGACTTTAGTATATCATGCACAGCTTTCTCCCGCTTTTAACTTCTTGTTTTTTACAGCTTTTCTAAAAAAAATCATTTTTATTGAAATTCTGTACGCCTAGAGAGGGAATTTTCGGTATTTCTCCGAAAAACTTTCAAGATCTTGCGCATGCGCCGGATGCGGCAAAACCGAAAATTTCAAACATCCTGCGATAGCTTGATTTTGAGCCATTTTTTCAGGGCGCTGCTGCGCACGGTTTCCGCACAAAAAAATACAGACACAGCGGCAATTCTGTGTCTGTATTCTCCCTATCATATGTTCCAGATATTTGATACAAACGGCCAAGATTTAGAATGCATTGGTATAAATGCTCAAAATATCTTCTTCCGTCAGTTCTACATAATTGTTGTTGAGCAAACGCTGCTGGGTCTCCAGCACCGTCTTGGCATATACCGGCAGCTCATCCGCCGTTACGCCAACTTCACGCAGCTGCTTCTTTTCCAGCACAGCGTTCATGAGCTTGTACAGCTCCTCCAGTGCGAATACCGGCTCGGTGTCCAGCTCTGCTGCCAGAATTTCTTCCAGCTTGTTGAGCTTGCCAACCGGCTTCTTCTCCTGATATTTGCGCATAACATCGGCAAACATCAGCTGATTGGACTGACCGTGCGGAACATGATGTGCGCCGCCGAGCGGGTAGCTCAGTGCGTGCACTGCTGCACAGCCTGCATGGCCAAATGCAATGCCGGCAAAGTTAGAGGCACGCAGGAATCGAGCCGCATACTTCTTCCAAGCATCGCGGTCGCCGTTATCTACAGCAGCACGCCAGCCGCTCAGAATCAGGTGCAGCGCGCTCTTGGAGAACAGCTCGCTGATTGCGCACGCATTCGGGCTGAGGAAGGACTCCACAGCATGAATCATGGCATCAATCGAGGAGGTAGCAAATACGCCATACGGCAGACTTGCAAGCATACCCGGAATCAGTGCTGCCTCGTTGGCAAACATAGCCGGAGAGACAATACCCTGCTTGACGCCCTTGGTGGTGCGGTTGATGATGGAAATATTGGTTACTTCAGAACCGGTGCCGCAGGTAGTCGGAACGATAACCAGCTCATGAACCTTGTGCAGGTCTGCCATGCGGTCGTACAGATCATCTACCTTATCTTCCTTGGAAGCAACAGCCAGCACCTTGGCAATGTCGATAATGGTGCCGCCGCCGACAGCGATAATGCGGTTATAGTCCTTATCGCGCAGTTCGTCGAGGATGGCATCTACCATCACGTCGGTCGGCTCGCCCATGCCGTACTTTTCCTGAAACAGGGTATGGCATACCAGATCCAGTGCGGAAATTGTCGGCTCGTAAATATATTCATTGGTCAGAATGAGATCTTCTGCACCCAGACCAGCTTCTTGCGCATAAGTCTTAAAATCTGCATATTCTGCAATTGCAGGAATTAACTGAAATGCTTTCATGTTTATGCCTCCTGCCTTAAATCTCTGGGAAATACTTTGCGTCAGCAGCGGTTACCCACTCGTATTCCGGCACAACCGTGGTCACAATATTCTTGTCGTCCTGCAGACGGATGCACCACAGATAGTACTCTGCATAGCCCGGTGCTGCGCACTGAGAATGGGTAACATTCTCCGGCATACCGGTCAGATCATTGTTCTTTACCTTAAATGCGTCATCGCCGTACTCAGCCAGACCATAGCCGTTTTCCGGCAGGAACTTGTAGTAATACAGCTCCGGCTCTACATGCTGATGCGGTGGGTAAGAAGACCACTTGCCTGGGAAGTGCACTACTTCGCCGATGAAGAAATTGGTCTCCGGGCAGTTGGAGCGATCAAAGAAAGTACGAACCAGACGGGTGGAACACTCGTTCATCTGACCTGCGCCGCGCTCCTCGTTTGCGCTCAGGCAGTCCTCCGGACGCATGAGGCGGGAAGCAAAGCTGCGCTTGTTTTCGGTGCGTGCCACTGCGATTTCTGCGTCTGCGCCGCAAGTGATGGTGACAGCGGTGTTCTGCGGAACGTGCAGCAGAATTGCGCCCTCATGGAAGCAGTCCTTACGGGTCACGGTCTCGGTCTTGCCTTCCCAAGCGAAGGTGACTGTGCCGCTCATCAGATCGTAAACAACTTCCTGTGCATAGTCAAAATTCATGATGTCGCCTGCTGTCATCTTGACAACGCCGAACTCCATGCCCATCATTTCCGGATTGTCTACTGCGGAAACCATCTTATTATAGCCCTTGTCAAATGGGGCTTTTGCTGTGTATTTCATGTCGATCGCTCCTTTGTCGGTATGCGCTTTATCAAAATAAAAAATATCGTTAAGTATCGGTTAATGCTCCCAGTTTCGCTGTACATTCCTTTGCAGCGCGGCCCCCGCCGCGCTGCAAAAGCTGTGAGAAAAGGTATATACATGCGGAGAATGCATGAGTGCACAGAGTTACGAATGTCTTGTTAGGAAACTAGAGATGTGGTGTGTCATTACAGCCGTATTAACTCAATACATTCTCGCTTCGCTGATGTGCTGATCCAGACGCTTGCGTGCTTCCTGAACCTTCTCAGACTTAGAGGTAGAAGCTACGCCGATATGCCACCAGGACTCATAGCCCTCTGCCATGGTCTTCGGCAGAACCTTTGCATCAATGATGCAAGAGCCGGTTTCCTTCTTTGCATCCTGTACAGCCTTGCGGAATTCTTCCGGAGTCTTAGCATAGAATGCCTTCATGCCGTAGCCTTCGCCAACCTTGCCGAAATCGGTGTAGCAGTACTTGCCGTCCAGCTTGCCGGTCTCTTCGTTACGGTGACGCATTTCAGTTGCCAGAGAGCCAACGCCGTTGCCCATCTGGAGGTTGTTGATGCAGCCGAATGCAGTATTATCGAATACAACAACAGTGATCTTTGCATTCTCCTGAATGGCAGTCGGAATCTCAGAGTTCAGCATCATAAAGGAACCGTCGCCAACCAGAGCATAAACTTCCTGCTCCGGTGCTGCCAGCTTGGAGCCGAGTGCACCAGCAATTTCATAGCCCATGCAGGATGCGCCGTATTCCATGTTGTAGGTGTCCTTTGCATCGGTTACCCACAGTCTCTCGAGGTCAGCCGGCAGAGAACCTGCAGCTGCAACAACGATTGCATCGTCATCAATCTCTTCGCGCAGGATACCAACTGCATTGGACTCGGTGATGGTGCCGCCGATGTCGTTAACAAAGTCGTTCATGATCTTCTCGGTCCAGCTCGGTACGCACGGTACGAACTTGCCTTCGCCGAAGCCTTCGCCATGATACTGTACGCCGAGAACGCTCAGACGCTCCTTCTCCCATACCTCACGGATTTCCTGAATCTCGTTGGTATAGCCGGACTTGTAGCCGTCAGCCTTCAGTGCATCATAGATCTGCTCCAACGTCACCTTGGCATCGCCTACGCAACGGGTTGCATCCAGCTTTTCTGCGTGGAACTCAGAAGTGTTGATTGCCAGAACCTTGATGTCCGGATTGCGGAACAGAACCCACTTAGAACCGGTAACGAAGTCATTGAAACGGGTGCCAACACCGATGACCAGATCTGCATCCTTGCACAGTGCATTTGCTGCCAGACCACCGGTAACACCGATGCCGCCTACACTCAGTTCAAAGCTGTCCGGCAGAGCGGAATGACCAGCCTGTGTCTGAGATACCGGGATGTTGAACTCGCTAGCGAACTTCATAACAGTTTCGCCTGCCTCGGAGTAACGAACGCCGCCGCCGGAAATCAAGATCGGCTTCTTTGCGGACTTAATCAGCTCTACAGCCTTCTCTACTTCATATGCATCTGCGCCGCGGCGGGAGATGTGATGTACACGCTTCTGGAAGAAGTAATCCGGATACTCAAAGCTCTCGCCCTGTACGTCCTGCGGCAGGCTGATGCAGACAGCACCGCAGTCAGCGGTGTCGGTCAGTACGCGGAATGCGTTAATCAGTGCCGGCATCAGCTGTTCCGGACGAGAAATGCGATCCCAGTACTTGGAAACCGGCTTGAAGCAATCGGAAGCGGTGATGCTCAGGTCGTGAGAAACTTCCATCTGCTGCAGTACCGGATCCGGCTGACGGGTTGCGAAAGAGTCAGACGGGAACAGCAGCAGCGGAATGTGGTTGATGGATGCGGTCAGCGCTGCGGTTACCATGTTTGCTGCGCCAGGGCCGATGGAAGAAGAGCAAGCGATGATCTTGCGGCGGTTGTGCTGCTTCGCATAAGAGATAGCAGCATGTGCCATGCCCTGCTCGTTTCTGCCCTGATATACACGCAGACGACCCGGGTCTTCATCCAGCGCCTGTCCCAGACCAACTACCATGCCGTGTCCAAAGATGGTGAAGATGCCGTCTACGAACGGCTGCTCTACGCCGTCAAATTCGATGTACTGCTGGTTCAGGAACTTTACGACTGCCTGACCTACTGTCATCTTTGTCTTGCTCATAATTGTTTCCTCCTCATACATAAACATTCGTCTTATATCCACAATTTTTGTTTTGCGGTTCCTTGTTTTTGTTGTACTCAGTATACTATTTTCACGAAAAACAAACTTTAACCCTTTTGTTTTTTCACAATTTTGTCAGTATTTTTTCGATTTTTTATATCCTTGCTGTGTTTTTGCTCCGTGCTCCCCCGCCTTTCGCGCAAACTTTCAAATTCTTGCTGTTCCCCCTCGCAAGCCCCCGCGTCATGCATAGCACTGCTTTTTCTAATATCCTGCGATTGCCTGTTTTTCTCGCGCATGAAAAAAGCCGGAGGGCAGATTTTTCTGCTCTCCGGCGGGAGGATTTACGATTCTTTTTTCTTCTTTCTGCGCTTCTTTTCCGGCTGCCGTGTCTCGACAAGATAATTTTGCCGGTATTTCTTCGGCGGCATGCCGACATTTTTGGAAAACTGCAAATTAAAATAGCTCTGCGTGTCATAGCCCACCATGCCGGCAATCGTTGTGACCGGCAAATCCGTGGAAATGAGAAGCGTCTGTGCCTCGCCAATGCGGCGGCGCAGCAGATACTGCATCGGTGAATATCCGCTCATCTCTTTAAAGACATGCGACAGATAATACGGGCTGATATTGAGCGCTTCTCCCATGCTTTGCAGCGTGATCGGCTCTGCATAGTTCTTATCAATGTATTCTTTGATGCGCTGACCCAAAATAGACGGTTCTTCTACTTCAGTCTCCTCGTTGTTCGACGCCTTGACACCGACAACCGTCAGTGCCTTGACAAGTACCGCGTGCATCAGCGAGTGGCAAAACGCCTCTGCATTGATTTCTCCCGACGATAAGCTCCGGAACATCATTTCAAACAGCGTCTTGAGCGATTCAAAATGCTCTCCTGTCGGAAATACAAAGCCTGCATCTTGCGGAATCAGCGCATACTCCTTGAGCTCCGGCATGTGTAAATTTCCAACGGCAATACAGTAGCTGCCCACCAGATTATCCGAACCGGAAATTTCATCGTGCACCACGCCCGGATTATAAATCAGCAAATCGCCCTGCTGTACCTTGTACTTTTTATCATGAATGAGATACTCGCTGCTTCCGCTGCAAATTAAAATCAGCTCCACAAAATCCTCGTGCGCATGCATGACGCGCGGATGTGCGCTGGTATCCGGTCGAATGTCGCTAACATATAATAACTTCGGGTTATTTTTTCCGGTAAATACTGACTGAAAGTCCTTCTTTACAAAACACTGCACATTCATTGCCTGATGTTCTGCCATAGTATACTCCTCTCCCGTTTCTATTCTCTCTTGTGCCTTTATTATAGCAGATTCGGCAAATATTGACTATCCGAAAGTTGTCTTTTCTGTACTGCGTCCCAATAGAAAGAGCAGCCCGCAGGCTGCTCTTTTGCTATTTGTGATAGACGCTCATATAGAGATCCGTCTGTTTTTCCGTATTGCCGACCGTCATCGTTCCGGTATACGAATCCAAGCTCATGCCTGTGCTCGTCCACAAGCTCATATCCTGTTTGGAACCTGCATGTTTGGTGATGAACAGCGTGTATCCGTTTTTATCCGCCGGCTGCACACCAGTGTCCAAACAAACGCGGCTTTGATCCTCAATATCATTCGGTGTCACAGATGACTCATAAACCACCTGTCCCGCCGCATTGTGCAGCTGCACCGTAAAATTCGCAACCTCTTGGGAAGCATCTGCCGCTCCCGCCTGCGTGCGGATTTTTAGCCGAATTGTGTCAAACGAATGATTGGGATAAAAGGTCTGCGTCATGGTCCCCCCATCAAACAGATGCACCGGCTCGACCCACGTACTGCCATAACTCCGAATCACATATTTAGGCGTCTGCGAGCGCAGCGCTGCCACGCGCTGGACATTGCCGGCGCCGATCAGCACCGCCGCCCAAACGGCACACAACCCGATGCGCGCCGCCGTCTTGCGATGCCTTTCCTCCGGCATCGGAAGCGTGTGTCCGCCTGCCAGCAGGAAGAAAAACGGCAAAAACGAAATCGCATACGCCGATTTGACCTCCCAAAACAGATAAAATACAACACCGCCCAGAATAACCGTCATAAGCAGAAAATCATACGTCAAGACCGTGCGGCGGCCGAACTGGCGCATCAGATTGCATATAGTCAGCAGCAGCACAGACAGCCAAAAGCACTGGCTGTAATACTTGATTGCAAAGCTTTTTCCGCCAATCAAATGCTGATATGTCCAGCTGTACCCCTCCATCTGATTGAGTCGACGGCTCATTTGAAACCAGCCGTCTCCCCATGTAATCGCCATCTTTTTGAGCCACAGCTCCGCTGTTCCCTTTGCGCCCAAACGCTGATAGTGTTCGATGGTTTTCGCCTTGGTCATCGGACCTTTTTTATCATCCGGCAGCGTCAGGGTAAATTTGTCATCCGCTTCATTGTATACGCCCTTGCCGTGAGAACCCATCATGAGCCAGTGCGTCAGCGGATAATTCGCATGAGAAATTGAACCAAATGCCTGCTGGCAGCGATTCGACACGGTCATCTGTGTGCCCGCTGCGATGGCAAGCAGCAGCACAAGCGCCGCCGCACGCGGTACAAGCTCCCGCACATGCCATGTTTTCTCCCGCAGCTTCGGCAGGATATAAAAGAACCAGCCGACCAAAAACGCCAGCACCGGAAATACTGCTGTCGGGCGAATCTGATAGCCTATGACGGCAACAAATGCGCCAATACAGCCGAACAGCAGTTTTCGTTTTCGATTTTCCGTCTGATACAAGCACACGCCGAGATAAAACAGCAGCATGGCAAACGGGATGCTCAGCGTATTGGAATACACCCAGAACGTCATAATATAAAAGACCGGATTGCAGACAAACAGCACCAATACCTTGACTGCGGCTGCGCCATTGCGGATGCGGCGCGCAATCAGGCAGGAAAAGATACAGCCGATAATCAGGCACACGGCGTTGAGCATATACACGGTTTGATACAAATCCGTCGCGCCGAGCGCATCCATTCCGCGGAAAAACTGAACGAAAAACAGCGTCAGCAGATAATTATTGCCGTACTTTGAAAAGTAGGTCAAATATACACTGTCCGGATGAATGCTGTTTGTGCCTGTGCGCGCCATGTACAGGGCTTGATCCAACATCGAATGGCTGTCATTGCGCGGAACAATGTGCAAAACCGAAATCATGCCGGCATAAACAGCAATCATCACCGCAAACAGCGCCGCAGCACAGACCGCGCGCTCTCGGCGGCTCATGCGGTCAATCCGCGCAAATAAAAACTGCCATGTTCCCACCAGCAAAAGGACACCGCCGAGTATCAGCAGCGACTTTCCGCCCTTGGGACAGACT
>OODB01002247.1_pt1 | contig 11165 bp, 9 predicted proteins | sample 1671721 | NCBI WGS metagenome assembly OODB01 (sample SAMN06348185, study PRJEB24527) | human gut metagenome | biome: human gut; feature: ankylosing spondylitis patient; material: feces | host: Homo sapiens | place: China | collected 2015-10
GCCGCCTCTACTGAGTTGGCGGGAACAGGGACATACCAAGCCTCGTTTTCTTTCACGGCGAACGACATTCCGACCAATCCGGCTTTCAAGGGATCGATGCCATCGGTTTCCGTGTCAAAAGCGAAAAATTCTTGACCCAATAAAAAGCGGGCTAAATCGGCTTGTTTTTCCTCTGTATCAGTTAAATAATAGTTATGGGGGGTGGACTTTAAGTCCGTGAGAATCGATTTTTTGGGCTCTTCCGTACTCTCGGGCGTAAAAATCGCGAACAAATCGCCTTGAACGGGACCTTTCGGAGCGGCTTTGACCGGCTCAGAACTTAGTTTGTTAATAAATGTTCTAAATTCTAATTCTGTGTAAATCTCAGTCAGGCGCTCTTCGTTTGGCTTTTCACGAACGCAACGGGCGGCATCGAACTCGATAGGGACATCCGTCTTGATCGTCGCCAAGAATTTGGAGAAACGGATTTGCTCGGCGTTCTCCTCCACCTTCTTCTTTTGTGCGCCTTTCAACTTATCAGTGTTCGCTAACAGGTTCTCGATACTTCCGAATTCGGTCAGTAGTTTTTGAGCGGTCTTCTCGCCGACACCCGGACAGCCGGGGATATTATCGGAAGCGTCGCCCATCAGTCCCAGCAAGTCGATCACTTGCTCCGTACTCGTGAGGCCGTACTTGTTTAAGACCTCGGGCACGCCCATGATCTCGTAATCGCCTCCGAATTTCGGACGATACATAAATATATGTTCGGACACCAATTGGCCGTAATCTTTATCCGGCGTCATCATGTACACCTCGAAGCCTTCCTTCTCCGCCTGTTTGGATACGGTGCCGATCACATCGTCCGCCTCGTAGCGGGGTACTTCCAGAATCGGAATATTGTAAGCCTCTATGATTTCTTTAATGATAGGGACGGATTGACGGATCACTTCCGGCGTCTCTTCCCGTTGTGCCTTGTATTGCTCGAAGGCCTCATGGCGGAAGGTCGGTCCCTTCGGGTCAAAGGCCACCGCTATATGAGTCGGGTTCTCACGTTTTAATACATCCTCCAGACTGTTGATAAAACCGAAAATGGCGGAGGTATTCACACCCTTGGAGTTGATACGCGGATTCTTGATGAAGGCGTAATAGGAGCGATAAATTAACGCATACGCATCTATAAGGAATAACTTCATTACTTTTAACACGTTTTAGTGGGACAAAATCTGGGTAAATGTACGAAAAAACTCGCTTACTCGATAGTTTTTGTTACTTTTGCGAATCTTTGCATGGAATTATGGATGAAAGAAGGAAAATAGAAGAACCGGTTTCCGCTGAATTTGAACGTTTCAATAAGGATTTCGAGGCATCTCTACGCAGCGAGACGACCCGGTTACAATCGGCTATCGACGTTATACTGAATTCTACCGGGAAGCATGTGCGTCCGTTATTGGTGCTCCTTACCGCCAAGGTCTGTGGACAGGTTACGGATAACACGATCAATTCCGCTGTCTTGCTGGAGCTTTTGCATACCGCCACGTTGATTCACGATGACGTGATCGATGAGACGAAGCAACGTCGTGGCGTTCCCTCATTGAACGCTATCTTCGATAACCGTATTTCCGTGTTGGTAGGCGATTACGTGCTTTCTACCGCTTTGATCCGTTCCATACAAACCGGCGATTTGCGGATCGTCGGGATTATCTCCAATCTGGGCAGGGACTTGTCCGAAGGTGAGATCAAGCAATTGGAGACCGCCGAGGAGAGTATCCTAGACGAGAATTGCTATCTGCAAGTGATCAAGAAGAAGACGGCTACCTTGCTTTCCGCTTGCACGGAGATCGGGGCCATTTCATCGGGCGCCTCCGCGGAGGTGATCGCTCTTTGCCGTGAGTTTGGCGAGTATCTGGGGTATTGCTTCCAGATCAAGGATGATATCTTTGATTATTTCAAGGAGGCGAATATCGGTAAGCCGACGGGAAATGACATTCGTGAGGGTAAGGTTACGCTTCCATTATTATATGCCTTGCGGCAGGGGAGGGGAGAGGAGGCCGCCCGTTATCTGGATATGATCTTGCGGAAGGATTTCGGGGCGGAGAATGTCGATTCTTTGATCGAGTTCGCCAAGGCGAACGGTGGAATCGAATATGCCGAGGCCCGCATGAAGGAATATCATGATAAGGCGGTCGATGTTCTTTTGAGATTGCCAGAGTCTGAGGCACGGACATCCTTGATCCAGCTGGCCGATTATATCATGACTCGCTCCAAATAGAAATTCTTTTATCTATTAGTTGTAGAGAGATGGCTCTTGTTCGTAAAAAAGTAAGTATGCTTCAATAGCCAATGAAGTTAACTTACTTGACGAAGTCAGTTAACTTCGATGCCAAGGTAAGTTAACTGACTTTGAGAGTGCTTACCGGACACAGGATTCTAAGCCATCTGAGCCCGGTTTATTAGAATGGACTATTTCCCGAGTCGTTTTTCTATATCACCGACCAGACTGCTCGCTCCTATACGGAACAAATCTTTGTTAAGCCATTCATCGCCTAGTATCTCCTTTACGATCGTATAATATCGAACTGCGTCTTCCGCCGTGCGTACGCCTCCGGAGATCTTGATGCCAACCTTGTTTCCGGTGATGGAATGGTAGGTTTTGATGGCCTTGCACATGGTATAGGCGGCCTCGAAAGTGGCTCCCGGGTATCCTTTGCCGGTAGAGGTCTTGATGAAGTCCGCGCCGGAATACATGGCTAGGATGGATGCTTTTTGGATGTTCTCCGTTGTGACTAAAGCTCCGGTCTCTAAGATTACCTTTAAATGGGCGTGGCGACAGCTCTCCTTGATCTCTTGCAATTCCTCGGTCAATTCCTCGAAATTGTCTTCCATGAAATAGCCTAGGTTCATGACAACGTCGATTTCATCGGCTCCTTGCATGACTGCCATGGCCGTTTCGGCGATCTTGACTTCCGTAAATGTCTGTGAGGAAGGAAAACCTCCGGCAACCGACGCAATCTTAACCTCTTGCGCAGTAAGTGCCTGCTTAACCGTTTCCACGAATAGGGGATAGACGCAAATAGCGGCTACGTTCGGGACATCCGGACGAGTTCCCTCGAAATCATTTACCGTGTCGACCATCTTCCAGATGTTTTCTTTGGTATCCAGACTGGTCAATGAGGTCAAGTCGATGCAGCCATGAATCGTTTTCAATACTTCCGGTGTAAAGTTTTCTTGGAAATGTTTCTCTAAAAGAGCGTTTACAGTCTCGGTGGTCTGGGTATCCGGCAGGGCCGGCTCAAACTTATTGAAAGCTTCATGATAACGGTCTATCTGTACGGAATTTGATTCGTGTTCATGTTCATGATGATGATCATGTCCACATTCGCAATCGTGATGATGTGCCATATGCTTATAGTTTTTGATTGTTTATATGTCGTTCTTTATCTCGGTCTGTTTTCTTTTGGAGATTCTTCTCGAAAGCGGCGGTAAGATCTACTCCGGTCTGGTTGGCGAGGCAAAGCAGTACCCATAAGACATCTGCCATTTCATCGCCTAAATCCCGGTGTTTGTCACTTTCCTTGAAAGACTGCTCACCGTAGGTACGTGCCATGATCCGGGCTAGCTCGCCCACTTCCTCGGTGAGGATGGTCATATTGGTAAGCTCATTGAAATAACGGACCCCATAGGTCTTGATCCAAGCGTCTACCATTTGCTGGGCTTGTTGTAAAGTTATATCTGCCATACTTATTCTTTATTTTGAGAGTCGATAATAATAGTAACCGGCCCGTCGTTTAAAAGTTCAATTTTCATATCAGCTCCGAATGTTCCGGTTTGTACAGGTTTTCCGAGTTGAAGCCCTACCTCTTCGCAAAAAGCTTTATACATCGGAATGGCGATATCCGGTTTAGACGCTTTTAAGTAGGAGGGGCGGTTCCCTTTTTTCGTAGAGGCGTGTAAGGTAAATTGGCTGACAACCATGATCTCGCCTCCCGCTTCGATAACCGAGCGGTTCATGACCCCGTTTTCATCGTCAAATATGCGTAGGTTGGTGATCTTTTTTGCCAACCATTCAATGTCTTCTTGCGTATCCTTGTCCTCGATACCGACTAATACCAATAGCCCCTTTCCAATTTTGGACTTAAGCTGTCCGTCTATCGTGACGGAAGCGTGCTGCACACGTTGTGTAACTGTTCTCATCTTGTTCGCTTTTGTTCTATTTTTGTTCGCTTTCTGTTCGCTTTCCATCCAGTCCCTCTTGTAGTGCCTTGGCTTTCGCCTCGCCAATCACGGATTTCAGTTCCTCGAAGCTTGCTTCCTTGATTCGTTTTACGCTTTTAAAGTGACGTAAAAGTAATACTTTTGTCTTTTCACCGATACCCTTAATGGTGTCTAATTCGGATTTTGTCTGGGTCTTACTTCGTTTATCCTTGTGGAAAGTGATGGCGAAACGGTGTACCTCGTCTTGTATCCGGGTAAGCAGATGGAATAGCGGACTGTCCAAACGCATGCCAACGGTTACGGGTGGGAACCCGAATAATAACTCCGAGGTCCGGTGCTTACCATCTTTCGCTAGTCCGGCGATTGGAATGGACAAGCCTAATTCATCTTCTACCACCGAGCGAACCACTTCCATTTGCCCCTTTCCACCGTCTGTTATAATTAAGTCGGGTAGGGGAGATCGCTCCTCGATTGCCCGCCCGTAACGCCTACGGACAACTTCTTTCATAGAGGCGTAATCATCCGGACCGACTACGGTCTTTATATTGTATTTACGATACTCCTGCTTGGACGGTTTTCCCATCTTGAATACCACGCAAGCCGCTACCGCATCGCTTCCCTGTATGTTTGAATTATCGAAACATTCGATATGAGCAGGCAATTTCTCCAGATGCAAGGCCTCTTGGATCTCTTTCAAGATACGGGTATTCCGTTGTTCCGGATTCAACTTTTCCGCTTGCTTCAAGCGGTCAACCTTAAACTGCTTGACGTTCATCTCGGATAAATCGAGCAGTTTCTTTTTATCCCCTCTTTGGGGAATGGTGAAGGTGACATTCTCTAGTTGCATATCCAGCTAGAAAGGCACGATAATCTCCCGGGCGGTGCTTTTAAAACGATTCCGCATCTCGATAATACCGAGGCTTAACAATTCCTCCTTACTCTCGTCCAATCGTTTTTTATACTCGAATGTATAGGCTTGTACGATCGCCCCGTTTCCGATATGCATAAAGTTCACATAAGCGGAATGGTCATTCTCTATGATCGTGAATACATCTATATTATGTACGTGTTGCTCTACGATATGGTCGCCGGAAAGCCATTTCCAGTTTACCCAGTCTTTGATCATATATTCGCAATCGTTCCATCCCGGTTGACGATCCCGATACCAAAGCATATTCGTATTTTTCCTTGATCTTTTGCGCTTCCTCAAACTTGAGCTCGGCAGCGAGCGATTGCATCTCCTCATAGAGGTGTTTGCTGATTTGCGAGATGTTGCCTCGCAGAATCTCTTTGATCTCGGAAATATTTTGCTGGTATTCTTCCAATGATTGCAAGCCTTCACAAGGCCCTTTACAACGCTTGATATGGTATTCCAGACAAACCTTATAGCGTCCTTGTGCGATGGATTCGGGAGTGAGGGGATATTTACAAGTGCGTAAAGGGTAAAGTTCCTTTAGCATTTGTAGCATCACTTTCGCCGTGAACAAAGAGGGATAAGGACCGTAATATTGTGATCCGTCCCGAACGATGTTCCGGGTTTGGAAAACCCGGGGAAAGTACTCGTTCTTTACCACGATGGAAGGGTAGGTTTTGTCGTCCTTCAATAATACGTTATAGCGGGGACGATACTGTTTGATGAGGTTGTTTTCCAGTAGTAACGCGTCTTCTTCCGTATCGACGACTATATATTTGATATCCCGGATTTGCTTGACTAACACACGGGTCTTATTGCTGTCATGTACCTTGTTGAAATAAGAGGATACCCGTCGTTTTAGGTTCTTCGCCTTGCCGACGTATATAATCGTTCCGTTTTCATCGAAATACTGGTAGCATCCCGGCTTTTCCGGAATGACCGATAGGATCGTCTTGATATGTTCGTCTTTATCGGCTATCATACGAATAGGGAAGTAAATTGGAATGTCTCGCTATTGAACAAACCTTTGTTGCTAAGTTTTAAGGATGGGATCGCCAGCAATCCCATAAAAGAAAGCGTCATTTGTAATGAATCCATCGGGGATTTTAATCGCTTGATCTTTTCCTCGATCTCTTCGTAACGGCGGCTCGTCTCTTCCAATGATTCGTCGCTCATCAATCCCGCTACCGGCAAGGACAGGAGAGTGACTTCGTCCATGCAGCTCACGGCGATTCCTCCTTTCGCTTTTATGACCACATTGATCGCTTGCATAAGCTCGAAATCGGTTACGCCTATAGCGATGATGTTATGGCTATCGTGGGAGATGATACTTTGAGCGATGGCACCGAGCTTGAGCCCTGTTCCTTTTATAAAGGTAATAGCGGGAGGAGCCGTTTGATAGCGATTTAGAATAACGAGTTTTAAAATGTCTCGTTCTGTATCTGATTCTACAAATCCATCGAATGTATGTACAGGATATAGTTCTTCTTTCGTGATTAATTCGCTGTCTTCGCAAACAATGACACGCATCTGTTCCCCTTTCGCTTTTACCGCTAGCTTTTCTAATGTGATCGGTTTCGTGTGGAAATTATTACGATGTATAGGCTTTTGGAGTGGAAGCGTGCATTTCTCTCCATCGTATACACAGGTTCCTTGTATATAGGTTGCCTGTATGGTTAGATCCTTTAAATTGTTTACTTGGATAAAATCGGCGGAGTCTCCCTCTCGTAAGAAACCTGCGGGGATTTTATAGTGCATGGCCGGATTATAGGAAGCGGCCCGTAATACATCATATAGATCATATCCTAAATCCAGCGATTTTTTTACCATCCTATTTATGTGTCCTTTGTTTAAAAACGAAGGATGTGCGTCATCTGTACAGAACATGATTTGTTCGGGATACTCTTTCAATAGCGGATGAAGTGCGTCAAAGTTTTTCGCCGCGCTTCCTTCCCGAATAAGAACATGCATCCCAAGCTCACATTTCTCACGGCCTTTTTCTAGATAGATGGTTTCATGATCGGTGGAAATACCAGACTCGATATATGCCTTTAGCTTGGGACCTGTCGCTAGGGGATAATGTCCGTCTATGGGTTTACCCGCTTGTTTCGCGGCTTCTATTTTGCGCATAACTTCCGGATCTTTATTTAAGACTCCGGGGTAATTCATCATCTCTGCCAAGAAGTGTAGATCCTCTCGTTCCAACAAACGAGCGGTTTCGTCTGCGTCTATGATCGCACCGGAGGTTTCCATAATCGTAGCCGGTACGCAAGATGGGACACCGAACCATGTGTAGAAAGGAATCCCTTTCGCGTTGTCGAGCATATATTCGACTCCTTCGGTACCCATTACATTCGCTATCTCATGAGGGTCCGCCACGGCACCGATACTGCCATGGCGTACGGCTGCGTGAATGAATGCCGTAGGGGTTACCATGCTACTCTCTATATGGACATGTGCGTCAATAAAGCCGGGGAGGAGGTAATATCCCTCATCTTGTCCGGTAGGGGTTACCTTTCCGATATGCCCGTTTAGGATTGAAATCTCTGCCCCGAAGGTGCGCCTGTTGATTATATCTACCAGATTTCCTCGTATAACCAGTGTTTTAGCTTCATTCATTTGAATATCTCCTTTAATATGTTTCACGTGGAACATTTCGTGTTTTATCTTCCGAGTAGTACCAAAAGGATGTTGATGTCGCTAGGGGAAATACCCGGGATGCGGCTCGCTTGAGCGATCGTGTCGGGATCTATCCGGGTCAATTTCTGGCGGGCTTCCGTAGATAAAGACTGGATCGAGTTGTAATCGAATTTACCCTTGATCCGGATATTCTCTAAACGGTTTATCTTATCCGCTATGATTTGTTCTCGCTTGATGTAGCCGCTATACTTAATCAATATCTCAGCGGCCTCGATGATCTCTTCCTTACGGGAGGCCGGGACTTTGTCCAGCTCCGCACGAAGGGCCGGAACTAGATCTGCGAGGTTTTCCAATGTAGTCTGCGGACGGAGTACGACATCGAATAATTTGCAACCATGGGATAGGGGGGCTGTACCCAGTTTCTCCAAACCGCTGTTTATATATTGAGGCTTTACGGAGTAGGTCTCCGCAAAACGAATGATAGCGTCACGGCTCTCTTTTTTCTCTCGCAGTAAATCGTAGCGGTCTTGTTTGGCCAATCCCATTTGGTAGGATTTCTCGGTGAGTCGCATATCCGCGTCGTCTTGGCGTAGTAAGATGCGGTATTCCGCACGAGAGGTGAACATACGATAAGGCTCGTCCACGCCTTTGGTTACCAAATCGTCGATAAGGACACCGATATAAGCCTCGTCTCTTCCGAGGATAAAAGGTTGTCCGCCGTGGCAATTGATGTGGGCGTTGATACCCGCTACCAAACCTTGTCCGCCGGCTTCCTCGTATCCGGTAGTTCCGTTGATCTGTCCGGCAAAGAAAAGATTACGGATTTGTTTGGTCTCCAAATTATGTCTTAGCTGAGTCGGGTCGAAGAAATCGTATTCAATCGCATATCCGGGACGATAGATTTGCACGTCACGGAAAGCGGGGATCGCTTGGAGCGCACGAAGCTGGATATCCAAGGGTAGGGAAGAGGAGAAGCCATTTAGGTAATATTCTTGCGTGGCCTCGCCTTCCGGCTCTAGGAATAGTTGATGCTGCGTCTTGTCGGCGAACGTCACGATTTTCGTTTCGATGCTGGGACAATAACGGGGACCGATACTTTTGATCTGTCCATTATAAAGAGGAGAGTCGGGGAGACCTTCCCGTAATATATCGTGGCAAGCCTCGTTCGTAAAGGTAGTCCAGCAACTCAATTGTTTTAATTTACGATGACTGGTATCCATGTAAGAGAACTTATGGAAATCGTTTTCCCCCGGTTGTTCCTCCATTTCATCGAAGTGAACGCTCCGGCCATCGATACGGACCGGTGTTCCGGTTTTCATGCGATCTGTTTGGATACCTAAAGAGATAAGTTGCTCGGTAAGTCCGGTCGCCGCAGGCTCGGCGATACGTCCGCCCCGTATCTGGGTTCTTCCGATATGAAGCAGGCCGTTTAGGAAGGTCCCGTTCGTAAGCACCACCGCTCCGGCACGGAATACGACATTCATTCCCGTACGGACGCCGCAGACTTGTCCATGCTCGATAATCAGTTCTTGAACCATATCCTGCCAGATGGATAGATTCGGCATATTCTCCAGTATGCCCCGCCAGCAATCGATAAAACGGGCACGGTCGCTTTGGGCACGCGGGCTCCACATGGCCGGTCCTTTGCTACGGTTTAACATACGGAATTGGATAGCGGTCTGGTCGGTCACGATTCCCATATATCCGCCTAGCGCATCGATCTCTCGTACGATCTGTCCTTTGGCGATTCCCCCGACTGCCGGGTTACAACTCATCTGGGCGATCTTGTTCATGTCCATCGTGATCAAAAGCGTCTTTGATCCTAGATTCGCCGCGGCGGCGGCGGCTTCACAGCCGGCATGTCCTGCGCCTACTACTATTACGTCGTAATTGAAAGTCATTTTTATTCCCTTTTATTTTACGCGAAGATAGTGAGTGTTCGTGAAAGAATTCGTTTATATTTGTATAATAAATACATACATTGTTTTCAGGTTTAATGAACTAAAGATTTAAGCTGCTATGAATTCTATTCAATGCCGTATCCTTGTTTTTCTGGTTTTACTGACCTCTTGCTTCAGTCCGGTTTGTGGGAAAGATAAGAAACCTCGTCAAGCGATCGAGAAGTTATCGATCGATGGTCCCTATCTATTGAAAGCCGATGATGGTAGTATGCGTGCGATATCTGTAGACGGGAAAGGCCGGTTATTGGATAAGCATTATAAAAGTATACCTACCACCTTTTCATTCGAGGTGTTTTCCGATAACGGGGAGAGATTGTTTCCGGTAACCATACACTCCGTCTCTCGTCCGAAATGGAAAGATGTGCAACCAGAGAAGACGTTTGTTCTTTCAGATCCACATGCGAACTGGTCTTGTTTCGCCTCCCTGTTAAAGGCGGGAAAAGTGATCGATGCGGACTATAATTGGATTTTCGGGGCCAACCAATTGGTGATAATCGGTGACGTCTTTGACCGGGGCGTGGATGTACTCCCTATCTATTGGTTGATCTACAAGTTGGAGAAAGAAGCGGAAGATGCCGGTGGAAAAGTGACTTTCTTAATCGGAAATCATGAGACTATGGTTCTGGGAAATGATTTGCGATATACGAAGAAGAAATATACTCAATTGGCGGATACTTTAGGAATGACCTATCCGGAGCTTTGGCAGAAAAGCGAGTTGGGACATTGGTTGAAAACTCGTAACTCGATACAGGTGGTCGGAGATAACCTGTTTGTCCATGCTGGGTTGAGCAAGGAGTTTTTAGACCGGAATTACGATATCCCTACCGTGAATGAGATCGTGAGCGATGGTCTCTTCTTAACGAAAAAAGAACGTAATGCAGATAAAGGCTCCGATCTTTCTTTTATGTTCGCTACGTATGGACCGATCTGGTATCGGGGTATGGTACGTAGCGCAGATAAGTATCATCCGCTAGACCGGGATGATTTGCGGAAAATATTAGAGAAATATAATGTGAACCGCATCTTTGTAGGTCATACCATTTTCGATGATATCACGACTTTCTATCATTATAAAGTGATTGCCGTGAATGTTGATAATCAAGAAAACAAGGAGAAGGAACGAGGCCGTGGTGTCATGATCGAGAAAGACGGTTCTATGTTTGTCGTATATGATTCCGGAAAACAAGAGCCGTTATTAACCGAGTAATATTTGGTGCTTGAGCTGTCACGACTGCTACCATCATGGTAGAGGAAGAAGTGCCTCCCCTAATGTGAACTAATGAGATAGGGAGTGCAACTTTTATGTATCTTAAATCATCTATAAATATAGATATGTTTTAAATGTAGGAGTTATGAAAAAAGTTGTATTACTGTTTATCTTGTTTGTTTTCTCTTTGTCGCAAGCTGATGCTCAAGAGTTCCATTTTATTCCTAGGATTGGCTTGAATTTGGCAAATACT
>OODB01002248.1_pt1 | contig 11161 bp, 12 predicted proteins | sample 1671721 | NCBI WGS metagenome assembly OODB01 (sample SAMN06348185, study PRJEB24527) | human gut metagenome | biome: human gut; feature: ankylosing spondylitis patient; material: feces | host: Homo sapiens | place: China | collected 2015-10
GACGTTTTGAAGCCTTTGCAGGCAACTGCAATTCAGAGAGCGAAAACTCGTGCCAGCCAAATCCAGAACCAAGGTATCGAGCCGATTTCACGACAGAGCAACCCGCTGACAACGGTTTGGGAACTCGTGGAGTATTTGAACTCTAAAATTTGATTTGGCACTATTTGAAAATACAGCAAAGCCCATACTGACCGCATTCCGCTACGAGCCTTTGGCGTTGTAGAAAATCCGTCCTGGGCGGATTTCGAGGAATTCTTGAAAGAAAGATGCCTGCCCGCCAGCCGAGCCGGTTTGAAAGGCATCCTCCGGGAGATGGATGTTCCTTTCTTTGATCCGCTGCTGATTATTGAAAAGACCAATGGGCGTATGGCTGGGGACCACCAATGGGTGCAGATTATAAAAGCTGAATCCTCTTGTGCAACAGATAGATAGGCTATTCAGCCTTGCGTGTAAAACGGCATTTTGGATAGGCACTGCATCCCCAAAACTGCCCGTATTTTCCATTGCGCAGAACCAATGGCTTGCCACAGTAAGGACACTTGGTCTGCAAATCCTCAATGTGTTGCTGCTTCTCTTTCTGGGAAACCTCGGTGAACGGCTCTAGTAGCCCAACCATTTGTTCAATATCCTCGTGAGAATAAATAATCGGCGAGTCCTTCAAACGCCGCTTCAAAAAGTATAGCATATTCTGTCTTTGGAGAATGGTTACATCTCCATCAACAAATAGAGGAATCTTTTTCAGTTCACATCGTTCCGAAAACACAATATAGGAAGAAAAGGCATCTTCTGGCATATTGAGGAAAGTCGCCAAAGCCCTAATATGTGTACGATTTTGCTTTATAGGATTGTAAAAATGTTCGCGCTGACCGCTTTTGAAACATTGTGTCCACTTTAGCTGATCTTCGCTGCCAAAAATCCAACCGCTGTAGTTTTGCTCTCAAAAACGAAAATGCCTTTTTCGTGAATCATCAGCAAATCGATTTCGGTGGTTTTGCCCTTCATAGGCAGGTACAAATTTTTCAAGACAACGTAGTACCCTTCCATACTGCGGCTAAGCAGGGCATACTCTGTAAGATACTCGCCATACTGTCCTATGTCCTCATAGTGCAAAAGAGATTTTATTAAACCGGGCTGTTCACCCTTTAGAATCTCAAATAGACCCATTTAAGCACGTCCTATCTACTTATTTTATTGTTAATTTTAATTCATTCTTGTACTATTTTCAAGGTCGATTTTAACTAAGCTCTACATAAGCTGAACAGCCTTGTCCTCGGCTTGCTTTGCTAAACTTTCGCACACTCTTGCGAGGTACGGCAAGGAATGGTATAATCGTATAATCATAATAAAGTATACGCAGGAGGGCGTCATGGCTGTTTCGTATAACCGTTTATGGAAACTATTAGTCGATAGAAAAATGAGCAAAGCCGATTTGCGGAAAGCCTCCGGCGTTGCACCGAACACAATGACTAAACTCCGCAGAGATGAAGAAGTCACGCTTACAGTCCTTGGAAAAATATGTAGCACACTTAATGTCGATTACGGTGACATTATGGAGTATATAGACGAAAGGGATGACGAAGAACATGACCCCGGAAGAAAAGGCGCGTCTTGCGATTGATGAAAAGCTGAATCAATCCGGCTGGGTGATTCAAGACATGAAACGGCTGAATCTCTCCGCTTCTCTTGGTGTGGCTGTTCGTGAGTTCCCCACCAGCACAGGTGAGGTTGATTATGCCCTTTTTGTTGATGGTAAGCCCGCAGGTGTGGTCGAAGCCAAACGCGAAGAAGCCGGAGAGCATATCACGGACGTGGAAGTGCAGTCGGGGCGCTATGCCAACAGCACCTTCAAATGGATAAAAAACGAGTATGCCATTCGGTTTGCCTATGAAGCAACGGACAAAATCATTCGTTTTACCGATTACAAGGACATCAAGTACCGTTCCAGAACCGTATTCTCGTTCCACCGCCCGGAAACGCTGCGGGATTTGCTAAGGCAGCCCGATACCATTCGGAACAATATGAAGCACTTCCCGCCGCTGGACACCAACGGCTTCCGTAAGTGCCAGATTAACGCCATCAACAACTTGGATCAGTCCTTCGCGGATAACCGCCCCAAGGCACTGGTACAGATGGCAACAGGTGCGGGCAAGACCTTTACCGCGATAACGGCTGCTTACCGTCTGCTGAAGTATGGCAAGATGAAGAGAATCCTCTTTCTTGTCGATACCAAAGGCTTGGGCGAACAGGCCGAGCGTGAATTTCTTGCCTATATGCCCAATGACGACCCGCGCTCGTTTTCGCAGATTTATGGTGTGCGCAGACTGAAGTCCTCTTACATTCCGAACGACATTCAAATTTGTATTTGCACCATTCAGCGAATGTACTCTATCCTAAAGGGTGAAACCTTGGATGAAAAAGCCGAGGAAACGCCCTTTGCCGAGTATGTGACCGCAGAGAGCAAAGCGCCCAAAGAAGTCGTTTATAACGCGAAATATCCGCCGGAATTTTTCGACTGTATCATTGTCGATGAATGTCATCGTTCCATTTACAACGTATGGAGCCAAGTTCTGACCTATTTTGATGCCTTTATTGTTGGTCTGACAGCAACGCCGGACAACCGTACCTTTGCATTTTTCAATGAAAACATCGTCAGCGAGTATCCCCGCGAGCAGGCAATCGTGGACGGCGTCAACGTGGGCGAGGACATTTTCTTAATTGAAACGCAGGTCGGCAAGAACGGCGGCTTCTTGATGAAGCAGTTGATTGAATACCGTGACCGCCTATCCAGAGCCAAGCGCTGGCGGCAGATGGACGAAGATGTAAACTATGCACCCTCGCAGCTTGACCGGGATATTGTCAATCCCAGCCAGATTCGAACAGTTATCCGCACATTCAAGGAGAACCTATTTACCACGCTGTTCCCGCGCAGAAAAGAAGTTCCCAAGACGCTGATTTTTGCCAAGACCGACAGCCATGCAGACGATATTGTACAGATTGTGCGCGAGGAATTTGGCGAGGGCAACGACTTCTGCCGTAAAATCACCTATTCTGCGGATAACCCGGAGTCTGTCCTCAGCTCGTTCCGCAATGACTACAATCCCCGCATTGCCGTCACCGTGGATATGATTGCAACGGGAACTGATGTGAAGCCCATCGAATGTCTGATTTTTATGCGCGATGTGCGGAGCAAGAACTACTTTGAGCAGATGAAAGGCCGCGGCACGCGTGTCCTCAGCAAAGAAGATCTTCAAAAAGTTACGCCGTCCGCAACCGAGAATAAAGACCATTTTGTTATTGTAGATGCTGTGGGCGTGACAAAATCCAAGAAGTCCGACACAAGACCCTTGGAACGCAAACCGACTGTCAGCATGAAAGAACTGATGCTGAACGTAGCGTTGGGGGCAAAGGACGAAAACACGCTGACTTCCCTTGCAAACCGTGTTATTCGCTTGAATAGTCAGATGTCTACTGCGGAAAGAAAGCAGTTTGAAACAAAAGTAGGTGCATCGGCGGGCAGCGTGGCGGAAAAGCTGCTGAACGCTTTTGACGAAGATGTGATTCTTGCACAGGCGCAGAAAAACACGGGTGTGCCGACCCCAACCGAGGAACAGATAAAATCCGCGCAGAAAGAACTGGTACAAGCCGCCGTTGCGCCGTTCCACGACCCGGACATTCGGGATTACATCGAGAATGTGCGCCGCAGCCACGAGCAAATTATTGATAATGTTAATCTGGATTCGGTCATTTTCGCCGGATTTGATGCGCAGCAGGAAGAAAACGTAAACAAGGTGCTTTCCAGCTTCCGCACATTTATTGAGGAAAATAAAAACGAGATTGTTGCGCTGCGCATTATTTATGACGCGGCCTACAAAGACCGCCCGATGGTGGTAGAAAAATTAAAAGAGCTATACGAAAAGCTAAAGACGCACGGCATTACGGTGGAGCGCCTGTGGGATTGCTATGCCATCAAGCAGCCGAGTAAGGTCAAGCGCGGCACAATGGCACAGCTTACCGATCTGATTTCGATCATCCGCTTTGAGATGGGCTACACCGATACCCTCACCCCGTTTGCGGACAAGGTGAACTATAACTTCATGCAGTGGACATTCAAGAAGAACGCCGGACATATCCAGTTTACCGAGGAACAGATGGAATGGCTGCGTCTGATTAAAGACCATATTGCCGCTTCTCTTAGCATCTTGCCGGAGGATTTGGACTTGACGCCGTTTGACCGCAAGGGTGGTTTGCTGGGCTTCTACGATGCGTTTGGCGATAACTATGAGCAGATATTGCAGGAAATGAATGTCGCGTTGGTGGCATAAGGAGAATTGATATTGAGTTTGATTGAATTTGGCACAATCATGAATTTGACAAAAGGGAAAAAGCCTAAAAATCAATTCGGTGAATATAAAGCCGGATTGATGCCCTATGTCGATATAAAAGCATTCGAAACAGGTAGAATCGAGAGTTATACCGATGGCGAAAAATGTTTGCCCTGTAAAGAGGATGACATCCTTATAGTTTGTGATGGCTCTCGATCCGGATTGGTAGGTAAAGCCCTTAATGGCTATGTGGGGTCTACACTGGCTAAAATTTCTGCTGAAGGACTGACGCAGGACTATTTATACTATTTCTTGCAAGGGCAGTATGCTTTGCTGAATACAAAGAAAAAAGGGACTGGAACTCCACATCTCAATCCAGAACTGTTAAGAAAGCAGCTGATATATGTTCCGTCTATCGAAATGCAGCAACGCATTGTTTTCCACATCGAAGAACTATTCTCCGAACTGGACAAAGGTGTGGAAACGCTGCAAACCATTAAAGAACAACTGGCGGTATACCGACAGGCAGTGCTGAAAGAAGCATTTGACTCGGCTGAAAAAGATTGCAAAATGCTAAGAATTGAGGAAATGCTTACAAAGGACAGAAAAGGAATGTCAACGGGTCCTTTTGGTACTATGATTAAAAAGAGCGACCACAAGACATCTGGTGTACCAATGCTTGGCATTGAAAATATTGGCGCAGGTCAATTTGTAGATGGAAATAAAATCTTTGTAACAGAAGAAAAAGCTAAAGAACTTAAATCGTTTGTCTTAAAAGCCGGAGATATAATCATTTCTCGTTCTGGAACGGTAGGTGAAATCTGTGCTGTGCCAGAAAGGGCAGATGGTGCATTGCTATCGACAAATTTGATGCGAGTTTCTCTTGACGCCAATATTGTCCGCGCTGATTATTTTATCGCTCTATTTCAGAGTAAAGGTGTTGTTCTCGATCAGGTAAAAGAGTTGTGCAAGGGTTCAACGAGAGATTTTTTGAACCAGACTATACTAAAACAAATAGTCTTTCCCGTGCCAAGTATAGAAAAGCAATCTGAAATCATCGCAGTTATTGAGGCTCGTTTTTCTATCTGCGACAGAATCGAGAAAACCGTAGACACTGCGCTTGCACAGGCAGAAGCCATGCGCCAGAGTATTTTGAAAAAAGCCTTTGAAGGAGAATTATGTAAATGAGTGAACAAACATCGAATATCGTTTCAAAGGTTTGGGGAATGTGCGGTCCGCTGCGCGATGATGGTGTTTCCTACGGTGATTATCTGGAACAGATTACTTATCTGATTTTTCTGAAAATGGCGGACGAGTATTCCAAACCGCCTTACAAAAGAGATAGCGGGATTCCCGAAGGCTTCACATGGGCAGATATGAGCGACCTCAAAGGTGCGGAGCTGGAAGAGCAGTACAAAGCCACTTTGGAAAAGCTGGGCGAGCAAGGCGGTATCCTTGGCAAGATTTTCAAGGGTGCTACCAACAAAATCAACAATGCCGCAATTTTGTACCGTGTGGTGCAGATGATTGGCAAAGAAACATGGGTGGCAATGTCCTCTGACGTCAAGGGTGAAATCTATGAGGGTTTGCTGCAAAAGAACGCCGAGGACATCAAAAGCGGTGCAGGACAGTATTTCACCCCGCGCCCGCTGATCCGCGCAATGGTGAAATGCCTGCGCCCCGAACCCATGAAAACTATTGCAGACCCCTGCTGTGGTTCTGGCGGCTTCTTCCTCGCCGCACAGGAGTTTATTGCCGACAGCGAAAACTATACGCTTGACCGCGAACAGAAAGAGTTTTTGAAAAGCGAAACTTTCTTCGGAAATGAGATTGTCCCGGCAACCTATAAGACAGCCTTAATGAACCTGTATCTGCACAATATCGGTGATATTTACGGCACTGTACCTGTTACGCTTGGCGATGCCCTTTTGACTGACCCCGGCTACCGTGTGGATTATGTTCTGACCAATCCGCCCTTTGGTAAAAAGTCCACCCTCACCTTTACCAACGAGGATGGCGAGCAGGAGGAAGAGGATCTCGTTTATAACCGTCAAGATTTCTGGACAACCAGTTCCAACAAACAGTTGAACTTTGTGCAGCACATCAACACGATTCTGAAAGCTACCGGCAAAGCGGCGGTAGTTGTACCGGACAATGTGCTGTTTGAGGGCGGAGCTGGCGAGATTGTGCGCCGAAAGCTGCTGGAGACAACCGATTTGCACACCATTCTCCGCCTGCCGACTGGTATTTTTTACAGGCCGGGTGTCAAAGCAAACGTCATTTTCTTTGATAAGCGCCCCGCCAGCCCGGAAATGCAGACCAAGGAAATTTGGGTATATGATTTCCGCACCAATATCCATTTCACGCTGAAGCAGCACCCTATGACCGATGCTGACCTTGCGGATTTTGTAAAGTGCTATAATCCGCTGAACCGTCACGAGCGCACAGAAACATGGTCGGAAACCAACCCGGACGGACGCTTCCGCAAGTTTGACGTGAAGGACATCTTGGAGCGCGACAAAACCAGCCTTGACCTGTTCTGGATCAAGGACAAATCCCTTGCCGATCTGGACAACCTGCCGGAGCCGGACGAGCTTGCCGCAGACATCATCGAAAACCTGCAAAGCGCCTTGGAGAGTTTCCAAGAGCTGCAAGCACAGTTGAAGAAGTAAGCAGATCAGAGGTGACTATCGTTGGAAGATAGCAATCTTTATGGATTACTAAGGACGAAAGAAATCATTGCTATTTTAGATGGCGATACCGAGTATGGTACATATAAATTCGAAGATGGCACGGAGATAAGAGTGGCAATGCCACGCCTTAGTGGTCCGGATCTTTGCGGCATATCTACGACTTTCGGGTTGCCCGTTACATATTCGTGGGGAGGAGGTGCTTTGAGTCGATGGCAGTATCTCGACAACTTGATGGAGCATTGCATAGACAATGGAAACATTTCCGATCTTCTGGCGTATTTATTCGGAAAAGGGCAATTTGCAAAGATACTCGAAGGGTATAGCGTAAACGAAATCAATGCGGTATATGACCATATTGTAAGCACAGTTATCAATAAAATAAACGGCATACTATATTTTGGTGGAAATGAACTTGCTGTTGTGGGTAAACAGTATGTGGTGCGCCCGATTGGAAGCAAGGTCGAAGTCGAAACTCCAAAAATCAAAGCAATAGACAGAGAGTACATAAAAAGCATTTCCGCCAGAGCGATGGAAGATGTGGAGCAAGGAAACTTTGACAGCGCAATTACAAAATCAAGAACGCTTTTAGAAGAAGTCTTTTGTTATGTCATCGAAAAGAAAGGCGAAACACCTTCTGATAGCGGAGATATGGGAAAATTGTTCAAGCAAGTCAAGACGCTCTACAATATGCATACAGATCCCAATACAGATAGGCGGATTAACACATTGCTTTCTGGATTGAATAATATTGTGTCCGCCATTGCCGAAATGCGAAACAAGGATAGTGATGCTCACGGTGTAGGCGCAAACCGAATATCTATTGAAGAACACCATGCACGTCTTTTTGTAAATTCCGCGATGACGATGGCTGATTTTATCCTGTCAGCCGAGCTGAAAGTGAATTCGAAGAAATAAAAGGCACACAAGCGTTTTTGCTGGCACACAACAAGTTATATTCCCTACTGCTATAAAGCCCCTCATATCAAATAAAAACGTCCAAAATCGCCCCGAAAGCGAACAGATTCGGGAGATATTGGGCGTTTTTCTTTTCTCTATCTCCTGCTATGAGCAAAAAAGGTATTTGATAGTTTCCAGCAGACATATTACTAGCTCTTAAAATCATTTCAAATCGGTAACACGACTTGACAATTTGGCAAGTCGTGCATATAATATAATCAGGCTGATAAAGTGAAGCCTGACGATAGGAGGAAATACTATGGGCAAGGCACTAGGAGAGAGAATATCCGAGATGCTTCAGAAACGGGGAATTCAGCAGAAGGAACTGGCTGAGAGAATCGGTATCACAGAAGCCGCTATGTCACGGTATATTGCCGGAACAAGAGAACCAAAGCCTGACGTAATTGCTAATATGGCAACTGCATTACACACAACGTCCGATTATCTTTTGGGAATTGAGAATGATGTGTTCAACTATCACCAAGTTCGCCGTGTAATTGCAAGAAATGCTTCTTCTATGACGGAGCAGGAAAAGAAAGCGCTGATTGACGCACTGTTCGGGGAGGATTAAGTCTTGGCAATTAAACTATCAAATCAAAGATACGAAGAAATCAAGCGTATCGTTGTCAGAATGTTTGTAGAGTATGGGGTATCCTGCGTTCCCATTAATGGCTTTGAAATTGCACATAAAATGGGTGTCAAAGTCGTTCCCTACTCTGCCATTGCAGCAAGTAAGCGCTGGCTTCTCATCAAGAAAAGCGAAGATGGGTTTTCTCTAGAAAAAGACTATGGGCAATGGTACATATACTACAACGATGAGAAAGACTATGGACGTGTAAACCATACGATGATGCACGAGATTGGGCATATCGTACTGGATCATTCGGAGGATAGTGAACTGGCGGAAAAAGAAGTCGGATTTTTTGCCAAGTATGCACTTGCTCCGCCAGTTCTAATCCATAAGCTGAAGCTGGATAATCCCGAAAGCATCGCGCAGACGTTTGAAATAAGCTATGAAGCGGCCTGTTATGCTTACAGCTATTACCAAAAGTGGCTGAGATTTGGCGGTAGGGATTATACAGCGTATGAATGTCAGCTTCTTCGTCTCTTTGATTTGGCAAGTTAGGGAGGTGGTTCCATTGAGTGTGAAAAAATGAAACGTATTAAAAAGCTGTTGCAGCAGCAATCTAATACGTTTCATGAACGGATATGCTATTCGCATTCCTAAACCAAGATGAGTATAGCATATCCTTTCCGTTGGCGCAATTCGCAAATTGTACAAAAGTGAATTGTTTAACACAATATTCCTCCAAATGGAGGGGAAGGGATGCTTGTTATGATTACTAACACAAGCAAATGTATGCGCAGCGACCAACTGTTTATGCGCAACGAGTACGCTGGTCGTGGGAAATGGAATATTCCATTAGTAAGGAAGCAGGAGCTTAACGTTGACAACCTGTCACTGATAGCCTGTTCTGACACGAAAGCAAATGATTTTTCCGCGAACACACAAAATGGCGTTCATTTTTTCGTTGATGATTACAGATTTAATGGTATTTATAATAACCCCGAAAAGTCTTTGGCAAAATACGCCCAATATGCTTTTCTTCTGACGCCGGATTTTTCTACTTACGCAGATATGAGCTTGTGGCGTCAGATGGAAAGCGTTGCAAAAAACAGATGGTGCGGTGCTTATTGGCAAAGCAAAGGATTAACCGTCATTCCCACAATAAGCTGGAGTACGCCGAGTAGTTACGACTTCTGCTTCGATGGCGTAGAGGAAAACTCCATCGTTGCCGTTGGAATGATTGGCTGTAAGCAGAATCGGCTTAACTTCATGCGTGGATATTATGCTATGCAGGAAAAAATCCACCCCGAAATGGTTATTTGCTTTGGAACGCCGTTTCCAGAAATGCAAGGAAATGTTGTCACCGTGGACTACCGTTCTTCTCGAAAGGTGGTGCGCTAATATGGGTGGACGTGGAACTTTTGCCATCGGAAATACTGTTCCTTATAGTTATGAAACCGTTGGAACGATTGATGGCGTAAAAGTATTGCAAGGAACATCAGGGAAACATGGATTACCTGAAGAATCTCATTCGAGCGTTGCCTATATCAAGCTCAAGCCGGATGGTACATTCCATGAAATGCGATTCTATGACGAACATCACTATTTGATTATGGAAATTGCATATCACCCTGAGCCGAATTTGAACAACGGAAATCGAACCGAAAATATCCTTCATGTTCATGAGTATCCGCAACAGGATAATTTTCGGATACGTCCTGCCCGCCGGATTACAAAGCAGGAATACGAGAAATACAAAAAGTTTTTTAAGGGGGTGCCTAAAATTGAAAAATGGTGATGTGCGTGAGTTTGTCGATCACATTCATTATGGAGATGAACTTTGGTTTCTCTATGGAGGAAAAAAATACTTTTTAGAGGGCTGGACTAATAGCGGCAGTCTTGATCTCTGCTTATACGAAATGACCGATAATGGGGAAAAGTATGTTTGGAAAGGGAATGCAACACAGTATCCGGTTGAAGCATTCTTAGAAGCTAAAATCTGGAATGGAAAGTCTTTTTGGAATGCTGAACAAGATATGGAATGGGTAGATGATTAAATGCCCTATTGTCGGCAGGTCGCCGCAGTGCTGCCTTATCTCATAAGGCAACGTGCACAGGAGCTTTCTCCGTAGATAATGAACTTTGTTGCATACCAAGGTAAAGTCCCTCATATCAAACAACTTGTAAAAGCGCTAATTATTAAGGACGTGATGGCATCAAAACCGGGTACTACAACACAAGGCTTTACTCTTGAAGGTGAGTTCTAAATTTCAATCAAAAAAGTTGTCAAAAACACTTGACAGAACAGTGACCTTTTTCGACAAGCTGAAATTGATATTCGCTCTGTTTCTAGACCACAGCTTATGTTTCTGGCCACATAATCTTCCACTCAAAATACTCTGCTTGTGTAATCTCCCCCGCATACAACTTTTTCTGAATCGCAGCCCAATCCTTTAGGAAATCATCCAAAATCGTATCATCGAACCACATGGCTACCGGGGAGCGCGGCGGCCAGTTGTCGTTGTCATCATAGTGCAGCGCAAGGTTTGGGTTAGCGTTATACCGCGCTGTGCCGCGCTCGGTGGGCACCAGCTTGATAACGCCGGGCTGCTCCTCGTCCA
>OODB01002250.1_pt1 | contig 11149 bp, 8 predicted proteins | sample 1671721 | NCBI WGS metagenome assembly OODB01 (sample SAMN06348185, study PRJEB24527) | human gut metagenome | biome: human gut; feature: ankylosing spondylitis patient; material: feces | host: Homo sapiens | place: China | collected 2015-10
ATCAGATGTATATGAAAGAATCATGGGACGTTTGCAGGGAAAAGACATCCGAATCGTTGTAGATGCAACAAAAGACTTGTTGTTAAACGTATTAAAATATCATCCATTCCTGATCAAACCAAACAATCATGAATTAGGAGAAATGTTTGATGTTGTGCTAAAGACAAATGATGAGATTGTTGAGTATGCAAAGAAACTTCAGGAAAAAGGCGCAAGAAATGTGTTAGTTTCCATGGCAGGAGATGGAGCAATCCTGATCACAGAAGAAGGAGAAGTTCATGTAACACCTTGTCCAAAAGGAGAAGTTAAGAACTCTGTAGGAGCTGGAGATTCCATGGTAGCAGGATTTATCACAGGATATTTGAGAAGTAATGGAGATTATAATGAAGCACTGAAGATGGGGACAGCAGCAGGAAGTGCGACTGCATTTTCAGAAGATGTTGCAACTGGCGAGAAGATTATGGAATTATATAAAACATTATAATGAAATAGCATACAATGAAAGAAAATTATGATAAAATGAACCTAAGAAATTAGGTTCATTTTTTGTGCGTAATTTTATAAAAACTGGAGGACATCATGACGAAAAAAGAAGCAAGACAACAAGTAAAAGAATGGATGAAAAAATTAGACAAAAATTATATAGAAAAAGCAGATCAGTCGATTTTTGAACAGGTAAAAGAGTTAAAAGAATTTCAAGAGGCAAAAACTATTTTTTGTTATGCAAGTATGAAAAATGAAGTTGATACATGGCAGCTGATAGCATTGGCACTGAAACAGGGGAAGAATGTCGGAGTTCCATTGTGTATTGGGAAAGGAATCATGGAAGTGAGACAGATTCATGCTTTAGATGATTTTGAGGAAGGGGCATATGGAATCATGGAACCATCCAGAAGGTGTCCAATCTTATCGAAAGAGAAGATTGATGTGGCGGTAATACCGTGTGTAAGTGCAGATAGAGAAGGCCGTAGACTTGGACATGGAGCAGGATTCTATGACCGTTTTTTAGATGGAGTAACATTTCCAAAGATTCTGGTATGTTATAAAGAGTTAATGATGGATCAGGTACCGACAGAGGAGCATGATATTTTGATGGATCAGGTTATTTGTGACGAATAATGAAGTAATAGAATGATCAAGCAGGAGAGATGATAGACATGAGAAAGATTTTAAAGAAAACAGCAACATTAATGATGACAGCAGTGATCGGAGTATCTATGAGTTGTCCCAAGATGATAGTTTATGCGGGACAGAGAATGCAAATGCAAGAGAGATATACGACTCCAAAAGAATGGAATTATGCAGAAATCACAGCATATCAGTTTGGATCTACAGATAAATTTGAAGATTATCTTCAGACAGGTGGTACACATCTATACAATGATAAATTTCAGGAAAAAGATCATATGATCAAAATTACGGTTGCAGATTCTGGGTATTTTACAATTGCAACACAAACAGATGGAAATAGATCACAGAAGGTAAAGCTCTATGATTCAACGAAGGAGAAAGTTTTAGCTCAAACGACAGCTGATGGAGATCTGGAATATGGAAGGCTTGCAAAAGCAGGTGAGGTCTTCTATCTTCAAATGCCAGAAAAAATCGATAAAATATTTGTGACAACAGGTGTGATCAAAGATGGATTTGAATCTATGAAAGCATCAGATACTTATTATGAATCAGGAACTGGAAGTACCACATATCATCCATTTTCAATTAAGAAGAGATCTGCGGTGGAATTTAACATTTCAGCGATCGATCGAAACAGTGAGATCACTTATGCACACATCGAAAAGAAAGAAAACGGACAATGGAAAAGAATCGATGATACGGTAAAGATCAAGCCAGCATCTTATGATGATGATTTTGTTCATGGATTGACTAAAGGTGAATATCGCCTGGCGATCAAAGCACCGACAACACAGTTAAATGCAGTCTCATATACAAGCAGTTCTAAAAGTAAAAAGGTAGCATATAAGAAATCAAAAGCAAAGAAGATCAAACTGGATGGACAAACATCGAATATATATACAACAGGAGAGAAAACTTCAAGATGGTATAAAATAAGTATTACATCTACAAAGAAGAAAAGAATTCTGAATCTTGGAAAGAACACGGTTTCTGGAGGATACAAGTTTACAATTTATAAAAAGGGAAAGAAAAAAGCAATTAAAACAATTAAGGTAACAGGAAATGCAAATGCGAAGATAGCGAAAATGCCAAAGAAAAAAGGAACATATTATATCAGAATCTCAAAGCTTACAAAGAAAACAAATGGAACGTATGAAATAGGGTATTATTAATCCAAATCAAAATATAAGGAGGAATTTTTATGGCAAGAAGGGGAATCAAGAAAATGGGAGCAGTTCTGATAGCAGCAGGTTTAAGCATTGCAATGTGTAGCCCATCAGTATCTGCAAATGTAAGGACAAATATTAATACAGACAAGATAACACAGAAAAAGACAGCCAGATATGTTGAACCAGAAGAATGGAACAAAGAGGAATTGACTGCATATCAGTTTGATTCAGAAGTAGATATGATGAAATATCTGGTGAGTGGTGGAATGCATTTATATAATAAGAATTATAAAGGCAGTGACCGCTGGGTAAAGATTAAAGTTGCAGATCCAGGGCTGTTTATGGTTGGTGTCGTAAGTAACGATGAGACAAAAATACCAGTATATGATGCGTCAAAGAAAAGAATTATAGTAAATAATTTAAATGATGGCGGGGACAAAGAATATGTAGGTATCGTGAAAACAGGAGATGAATTTTATGTAAAACTGCCAGAGAAGATAGACAAAGTGATCATTTTAACTGGTGTGATCAAAACCGAATTTACTTCCATGGCGAATCAGAAAAGTTATTATGAACTTGGAAAAGGGACAACAACCTATCATCCATTTTCCGTAGCGAAACGCTCAAAAGTACAATTTGATATTACATCCATCGGAAAGAAACATGAAAAAGTTGGAGTATACATTGAGAAAAATGTAAATGGGACATGGAAAAAAGTCGGATATGGCACAACGGTAAAACCAGATAAATATGACAGTGCATTGCTCTATGGATTAGAGGCAGGAAAATATCGTCTGGCATTAAAAACACCAAAAGATCAGATCATTAATATAGAATATACAAGGGACAAATCAAAGAAAAAGGCAGCCTATAAGAAATCAAAAGCGATCAATCTAAAATCAGATATTGACAGTATATATACTTCCACAGAAAAAGCAGCGCGTTGGTATAAGGCTTCTGTTTCATCTACCAAAAAAAGAAAAGCAGTTACATTGTCCAAAGATTCTGTGGGTGGAGGTTTTAAATTCTGTATTTATCAAAAAGGAAAACGGTTAAAAACAGTAAAAGTCACAAAGAATGATAAAGTTAAGACAGTAAAACTTCCAAAGAAAAAAGGAGCATATTATGTGAAAGTTACGAAACTTACAAGCAAAACAACGGGGGCATATTATTTGGGAACGTATACATATTAAGAATCACAAGGAGGGAAACAGGATGAAAAAAATGAAAAGTAGGTCATTTCGTATTCTTATGGCAGCAGTCATATCAGTAGCGATGCTGTGTCCGCAGGTTAAAGTATCAGCAGCGGATGGCTTAGTATCAAAAGCAGCTACATCATATTTTCCGAGTAAAACAGTAATGAAGAAAACAGCAAGAAAAACAGAGCCGGAAGAATGGAATCAAAAAGAAATTAAAGCATACAAATTTGGAACTCTTGAAGATGCCTTATATTATGCGCTGACTGGCGGGATCAAATATTATGATCAGAATTATTTTAAAAATCCAGATCTGATCAAGCTTACTCCAGTAGAATCAGGAGCTTTAGGACTGGCAGTTGTTGGGGATAATAAACAGGAAGCAATTCTATATGATTCCAATAAAAAAATGATCAAGAAATTGCCACTGTCCTATGTAAAGGCGCAGGTAAATGCAGGAGAAACTTATTATATAGAGTTTCCAAAGAACTGTAAAGAAGGATTGATCACAGCTTACGTATTACAAAATGAATGTGGTGGGTTAGCAAAAAACGACCTCAATATGCAAAAAGGTGAAGAAAAAGAAACTTATCACACATTTAAAATGACAAAAAGAGGATTTGCAGGTTTTGTTGTTGCATCCATGGTAGAAGATGGTGGAAATACAAGCTATAAAGTTCAGAAAAATGAAAAAGGAAAATGGATCACAATCGGAAGAACAAAGTCATTTAAACCAACAAACGAAGACGAAACACAGATTGCAGTAGGTTATGGACTTAGTAAAGGAAATTACCGTCTAGTATTGAAGGCTCCAAAAGAGCAGCTCAATACAATGTTGTATACGACAAAAAATTATGCCAAAAAGAAAGTTGCCTATAAGAAATCCAAAGCAAAGAATCTAAATGCAACAGAGATGTATACAATGAATGAAAAAGCAGCCCGTTGGTATAAAGTATCTGTAAAATCTAGCAAAAAGCAAAGCAAATTGAAGATTTTAACAGTTGCAGATCAAGGTGGATTTAAGTTTACGATCTATGAGAGAGGTAAGAAAAAACCAGTTAAGACAGTAAAAACATCTGCAAAACACTTAGAAAAGACAGTAAAACTTCCAAAGAAAAAAGGGATGTATTATGTCAAAGTAAGCAAGCGTACTAAGAAGACAAATGGATACTATGAGATTAAGAAATAACGGTTAGAATAGAACGTCAAAAAAGGAATTGTCAGAAAAGACAGTTCCTTTTTTCTTAATGAAAAAAAAACTCACTTACTATTCTTGAAACAAAATTAAAAAAATTATAAACTATAGGTTAGGAAATACTAACCTAGAAGGATGAAATAAATGAAACTAAAAAAGTTAATATGCATAGTGATGATCAGTGTTTTAGGGGTACTATCATTCGCCGGATGTGCCAAGAAACAGGACGAAAAGAAGACAGAAACAAGTAGTGAAGCAAGTACACAGGAAGCAAGTGCGCAAGTTTTTGCCATGGATACCTATATGAATCTGAAAGCATATGGAAAGAATGCGCAAAAAGCAGTGGATGATGCTAAGAGTGAGATTGAGCGATTAGATCAGCTATGGTCAGCGGTAGATAAAAACAGTGAGATCTATCAGCTGAATCAGAAGAAAAAAATGAAAATATCTGATGAGACATTAGAATTGATCGAATTTGCAAAGAAAAAATCAAAAGAATCAAACGATGCTTTTGATATTTCTATCTATCCGATCGTGGAATTATGGGGATTCCCGACACAGAAATATCGTGTGCCATCGGACAGAGAAATTCAGAAACTTCTGAAAAACGTAAATAGTCAGAAAATCAAAATTAATAAGAAAACAAATGTTGTGACATTAGAGAAGAATATGAAGATTGATCTTGGAGGAATTGCTAAAGGATACACATCACAAAGAATTGCAAAAATCTATAAAAAGGATGGTGTGAAAAGCGGTGTGATCAGTCTTGGTGGTAACGTACAGGCAATCGGAACAAAAACAGATGGAAGCCGATGGAAAGTCGGAGTGCAGTCACCAGATGATACAGAAAGTATGATCGGTGCATATGAAGCTGCTGATGAAGCAGTCATTACATCTGGAGCATATGAAAGATACTTTGAGAAAGATGGGAAAACATATCATCATATCATTGATCCAGCAACTGGAAAACCATCCGAAAAAGATCTGAAATCAGTAACGATCATCAGCAAAAATGGTACATTATCTGATACATTGTCAACAACATTGTTTGTTATGGGGAAGGATAAAGCTATTTCTTACTGGAAGGAACACAGCAAAGAATTCAATATGATCCTTGTTGATGAAAATAATAAGGTATATATTTCACAGGGAATCAAAGATCATTTTAGTTCAGATAGTGATTTTACAGTAATAAAAAAATAAAACGTTAACAGATAGAAAGAGAGAAGGAAAAATAAAAATGAAGATCATTGATCAGTTAAAGAAAGTCAATCTGATTCAGTTTGTGCCTGCGATTTTTGTGATCAGTCTAGTTGGAAACAGTGTTTTTGGATATACGGCACCAAAGTCAGAAAAATCAAAAAATAATTCTGAAAATCAGGTAGAAGCTGCAACGACACAAGCGAAAAAGAAAACAAAGAAAGCAAATGCTGAGGATATTGATCTAAGCAAGATCAAGGATGGAACTTATGAAGGACAGGCAAACGGATATCGTGGTTTGGTAAAGGTTTCAGTTACTGTAAAAGATCATAAGATCACAGCGATCAAAGTATTAAGTAATTCCGATGATGCCGCATTTTTCAATCGTGCATCAGCAGGTGTGATCAAAAATATTTTGGCAAAGCAGTCATTAAAAGTTGATGTTGTCAGTGGAGCAACTTACAGTTCAAATGGAATCATTAAGGCAGTAAAAAATGCGTTAACAGGGGAAGAAGATAAATCATCTGCAAAAGCAGGCGGATCTTCTGCAAAATCTGCAGGAAGCGTTGGTACAGCGGATGAATCAGGAACATACAAAGATGGTACATTTGTTGGTACGGCCGCTGGATATCATGGTACTGTAAAAGTTTCTGTGACGATCAAAAAGAATAAGATCAAATCAATTAAAATTTTGGAAAATCATGATGATGCAGCGTATTTTAACCGTGCAAAAGGTATTTTACTTCCATTGATGGTTAAGAAGCAGAGCACAAATGTAGATGCTGTCAGTGGGGCTACATTTAGTTCCAATGGTATTATCAAAGCCGTGCGTAATGCGTTAAGCAAAGCGGTCGTTAATAAATCATCTAGTGACAGTAGTTCTATATCTACAACAAAGGACACAACGAAGAAAGATACAACAGAGAAAGTATCAGGAACATACAAAGATGGTGTTTACGAAGGAACTGGAACAGGATTCAGAGGAAAGATCACTGTCAGTGTTCGTATCAAGAAGAGCAAGATCGTAGAGATCAAACTTGTGAAAAATGAGAAAGATGATGCAGCATATTTTGAACGTGCATGGTCTGAAGTGCCATTTAGTATTATCGCGGTACAATCAGCTAATACAGATAAAGTTGATGCAGTTAGTGGTGCTACATATAGTTCAAAAGGTATCATGGAAGCAGTCAGAGATGCATTAAAGAAAGCATTGGCGAAAAAAGATACGGAAACTACAGTAGAAACAAATAATACGAACAATAGTACAAATGATAATAATACGAATACTGATAATTCATCTGAGGATAATACAACAATTGTACCAACAACACCGACAGATCAAACGTATACAGGAAGTGCAGTATGTGAGCCAGATGAAGATGGAGATTTTGACGCATATGATCTTACTTTAGAAGTTGTAGTTTCATCTGATGGAAAAGTAAAAGGAATCCAAAATATAAAATGGTCAGATAAAAGCATGCAATCATGGTATAAGGATGCGGAAAAAAAGATAGTTCCTCAATTGATCGCAAATGGATTGGATACTTCAAAAAATTATGACGTGGTAACAGGAGCAACATGTTCAAGCAATGCCTTGATCAATGCATACAAGAACGCAATTTCAAAGATTAACCAATAGGTAGAGGAACAAAAAAGAGATATGAAACAATTAAAACAATATAAGCATTTCTTAATGAGACTTCTAAATCTTGTGCTGATCGTTGGAGTATGTTTTGCATATCATAATATTGCAACGATCCGGGCAGAAAAAGAAGCGAAGATCGCAGCTGAGAACAGTGGTTCGGGTTCATGGAAGGACGGAACTTATGAAGGCAGCGGTCAGGGATTTGGAGGTCAGATCGTTGTGAGTGTGACCATAAAAAATGGTTCCATCGATGACATTCAGATCAAAGAAGCGAAAAATGAAGATAGTGCATATTTTGATAATGCAAAAAAAATCATAGATACAATGAAACAAAAGCAGACAGCCGATGTTGATGTAGCCAGCGGAGCGACGTACAGTTCGAAAGGTATCATTGTAGCTGTACAAAATGCTTTGAAGGAGGCATCATAATGAACCTTAGACAAAAGAGAGACTTAAGACGCCTCACCCGGCAGATCATTCAGATCATCTTTTTCCTATGGATGCCGGCATTATACACATCAGCATTTTCTGGTGTGAGATATGTGATCGAACAGATCAGGGCAGGCAAGCCGATCGAGCAGAATGCATTTCTTGTAATGCTGATCGCATTATGTGGATTTACCATTTTATTTGGCAGATTCTTCTGCGGATATGCCTGTGCATTTGGAACCTTGGGGGATGGAATGTATGCCCTATCCCAATGGGCTCAGAAAAAAGTAAAAAAGAAGCTTCCGTGGGTATCAGAAGAAACAGGACGGAAACTTCAGAAAATGAAATATATAGTGTTATTAGTCTTAATGCTGATTTATGCATTAGGATTTACAAAAAAGTTTCATGGAACTAGTCCGTGGGAAGTATTTTCTATGTTGTATACAGGCAAGATTCCAGATGCTGCATATTTGGCAGGTTGGATTATTTTTGTACTGATACTGGTAGGTATGTGCTTTAAAGAAAGATTTTTCTGTCAATATCTATGTCCAATGGGAGCAATCTTTGCATGGTTACCGACATTGCCGTTTTCCGTACTCGACAGAGACCGAAGCAACTGCATTCCAAAGTGCCGTGCATGTGAGATCAAGTGCCCTGTAGATTATCAGATCAAAAGGGACCAGAAGAATGGCGGGGAATGTATCCACTGTATGCAATGTGTAGATGTGTGTCCGAAGCAAAACATTCATCTGGGTTCAGGTAAGAAGTTAAAAGGTAATGAAATCTTTATTATTCTCCTGAAACTTGTATTGTTTATTGGGGTCTGTATTTTTGCACAAAGTTTGTAAGACAATTGACGAAATAAGAAGGTGCCCAATGCCTTATAAAGGCACCTTTCTTAAAAAACAATAGTTAGCAAAAACTAACTTAATGTGAAAAATTCTCAATTATGATCGGAACATGCAAAAATCGAGATAAATATATGAAGATATTTCAGTACTTATATCTTTGTATAAAGCTATTAATTATTACAATTTAAAGGAGGTTCACATGAGAAAAGGAATGTGGAAAAAAGGTTTAACAGTAGCTATGGCTGCTGCAATGTTGGCCGGACCTGTAAGCGTGCCAGCAGTATTTAATAATGGTGTATCTGTTGTTAAAGCAGATGAAACGAATAAGGGACAAGATGTCTATGTGTTGATGAATATCCCATATGCTGATTTTTATAAGGCAGAATTAAATAAGAAGAATACTGTGAAAGTAGATGCGACAACTTCAGCAACAAAGACAAAAACAAGAAGTACATTAGCCAATGGATCTTATCATGCAGACAATACTGGAGAGCATATTTCAGGAATCACTTATCCTGTAAAGATCAAAGCAGGAACAGATCTGTCTAATTTAAAACAAATTACAGACGCTTCTAAAGTTTCAATTACAGTAAATATGAAAGGAAAAGAAACAACAACAGAATATAAAGGCAAAGATGCTTTATTTGAAAGTGCAGATTATTCATATTATGTATTAAGTACAGCACCAGCGTACTATAAAGAATTAACTGTAAATGAATATGGGACTTATTCTTTTGGTAAGACTACAGCAACTAAAAAAACAGTAGAAGGTGCAGCAATTGAGAAGTTTAAGACATCATCTAAGTATGGAGATTATCAATTAAATTTAAACTTTGATAAGGTTGCGGATAGTGATCAGATCAGTGGGAATACGAAAGTTCTTGCAGCAGTGATCACAACAATTGATGGAACACAATATGGATTAAGACATGTAGAAAATATCTGGAAAGGGACAGAATTTGCATGGGGAACAGGATTTACAACACAGTCTCATGGTTGCCCAATTTCTGGAGAACATTATGCATCTATGATGGGAAAAACAATTGATGCAGTAACATATTATACAGAAAATGGTGTAGTGAAATATGATATTGATGATACATATGTACCATATAAGTTTGATACAAGTGCATTTAAAGTTGAAAATGCAGATGTAACTTCCGGAAGTGCAAAAGTAACTGTGCCAACATTACCAGAAGCGTATGATGCAGAATATGCAGTAGAAGGGTTAACAAACGTCAGTGTTGAAAATGGAACATTAAAATATAATGCAACAGGTGTCAAACCAGGACAGTATACATTAAATGTAACAGATAAAAGCTCAAAATATGTACCATTTAGCACAAGTTTTACTTTAACTACAGATAATGTTGTAGCAGCATATAACAATGATGTTAAAGCACCTGCATTAGTGGCAGCAAAAGATGTGCAGGCAGATGATTTTGCAAACTTTGTAAAAAATATTCAGAAAGTTTCTGTGAACGGAAAAGAGTATGCAGCATCAGGAAAAGGAGCTGTAAAATTGATCAATGCAGATGGAACATTGGTGACAACAGCAGATGCATTAAAAGCAGAAGGTACATATAACATTGTTGTAACAGCGACTGGATATAATAAGACATTAGAATTTACATATACAAACAAGTCAGATACAACAGCAACAAAGCCATCAGATGCTACAGCAGCAACAAAGCCTGCAGCTACAACAACAGCAACAAAGCCAGCTGTAAAACCAGTCAAAAAAGTAACAGTTAAGAAACAGACAGCAAAAGTAAAAGCAGGAAAGAAAAAATTAACAGTTACATGGAAGAAAGACAAAAACGTATCTGGATACCAGATTAAGATCGCAACTAAGAAAAACTTCAAAGGTGCAAAGACATACACAGTAAAATCTTACAAGACATATAAGAAAGTCATCAAGAAGTTAAAAGCAAAGAAAAAATATTTTGTAAAAGTACGTGCATACAAGACAGTAGGAAAATCTAAAGTTTACGGTGCATACAGTGCAGTAAGATCTTGCAAAGTGAAATAATGAAAAAATAAATAGTAGCGTATAGTTTTTCTGAAAAATAAAAACACGAGATTGCCATAGAAGGTAGCAGTCTCGTGTTTTGTTGTTATCTAATCATAAAGTTTTTAAATTATCTAAATCCAAATCATATTTATGAGGTATATCAGATCGTAATAGTGTTTTGATGGAATCTTTCTTCAAACGATTATTAATCGTAACATAAGATTTATCAAGCATTTCAGCCATTTCTCTGGCAGACAATGGTTCCAGACCAAATAAAGAATTCTGTAATAGTAAATGAAGAATTCCATAATCCGTTTTA
>OODB01002263.1_pt1 | contig 11114 bp, 10 predicted proteins | sample 1671721 | NCBI WGS metagenome assembly OODB01 (sample SAMN06348185, study PRJEB24527) | human gut metagenome | biome: human gut; feature: ankylosing spondylitis patient; material: feces | host: Homo sapiens | place: China | collected 2015-10
CTATACCAGTGATATGTTGATTGAAGGAATCCGACGGACGTTACATTTTTTAAAACACAGTCAGAGCTCCTGGATTATATGTATTTTGATGGCAGCTCCGTTTTTGTCGGTCTATTTTTTAATTATGGAAATCTCTTATTTTGGAGTGCTTCAGTACAGTGTGATGCAGATCTATAAATGGGTGAAGCCACACTGGATTTTATATCTGGCGGTTGGAGTTATTCTGGTGATTTCTTTTCTGGCGGTATTTTCGCTTCCCTATTGTTTGCTGGAAGAGAGAAAAAGCAGCAGAGGATTAAAATCAGGATGGATTCTTTTAAAATGGCACTGGAAGCGAATTATTTTAGGTTTTGTGGCACTCCATATCGTGATGCTTGCAGTTATCATGGGTGTTTATTTTCTGGCAAATGCCACAGCTTCTGGTTATGCAATTTTAAGCAAACCAAAGTCAGCAGTTGTAAGCGCAGTGCTTGTCTATAATGACTGGATTCGTATGGGAATCGGTATCTTTGCAGGAGCACTCCAGCTGATGCTGAGCCTTGCCTTTGTTTATTTTATTTATGCGCGTTACCATATCCAGAAAAAAAGTGAAGCGGGAATTGCTGCTATTTTCAGACAGAAATTATGGTATCAGAAAATCGGTCAAAGAAGAGCAGCGGCCATCTTTACTGCGATTTTACTCGTCATGGAAGGTTCTTATCTGGTTGTACTGGCTTCTGACCATAGCAGTGCCGTAAGCAGTCTGATGAGTACAACCGGAGTCACTGCACACAGGGGAGGGGCTCTTATGGCACCGGAAAATACAATTAGTTCTCTGGATTATACTATAAAATGTGGAGCAGATTACGCAGAGATTGACGTGCAGGAAACAGCCGATGGGGAATTGGTTCTCCTGCATGATAATTCTCTAAAACGAACGGCGGGTGTAAAGAAGAATGTCTGGGAAATGACTTATGCAGAGATTGCACAGCTTGATGCAGGTTCAAGTTTTAATAAAAAATTTCGCGGGGAAAAGATTCCAACATTAGATGAAGTATTGAAATTCTGCAGGGGAAAACTGGATTTGAATATTGAGATTAAATACAATGGGCAAAATAAAGGAATTGTAAAGAAAGTTGTGCGTATAATAGAACAGAACCATTTCGAGGATCATTGTGTGGTTACTTCGATGAATTATTCGTTTTTGAAGCAAGTGAAAAAGGCAAATCCTGACATCCGTACCGGATATATCATGACGATGACTTATGGAACCATTTCACGGATAGAAGCAGCAGACTTTTTCAGTGTGAAATATACTTATGTGGATGAGGCGTTTGTGAGGGAAGCACATTCTCTTGGTAAAGAAGTACATGCCTGGACGGTGAATTATCGTGGAGATATTAAGCGGATGCTGGATGTGGGCGTGGATAATATTATCACGGATAATCCGGTTTTAGTGAGAAAAGTTAAAAACCAGGAAAGTGATATGCAGACTGACTTTTGGGATTTAATGCGCTATGCATTTAAGATGTGAGAAAAAACTGTTGACAAATAGTGGCAAAGAAGATATACTTTGAGCATCAAAGTAATTTTGAGCCTAATTGAAAAAAATAAAAAATGAGATATATTTTATAAGGAGATTAAAGATTATGTTAGAAAAAATGAGAGAAATTATTGCAGAACAGTTGAATTGTGACGAAGGAGAAATCAACGTAGATACTTCTTTTAAAGATGACTTAGGAGCGGATTCCTTAGATTTATTTGAATTAGTTATGGCTTTAGAAGATGAATATTCTGTAGAAATCCCGGCAGAAGAACTTCAGGAATTAACAACAGTTGGTGCTGTTATTGACTATTTAAAAAATAAAGGCGTAGAAGAATAAGAAAGACTGGAATCTGCCGCAATGGTAAGAAATAACTCTTGCGGCAGATTCTTTTTAAGTAAATAGTTTGAAATACAAAATATTCTAGTTTCAAAGGAGTTTTATATGAGCAAGACAGCTTTTATTTTTCCGGGACAGGGAGCACAATATAACGGCATGGGAAAAGATTTTTACGAAGAAATTCCTCTGTGCAGGGAAATGATTGATTTAGCAGGAGAAGTTACTGGTCTTAATATGCCGGCACTGTTATTTGAAGAAAACGAAGAGTTAAATATTACAGAATATACACAGATTGCAATGCTTAGTGTGGAAGTTGCCATTTTAAAGGCATTGGAAGCACAGGGAGTGAAAGCAGATGTGACTGCCGGCTTAAGTCTGGGTGAATACGCTGCCTGTGTCTGTGCAGGAACTCTTTTAGAAAAAGATGCTTTTTTACTGGTCAGAAAAAGAGGAATTTTAATGCAGGAGGCAGTTCCGAGTGGCGGTGCAATGGCAGCAGTAATGGGAACAGGTGCTGACTTGATTGAAGAAATCTGTGAAAAGACGGAAGGAATTGTATCGATTGCCAATTATAACTGCCCGGGGCAGATTGTCATTACCGGAGAAAAAGAGGCTGTAGAAAGAGCATCCGAGGCATTAAAAGAAGCTGGAGCAAGAAGGATTGTTCCTTTAAAGGTATCTGGTCCATTTCATTCTGCAATGCTTGAGCAGGCTGGAGAAGCACTTGGAGAAGTATTGGATGCAATAGAGGTAAAGAAACCGGAAATTCCTTATGTGACAAATGTGACAGCACAATATGTGACCAAGGCAGAAGAAGTCAAACCACTGCTTGTTAAACAGGTTTCCTCTTCTGTAAAATGGCAGCAGTGTGTAGAAGCGATGATTGAAGATGGGGTAGATACCTTTGTGGAAATCGGACCTGGAAAAACCTTAAGTGGATTTATGAGAAAAATTAACCGGAATGTGACCGTTATGAATATTCAGAATAAAGAAGAGTTTGAAACGGTAGTAAATTGTTTGAAATGATTTAACCAAATCAAGCAAGTAGCGAAAGCGGATTGCGAATATCCGCTTGACAATAAACGGATTTGAAATTTGAAATTAAGAAAGGCAGAATCATGTTAGAAGGAAAAATCGCATTAGTAACCGGCGCAGGAAGAGGAATCGGAAGAGCAGTTGCCTTAAAACTTGCAGGGCAGGGTGCAGTGGTAGTGGTAAATTATAACGGCTCGAAAGAAAGAGCCGAAGAAGTCGTAAAAACCATTTTGGAAAATGGAGGAACTGCATCTGCATATCAGTGCAGTGTCAGTGATTTTGAAGCCTGCGAAAAAATGATAAAAGATGTGATTGCACAGTATGGACATCTTGATATTTTGGTAAATAATGCCGGAATTACAAGAGATGGACTGATTATGAAAATGAAAGAAGAAGATTTTGATGCTGTCATTGAGACAAATTTAAAAGGAACATTTAATACAATTCGTCACACAACGAGATGGATGTTAAAACAAAAAGGCGGAAAAATCATCAATATTTCTTCAGTGTCCGGAATCCTTGGAAATGCGGGACAGGCAAATTATGCAGCAAGCAAGGCTGGTGTGATTGGTCTGACGAAAACAATGGCAAGAGAACTTGCAAGCCGTGGAATTACCGTCAATGCGGTTGCACCGGGATTTGTGGAAACGGATATGACAGAGGTGTTACCGGAGGCTGTGAAAGAAACTTCCTGTAAACAGATTCCGCTTGGAAGATTTGGAAAACCAGAAGAAATTGCAAATGCAGTTGCATTTTTAGCATCAGAAGAAGCAGATTATATCACAGGTCAGGTCATCAGTGTCGATGGCGGAATGAGCATGTAGGAGGACGTTATGAGACGAGTAGTAATAACAGGAATGGGAGCAATCACTCCGCTTGGATTAAATGTAGAAGAGTTCTGGAACGGATTAAAAGAAGGCAGACATGGATTTGGAGAAATTACCCGTTTTGATGCCTCTGAATATAAAGCACATCTTGCCGGTGAAGTAAAAGGATTTGTCGGAAAAGAATTTATGGATGCAAAGGCAGCAAAGAGAATGGAACTGTTCTGCCAGTATGCGGTCGCAGCCACAAAAGAAGCCATCGAAGAGGCAGGTCTTGACATGGAGAAAGAAGATGCTTACCGTGTGGGCTGTTCGGTTGGTTCAGGAATCGGAAGCCTTCAGGCAATGGAGCGTGAACACACCAGATTATTAGAAAAAGGACCAAACAGAATCAATCCTTTATTAGTACCAATGATGATTTCCAACATGGCAGCGGGAAATGTATCGATTCAGTTTGGATTAAAAGGAAAGAGTTTAAATGTCGTAACTGCCTGTGCAACAGGAACAAACTGTATCGGTGAAGCTTATCGCAGTATTCAGTTTGGTGATGCAGATGTCATGGTAGCAGGTGGAACAGAAGCCGCAATCAGTCCGATTGGAATTGGCGGATTTGCTGCATTGACTGCACTTTCAAAATCCACAAATCCAGACCGTTGTTCGATTCCGTTTGATAAAGAGCGGGATGGATTTGTAATGGGAGAGGGCGCTGGAATTGTCGTATTGGAAGAATTGGAACATGCGAAAAAACGTGGTGCAAAGATTTTAGCAGAAGTCGTGGGATATGGAGCAACCAGCGATGCCTATCATATCACTTCTCCGGCAGAAGATGGAGAAGGTGCTGCAAATGCAATGGCAAATGCCATCAAGGAAGCAAAAATTCAGCCAGAAGAGGTTACTTATATCAACGCACATGGAACAAGTACCCATCACAATGACTTATTTGAGACAAGAGCAATTAAAAAATTGTTTGGGGAACATGCCTATAAGATGAAAATCAATTCTACAAAATCCATGATTGGACATCTTTTAGGAGCAGCGGGAGCAGTGGAAGTGATTGCCTGTGTAAAACAGATGGAAAACAATTATGTACATACAACAGCAGGATATCAGGTAAAAGATGAAGAATGTGACTTGGATTATGTAGCGGGAAGCGGAGTAGGAATGGAAATTCCGTATGCACTGACAAATTCTCTGGGGTTTGGTGGACATAATGCCAGTCTGTTGCTTAAGAAATGGAATGACTAGGAGGTAGCTTAAAATGGAATTTGAAAAAATGATTGAATTAATCAAGACCGTCAGTGATTCTAATCTGACACAGTTCCAGATAGAAGAAGACGGCTTTAAGCTTTCCATGAAAACAGATAAACAGTCCAAAGTAGTAGTTCAGAAGCAGGAAAGCATACCAAAAGAAATTCAAAGTGTTGCGATGGATGAGATTAAACCGGCAGAACAAAAAGAAATCAAAAAAGCAGAGGGAAATGTTGTGAAATCTCCATTAGTTGGAACATTTTACAGTGCCTCTTCACCGGATTCTGCCCCATTTGTAAAAGTAGGAGATACCGTAAAAAAAGGTCAGGTACTTGGTATTGTAGAAGCGATGAAACTTATGAATGAAATCGAGTCCGAATTTGACGGAGTCGTAAAAGAAATTCAGATTGAAAATGAACAGGTTGTAGAATATGGACAGCCATTATTTGTCATTGGTTAGGAGAAATCAGATGAAGCTTACAACAAAAGAAATTATGGAGATTATTCCTCATAGACAGCCATTTTTATTAATTGACACGATTGAAGAATTAGAGCCGGGTGTACGTGCAGTCGGAAGAAAATGTGTCAGCTACAACGAGCCATATTTTGCAGGACATTTTCCACAGGAGCCAGTGATGCCAGGCGTTTTACAGATTGAGGCACTTGCGCAGGTCGGTGCTGTTGCAATTTTAAGCAAGCCGGAAAATAAAGGAAAAACTGCTTATTTTGGTGCAATTAACAATGCGAAATTTAAGACAAAAGTCGTTCCGGGTGATGTGTTAACGTTAGAGCTTGAAATTATAAAAGAAAAAGGACCGATTGGAGTAGGAAAAGCGGTTGCCAAAAATCAGGAGGGCAAGATTACAGTCTCAGCAGAACTGACATTTGCAATCGGATAGGAGTGTGGAAAAATGTTTCATAAAATATTAATTGCAAATCGCGGAGAAATTGCGGTCCGTATTATCAGAGCGTGTCGTGAAATGGGAATTAAGACGGTTGCGGTTTATTCGGAAGCAGACAAAGATGCGCTTCATGCCCAGCTTGCAGATGAAGCAGTCTGTATTGGACCGGCTCCGGCTTCGGAAAGTTATTTAAATATGGAACGAATTTTAAGTGCGACGGTGGCAACAAAGGCAGAAGCGATTCATCCGGGATTTGGCTTTCTCTCTGAGAACAGTAAATTTGTCCGAATGTGTGAAAAATGCAATGTGGTATTTATCGGTCCGTCTGCAGATGTAATTGACAAAATGGGAAATAAATCGCAGGCGAGAAAGACCATGCAGGAAGCCGGAGTACCAGTCGTTCCAGGCACAAAAGAGCCGGTTTATACTGCAAAAGAAGCTTTAGAAGAAGCAAAAAAAATCGGATTTCCGATTATGATTAAAGCATCCTCCGGTGGTGGAGGAAAAGGAATGAGAGTTTCTGAAAGTGAGGCAGATTTTGAAGAAAATTTTAATACTGCACAAAGAGAATCTATTAATTCCTTTGCAGATGATACGATGTATCTGGAACGCTATGTGGGGCGTCCTCGTCATGTAGAAGTACAGATTTTAGGAGATAAATTCGGAACAGCCGTTCAGCTTGGAGAACGTGACTGTTCGATTCAGAGACGTCATCAGAAGATGATAGAAGAATCTCCATGTTGTGCAATTACTAAAGAAATCAGAAAAAAAATGGGTGAAACTGCAGTTCGTGCGGCAAAGGCAGTCGGATATGAAAGTGCCGGAACGATTGAATTCTTACTTTCAGAAACCGGAGAATTTTTCTTTATGGAAATGAATACCCGAATTCAGGTAGAACATCCGGTGACGGAATTTGTCTCAGGTGTGGATTTGATTAAAGAACAGATTCGTATTTCGGCAGGACTTCCGATTTCTGTTAAGCAGGAGGAAATTCAGGTTAAGGGTCATGCAATTGAATGTCGAATCAATGCAGAAAATCCGAAGAAAAATTTCATGCCGTGTCCGGGAAAGATTGAAAATCTGTATCTTCCGGGAGGAAACGGAGTAAGAATTGATACCGCAGTTTATAGTGGTTATCAGATTCCGCCCAATTATGATTCAATGATTATGAAAGTGATCGTATATGACAAAGACAGGAAGTCTGCAATCGCAAAGATGCGAAGTACGCTTGGGGAAGTCGTCATTGAAGGGGTTCAGACAAATCTGGATTTTCAGTATGATATTTTAAATCAGAAAGATTTTTTAGAAGGAAACGTAACCACACATTTTATTGAAGAACATTATGAGTAGTAAGGAGCAGGCGAAATGTCCAGATTGAAGGATTTATTTAAAAAATCGACAAATGAATCAGCTAAAACAGAAGAAATAAATGAAGCCCAGTTTGGTCCGTCTGTACCAGAAGGTCTGTGGGTAAAATGTCCAAAATGCGGAGAACTGCTTTATAAAGAAGATGTAGTAAAAAACAGTTATGTCTGCCCAAAATGTCAGGGATATTTTAGAATGAAGGCAAAGACGAGAATCCGCATGATTGCAGATAAGGGAAGTTTTAAAGAGTGGAGTACGGATATTAAGACAAAGAACTTTTTGAATTATCCGAATTATGAAGAGAAAATTGCCGAAGTGCAGGAAAAGACTCACTTAGAAGAAGCAATCAAAATCGGAGAAGCCCAGATTGATAAGACAAGAGTCGTGCTTGGAGTCTGTGATGCCCGTTTTTTAATGGGAAGCATGGGATATGTGGTAGGAGAGAAAATTACCAGAGCATTTGAATGTGCGACAAAAGAAAAGCTTCCGGTTATTTTATTCTGCTGTTCGGGCGGAGCAAGGATGCAGGAGGGAATGGTTTCTTTAATGCAGATGGCGAAAACCTCTGCGGCAATTAAAGCACACAGCAAAGCAGGACTGCTCTACATTCCGGTTCTGACAGACCCGACAACAGGAGGAGTGACCGCAAGTTTTGCAATGCTTGGAGATATTATTCTGGCAGAGCCTGGAGCACTGATTGGATTTGCCGGTCCAAGGGTGATTGCACAGACGATTGGACAAAAACTTCCGGAAGGATTCCAGCGTTCGGAATTTTTAGTAGAACATGGAATTATTGATGGAATTGTAAAACGAAATGATTTACGAAGAACCTTGTCCGGTCTTGTAAAACTGCATGAGCGAAATGCAAGTTATAGTCAGTTTAATAAAATTTGTTTTCAGGGTGAACAGAAACAGAAAATCGAAACAAAGAAGCGAAGAACCAGAAAAAAAGAAATGACTGCATGGGAGCGGGTAGAAATAGCTCGTGATTCTAAAAGACCAACCAGTCTGGATTATATTGGAAAGATATTTGATACCTTTATGGAACTGCATGGAGACCGTGCCTTTCGAGATGATGGGGCAATGATTGGTGGACTTGCATTATTGGACGGACAACCGGTTACGGTTATTGGAGTACAAAAGGGTCGTAATACAAAAGATAATATTACGAGAAATTTTGGGATGCCGTCTCCGGAAGGGTATCGAAAAGCACTTCGACTGATGAAACAGGCAGAAAAATTTAATCGTCCGATTATCAATTTTATTGATACTCCCGGAGCATTTTGTGGAATTGAAGCAGAAGAACGCGGACAGGGAGAAGCGATTGCCAGAAACTTAATGGAAATGTCGGATTTAAAAGTTCCGGTTTTAAGTATTGTAATCGGAGAAGGCGGAAGTGGTGGTGCACTTGCCATCGGTGTTGGAAATGAAGTCTGGATGCTGGAAAATGCCACTTATTCGATTTTATCGCCGGAAGGATTTGCCTCTATCTTATGGAAAGACAGCAAAAAAGCAAAAGAAGCTGCGGAAATTATGAAAATTACGGCAAAGGATTTAAAAGCACTTGGAATTATTGAACAGGTGATTGAAGAACCGTATCCGGCATGTGAAGAAAACTTAGAAGAAATTTCTGAGAATATGAAAACGAAGATGCGAGAATTTCTTCAGAGAATGGATAAAAAAACAAAAGAAGAACTGGCAGAAGACCGTTATGAACGTTTCCGTAAGATGTAAGAACTTAAGAAGATAAGAAGAAATAGGCAGGAAAAAATATGAGCAAATCATTAAAAATAGGGGATTTGGAAGTAAAAATTCCGGTTGTGCAGGGCGGAATGGGCGTTGGAATCAGTCTTTCAGGACTTGCAGGAAATGTCTCTGCCTGTGGCGGGCTTGGTGTGATTTCAACCGCTCAGATAGGCTGGAGAGAACCGGATTTTTATGAAAAACCATTTGAGGCAAATTTCCGTGCAATTGAAAAAGAAATTAAAAAGGCAAGAGAACTGGCAAAAGGCGGAGTGCTCGGAGTGAATATCATGGTGGCAACACAGCGTTATGAAGAGTATGTAAAATCAGCCGTAAAAGCCGGAATTGACATTGTTATTTCCGGAGCCGGACTGCCGATTGACCTTCCCAAATATGTAGAGGGAAGCAAAACAAAGATTGCACCGATTGTCTCTTCTTTGAAATCTTTGACGGTTATCTGCAGGATGTGGGAGCGAAAATATCAGACAGCACCGGATTTGGTTGTGATTGAAGGACCAAAAGCAGGCGGACATCTTGGATTTTCAAGAGAAGAATTAGAAACTGTTACAGATGAGGCTTACGATGACGTGATTGTCTCGATTATTGAAAAAGTAAAAGAGTATAGTGAAAAATTCTCAAAAAAGATTCCAGTAGTAGTTGCCGGCGGAATTTATGAGCGAAAAGATATGGAACACGTTATGAAACTTGGCGCAGATGGAGTTCAGATGGGAACAAGATTTGTGACGAAGCCTACAAGCAAAGCTACATCAAGGCAAAAAAAGAAGATATAAAGATTGTACAAAGTCCGGTTGGGATGCCGGGACGTGCGATTTTAAATCCATTTCTGGAAAAAGTAAAAACAGAAAAATGCAAAATCAAACACTGCTATCAGTGTATTGTGACCTGCGATAAAAAGACGATTCCATACTGCATTACAGAAGCGCTGGTTAATGCAGCAGAGGGCAGAGTAGATGAAGGTCTGCTGTTTTGCGGAGAAAATGCATATCGTGCAGATAAGATAGAAACAGTAGCAGAGATTATGGAAGAGTTTCGATAAACCGATAATAAAAAGAGTCCTGAAATCAGGATTCTTTTTTGTTTATCAGGTATTTCAAGAATAGTTAGCACTTGAAAAGTCAAAATTCATAAGGTATAATTTTAGTCGTATCGATGGAGTCGAGAAAAAAGTCTGAAAAAGACGATTTTTAAGGAGATAGAAAATGAGTACAGTAAGAACAAGATTCGCACCAAGCCCGACAGGAAGAATGCATGTCGGAAATTTAAGAACTGCATTATATGCTTATTTAATTGCAAAACATGAAAACGGAAGTTTTATGCTTCGTATTGAAGATACCGATCAGGAACGTTTCGTAGACGGAGCACTGGATATTATTTATCGTACACTGGCAAAAACAGGTCTGGTTCATGATGAAGGTCCGGATAAAGATGGCGGATACGGTCCTTATGTTCAGAGTGAAAGAAATGCACAGGGAATTTATTTAAAATATGCAAAACAGTTAATTGAGCAGGGAGATGCTTATTACTGTTTCTGTACCAAAGAACGTCTGGAATCTTTAAAATCCAACGTTGGAGAAGATGGAAAAGAAATCTCTGTTTATGATAAACACTGCCTGCATTTAAGCAAAGAAGAAGTTGAAGCAAAACTGGCAGCAGGAGAACCGCATGTTATTCGTTTTAACATGCCGACAGAAGGTACAACAACCTTCCATGATGATATTTATGGAGATATCACCGTACAGAATGATGAATTAGATGATTTAATTCTGATTAAATCCGATGGATATCCGACCTACAACTTTGCAAACGTAATCGATGACCATCTGATGAACATCACACATGTAGTAAGAGGAAATGAATATCTTTCTTCTTCACCGAAATACAATCGTCTGTATGAAGCATTTGGCTGGGAAGTTCCGGTCTATGTACACTGTCCGCTAATTACAGATGAGACTCATAAGAAGCTGAGCAAGCGTTGCGGACATTCTTCCTATGAAGATCTGATCGAACAGGGCTTCCTGACTGAGGCAGTTGTGAACTTTGTAGCACTGCTGGGATGGTCACCGGAGGACAATCAGGAAATCATGTCCCTGGAGGAGCTTGTGGAGAAATTTGAT
>OODB01002267.1_pt1 | contig 11108 bp, 8 predicted proteins | sample 1671721 | NCBI WGS metagenome assembly OODB01 (sample SAMN06348185, study PRJEB24527) | human gut metagenome | biome: human gut; feature: ankylosing spondylitis patient; material: feces | host: Homo sapiens | place: China | collected 2015-10
TATTAAAGGAAAAAGAACACGAATGCTTAATTTTTTATTGTTCATAAATAAATCCTTTCGTTTGTCAGGGAAGAAAATTTCCCGTAAATTGTGACGTACATCTTGCAAAAAGCATTTTTTAAACATACTCTGGATGCCGGGAGAAGGTCCTTTTAGTTATTTTCCCCTCCAAGTTTTCGGTATTTTACCGGAGAGATACCACAGTGCTTTTTAAATACATAGCTAAAGTAATTTGGTTCGGGGTATCCGACCATTGTTCCGATGACATGGCTTTTGTAGTCGGTCATTTTCAGTAACATTTTCGCTTCTTCCATGCGGCGGCTGATGAGGTAATTTAAAAAAGTAGTTTCTGTTTCCTGCTTAAAAATCTTTGAAAAGTAGGAAGAACTCACATGAAGTTCCTTGCAAATGGACTCTACGGAAAGGTCAGGTTCACGGAAATGTTCCTCCACTAATTTCTTTGCATTTTCTGCTAAAATAACGTTATTATCTACCTGCTTTTTCTGAATCAATGTACGCATGAGCTGAAAATAATTAATAAGCCAGTTGTCGAGCTCTTCGCCAGTGTTTAAAGAAAGAATTTTTACCGCCATTTTTTTGGAACCGGCAAATTCTTTATCAGAGGTAATCTGATATTTTTTATAAAGACGGGCGAGGGAGAAGGAAATCTCTAATATGACGATCTGGTATTCATTTAAGTTGTAATGGGCTTCATGTAGATGTTCAAGCATATTTAAAACAGCAGTTTTCAGTTCTTCTTCAGAACAGTGAGTTATGATCTTCTCAATGGAATCTACTTCGGAATTCCAGTCATCGTCTTTTTGAAGCGGTGCATCCTTTTGGAGCGGAAGGATGTCATTATAGTAAGTATAGCTCTCATCTTGTATGACTACATTATAATCAAGTGCTTCTAGAGCCTGCTGATAGAGGACAGGAAGTGCCCTTAAACTGGTACCGCTGGAACTGATGCCGCAGGATATTTTCGTGTGAAAAATACGTTCGATAATGACGGAGGCCTCCTGTATAGTACGGGTAATCCGTTCAATATCGTGCTTTTTATTGCCACATAGCAAAAATACTTCTCTGTCAATCATACCGAAATGGTAGAGGTCCGTTATTTTTTCGAGAGATTCTTTAATCGTTTCCTTGATGGAAAGTTCGGAAAGAACATCATTTAAATCATTTTCACGAATCTTTACAGTAATGATGTGAAAAACTTTATAATCAAGATTCAGTTTTAAATTTTTCATTTGAAGAGTACAATAATCTTCGGTAAGAGTTTCTGTTAAAAGCTGTGTAAAAAACTGCTGCCGAAGAAGAGGAATACTTTCTGTATAAATGTTCTCCAAGCGGGTGCGGTTCATTTTCTCGGCATATTCTTTTTCGAGTTCCTCATGCATTGTAGTGAGAAGTTTCTGCATTTCGTTGTAGTCGATTGGTTTCATGATGTATTGTGAAACTCCATAGCTGATAGCGGTTCTGGCATATTCAAAATCATCCCAACCGGAAAAAAGAATAATTTTCGTGTTTATGTAGTTCTCATGAATGGTTTTAGAAAGCTCTAAACCGTCCATAAATGGCATTTTAATATCACTGATTAAAAGGTCTGGGTGATATTCTTCAATGAGTTCTAAGGCCTCTTTCCCGTTTTGTGCCGTACCAACAACGGAGAAACCAAGGCTCTCCCAGTCGATGCCGTTTTTCATTCCATATAATATTTGCTGTTCATCATCAGCTAAAATAATAGTAAAGTTTATCAAGATTTTTTCCTCATTTTTCCTGTAGTTTATTTGTGGTTATTTATATGGTATTTGCTTTTAAGTTTGTTTTTTTATAGTTACGTTGTTGTTTGTTTTGAAATTTATTTTTTATAGTTGTTTTTCTATTTATTGTGTTATTTATTTTTGACATAGTTCCTTTGGTATGGATTTTACTACTTATTTTATTATTTTGCAGCCGTTTAGATTGTACCATAAATAAGAGCAAGTCGATTACATTTTATATCAATCAACTTGCCCTTACTTATTTGCCCTATAATGTTTTATAACTGTTCCGAAACATAGAATTTATTTGAAATGTAAGTTTGTAAATTTAATGAATCGGAATAGTTAGTGTTATATACTTTGCACAGTATCCTGTTGTTATATTGCAGATAGCTCTGTATTTTTAGATTAGAGCGTGTTTGAAAAATCATTCCTACAATCTGCACGCCCCAATTTGTGGTATATTTTGCCTTCATTCAGTTGACGTAGCCCGCTACGCCGCCCTCATTCAGGCGAAATCTCCCACAAATTGTAACGCACATCTTGCAGAAAGCATTTTTCAAACACGCTCTAGCAGGTCGAAAAAAGCTCCAGTGGAGGTTTTGAGAGCAAGCTTCTGCTTGATTGGGCAAAATGGAGCGTTTAGCACAATGGAACAAAATCAATAAATTTTTTAGGGATTCTTGTTGATAATTCTTCTGGCAATCCGGCTACTATTCTTCTCAGCAGCGTCTCCCTTGCCTGCGGCAACTCAGAAGTTCCTAAAGTGTTTTTCCAAGCGATTAAGAACTCCATACAATAACGCTGCAATCAGGCAAAGCAATACAATAGAGAGCATCACCCAGTCCATTTTAAAAACCTGTGATCCATATATGATAAGATAGCCAAGACCTTCTTTGGCGGCGAGAAATTCTCCAATAACAACACCGATTAGGCAAAGGCCAATATCAACTTTCAGAATGCTTAAAATCGTTGGCAGGTTCATCGGCAAGATCACTTTCGTCAGGCAGTCTGCCTGACTGCCATGAAGTGTTCGAATCAGCTTTAATTTATCCGGGTCGGTAGACATAAAGCTTGTAAAAAGGTTTAAGATACTTCCGAATATGGCAACGGATATCGCTGTTACAATAATTGTTTTCATATTGTTGCCAAGCCATACGATAAAGATAGGAGCCATAGCGGATTTTGGCAGGCTGTTTAAGATGACAAAGTAAGGCTCTAATATCTCACTTAGCGTATTGTTCCACCAAAGGAGAATGGCAGTGAAAAGACTTACTGCGGTAACGAGAAAAAAGCTTGCAAAAGTTTCTGCAAGAGTGATTCCTAAGTGTTTTAAAAGCTGGCCGTTAAGAAGAAGTTCTTTGCCAGAAGCAAGCATTCGTGAAGGGCTGCTAAAGATGAACGCATTGATTATTCCGGCACGAGAAGTGATTTCCCAGAGAATAATAAAAAATATAAATAAAAAAAGCTGAAAGAACAGGACAAACTGCTTATGTTGTCTTGTTCTTTTCATATATAGAAGCTGTTCTTTTGAAATTTCATTCATCGGCTTTTAACTCCTTCCATATCTGGTTAAAATACTCCTGAAACTTTGGGTGGATGCGTGCTTCTTTTGAAGAAAGTTTTTTGTTTGTTTTAAAGTCAATTGTGACAATCTTACGAATGTGGCCTGGACGTTTTCCGAGAACGATAATACGGTCAGCGATACTGATGGCTTCGGATAAATCATGCGTGACAAGCAGCGTGGTAACGCCGCTTTGACGGATAATTTTTGCGATGTCATCGGATACATCAAGGCGGGTCTGGTAATCTAGCGCACTGAAAGGTTCATCAAGGAGAAGAAACTCTGGTTTTAAGGCGAGAGTTCGAATTAGAGCAGCTCGCTGGCGCATACCTCCGGAAAGTTCTCTTGGATAGGAGGATGCAAAGTCAGCAATTCCATATTGACGCATCAGTTTTTGTACATATTCGAGATTTTTTTCGGTAAGCCGGTGTTGTATTTCAAGACCTAAAATGATATTTTTATATATAATTCTATGCTCTAATAAATGGTCTTTTTGCAACATGTAGCCGATAGCGGGTGTTTTATTGCAGGCTGGATAGAGGAGACTGCCGGTTTCAATGGGAATCAGTCCGGCAATCAGCTCTAAAAGTGTAGATTTTCCACAGCCGGATGGGCCTACAATTGCTGCAAATTCACCAGGGAAAAGGTCAAAATGAATGTCTCTTAATGCCGGTGTTTCACCACTATTTGTATGGTAAGTGTGTGAAAGACTGCGGACGGACAGAAAAGGTTTTGTTTGTGGCAAAGCTGTTCATTCCTTTTTTCGCGAGGTATAATTTAACATATGCAAAGGAGGAACCAAAGTGATATATTTCATGATCATAGCATCAATAATTGTGGCAGATAAGATATTAAAAGAATATTTTAAAAGTTCATTTCAGGGAAAACATCGGGAAGTACGGACAAAAGGTAATGGATTTGGAGTAAGAAAGGAAGCAGGAAAGCAAAAGGTAAAGGAAAATCTGTTTAGAAAGAAAGAACAAAATAAAGCAGAATTGAAACAGAAGAGAAATAATAAAGAGAAAAATGATTGGAAAAATATTGGAGAAGGGAATTGGAGAGAGTATTTATCTCCAACGATTGAATTGTTAGAGAATAAGGGGGCGGCAAGTGGCATCATGGCGAAACATCCGAAAATATTAAAAATAATATTGATGAACTGGACAATCCAAATATTCGTTTTCATAATCCATTTCTTGCCTTAACCAATGAGGAAACCGTAACGAAACGCCTTATCGAAGAATTTTCGGATATTCCGGCTTCAGAAGTGCAAAATGCAGCTCACCTTGCATGGGTTGAAATGGCACACTGTCGGGAAGACATCCGCAGAAAAGGGGAAGAAACTTTAGATTATTTGGAAAAAACCGGTCGTCGTGGAATTGTACTCGCCGGACGTCCGTACCATATTGACCCTGAAATTCATCATGGTATTCCGGATTTGATTAACACTTACGGAATTGCGGTTTTGACAGAAGATTCGATTTCTCATTTAGCACCGATTGAACGTCCGCTTCGTGTCAATGACCAGTGGATGTATCACACCCGTCTTTATGCTGCTGCAAACTTTGTAAAAGAAAAAGACAATCTGGATTTAATTCAGCTGAACTCTTTTGGATGTGGACTTGACGCAGTTACAACCGATGAAGTCAATGAAATTCTTTCAAACAGTGGAAAAACTTATACCTGCTTAAAAATTGATGAGGTCAATAACTTAGGTGCTGCCAGAATTCGTATTCGTTCCTTAATCGCAGCCCTGCGCATTAAAGAAAAACAAAACGCTACCCGCAAAATTGTACCATCCTCCATCAAGAAAGTTCCATTTACTCAGGAAATGAGAAAAGATTATACGATTCTGTGTCCTCAGATGTCACCGATTCATTTTTCTATCCTGGAATCTGCTTTTAACTCCTGTGGCTATCATTTAGAGGTACTTCCAAATGATAACAAAGAAGCCGTCGATGTTGGCTTAAAATATGTAAATAACGATGCCTGCTATCCATCCTTAATGGTAGTCGGTCAGATTATGCAGGCTCTGCTTTCCGGAAAATATGATGTACATAAAGTGGCAATTATCATGTCACAGACCGGTGGCGGATGTCGTGCTTCCAACTATATTGGATTTATCCGCCGTGCTTTAAAGAAAGCAGATTTAGGATTTATTCCGGTTATCTCTATTAACTTAAGCGGACTCGAAGCCAATCCCGGTTTTAAGATTACACCAAAACTTGCAACCCGTCTCGCTTACGGTGCAGTATTTGGTGATGTCCTCATGAAATGTCTTTACCGGATGCGTCCTTATGAATCCGTAAAGGGTTCTGCAAATGCCCTGCACCGCAAATGGGAACGCCGTTGTATGGAATTTGTTTCCGGAAAACATGCAGGTTTCGCACAATTTAACCGTATCTGCCGCCAGATAATACGAGAATTTGACACCCTGCCAATCACAAACGAAAAGAAACCACGTGTTGGCATCGTCGGAGAAATCCTTGTCAAATTCCTTCCGGCTGCAAACAACTATCTGGCAGAGCTGCTTGAAAAAGAAGGTGCAGAGGCCGTATGCCCGGATTTACTGGACTTCATGAACTACTGCTTCTATAACCAGAATTTTAAAGCAGAAAAACTTGGATTTAAAAAATCCACTGCAAATGCAGCAAACCTTGGAATCAAAGCTCTTGAATTTATCCGCGGTACTGCCAATAAAGAATTTGAAAAGAGCCGTCACTTTACACCATCTGCCAAAATCGAAGATTTGGCAAAAATGGCTGCACCAATTGTTTCTATGGGAAATCAAACCGGTGAAGGCTGGTTCTTAACCGGAGAAATGATGGAGCTGATTCACTCCGATGCTCCAAATATTGTCTGCATCCAGCCATTTGCCTGCCTGCCAAACCATATCGTAGGAAAAGGTGTTATTAAAGCCATCCGAAAAGAATATCCAAAGGCAAACATCGTGGCAATCGACTATGATCCAGGTGCAAGTGAAGTAAACCAATTAAATCGAATTAAATTAATGCTCTCTACTGCATTTAAACGACTTGATGAAACAAATAGCTAATTCTTAGCTGAACTAAAAAAGACCGTCTCATCCGAAATTGAATGGATGAAATGGTCTTTTTGGTTTATTTTAAAATCTTTAATTTCTGTGCAGCCTGTGCCAGTCTTGTTCCTCCCGGAAGTGCTGCCAAATCTTCTTTTTTCGGTTTTGCAACCACTAAATATCCCACAAAATAAACAACCATTGCAAGTGCAATCGATGGAATCAGAGAAATAAAATTCGAACCAATCACTACGTACACCAGTTTATATACAACAACTGCAACGATTCCCATTGGAATCGATGCTAAGATTGGAACAAAATAGGCAGATCTCCACGGATTTTTATATCCTAAGTATTTCTTTAATGCACGATCATTTAAGACACACATAACCAGTGCATATACCACCATCGCAAGTACGACTGCATAGATTCCCATATTGGTAAATACTAACACCAGAGCAAGGAAAACAATATCGACTCCCAGCGAAATTGCTGCATTAATCATAGGAATATTGGCTTTTCCGATTGCCTGAAGCACACCATTTGAAATATTTGAAGTACTGTTTAAGATAACCGTAATAACGCCAATCACCATCAGCTGTCCTGCAACTCCCTCTGTGGATGGGAAAATCAGGCGTGTAACCGGCTGTGCAAGCACGGCAAGTCCCACAGACGCCGGAATCGAAATCAGCATCGCAATCCATGTTGCCTGGTCAATCTTTCTTTTTGTTTCTTCTAAATCACCAATCGCATACTGTGCAGATACTTCAGGCATCATGGAAGTCGGTGCGGTACTTGCAAGAGTCAGCGGAATATTAATCAATGTCATAAAGAAGCCATACTCTGCATAATTCTGTTTTACCAGACTGTTTGGAACACCTTTCCAGCCAAGAATCGAAGTATACATCACTCCATTAATATAACCGTTTACGTTATAAATAAATGCGCTTAAGATAATCGGAGCTGCAATCAGCAAAATTATTTTCATAATGGAGCGATAGCTTTCATTTACCGATACTCTGTCATTTTTTATTTTCTTTGCAATCGTCTTATGATTCACTCTATAGACAAAAAGCATAAATAAAAAGGCGGTGCAGACGCCGGCTCCTGTTCCCATTGTAGCACCTGCTGCACTCCATCTTTGCAGAGTATCTTCTCCTGCATTAGCAAAGTGGTGCACCATAAATCCAGAAGCTAAAAGAGCTACTGTCGCCACTGCAATCTGCTCTAAAATCTGTGAAATCGAAGTTGGAAGCATATTTCGATATGCCTGGAAATATCCACGAAACACACCTAAGATACCAGATACAAAAATCGTTGGTGCTAACATCTGAAGCGCCAGTCTCGCATTTGCCATATTATCCGGTACTAAAATAGACGCACCGAAAATACAAACAAGTGCCGCAATTCCACCTGCTATTACAGCATATAAGAGTGCTCCTTTAAAAACTCTCTGAGCATCCCTGTAACGTTTAAATGCAATTCTCTCTGACATGATTTTCGATACTGCCTGCGGAATACTAAAGGAAGCAATCATCAACAAAATAAAATACGCATTCTGTGCAAACTGAAAACAGGCAAAACTTTCTCGTCCAATTAACGTAGTCAGCGGACTCTTATAAAGCATACCTATAATTTTGGAAATCAAAGCAGCAACCATCAGAAACGTTGCATTTTTTACCAGGGTATTATTATTTTCTTTTTTACTCATCTTTCTTGTGTCCTCTATCTGTTTTCTATCTGTTTTCTATCTATTTTCTATCTGCCAGTCAATCGGTTCAATTCCATGCTGAATTAAAAATTCATTTGTCTGACTGAAATGATGACATCCAAAAAATCCTCTGTATGCAGATAATGGACTTGGATGAGGAGCTTCTAAAATCAAGTGTTTTGGATTATTCAACATACTTTTCTTCATCTGCGCCGGACGTCCCCAAAGTAAAAACACCATCGGGCGGTCTATCTTATTTAAAATACGAATTGCTGCATCCGTAAATTCTTCCCAGCCGATTCCCTTATGAGAATTTGCCTGATGCGCACGAACCGTAAGCACGGTATTGAGCATTAACACTCCCTGCTTCGCCCATTTCTCCAGATATCCATTATTCGGAATATAACATCCACAATCATCATGCAGCTCCTGATAGATATTTACCAATGATGGTGGAACTTTTACCTCCGGTTTTACGGAAAAACATAATCCATGTGCCTGTCCGTCATTATGATATGGATCCTGCCCTAAAATAACAACTTTTACTCTATCAAGCGGAGTAAAATGAAATGCATTAAAAATATCATCCGGTGCGGGAAAAACCTTATATGTTTTATATTCCTGTCCTATTGTTGTAAATAACTTTCGATAGTATTCTTTTCCAAATTCCGGCTTTAAAGCCTCATACCACTGCCCCTGTAATGGCGGCATAGTCATTCCTCCTTTGCATATTTTCTTATATTTATTACCAAAGCCAAACATCTTATTGTATCTAAAGTATATTGAAGTACAAATAGCGTTTGCTCTTTTTATTCTGGCATCATTCAGTTTAGCAGAATCAGTATTAAAAAGCAAGAAGCGGACAGATTGTTGTTCTGCCCGATTCTTAATTCTCATCCAACCACACTTTTACATTGTCTGATTTCCTTTTTTAATTTTCTCTATTCTGTGACTGCAAGTAAAGCAGACATTTGCGCACTTGAAGCGGAGGAATGCTTATCTGCAGTAAAGCGGACATTCGCAATCCGCTTCGCTACTTGCTCATGAACGCAGTCGCTTCGCGATCTGTCAGTGGGAGCTTTCAACTCCCACTGACAGAAGCATCCCCCTCACCCGCCGCTTAGTGCTCCGCGCACTTGAAGCGGGGGAATGCTTATCTGCATTCAAGTTCAAACCAGAATTCTACCCCATTTTCATAATTTTTCACACCAAATTTCTGGTTCATACTTTCCATAATCGCTTTTACAATAGATAAGCCAATTCCACTGCCACCATATTCTCTTGTTCTCGCCTTATCAACTTTATAGAACTTAATCCAGATTTTATCAATGTCTTCCTCCGGAATTGGTTTTCCGGTATTAAATACAGACAGTCGGATATGTCCTTCTCTCCTTTGCATTTTAATCTCAATTTTCCGCTCTCCATCGATATGATTAATTGCATTGGAGACATAATTTGTCACAACTTCTTCGATTTTAAATTCATCTCCCCATACATAAACCGAAGTATCCTGAACAAATAAAATCTGTGCATCTTTCTGGTCTGCAAGAAGCTGTGCGGAATTTACCACACCACGTACTAATTCGGTCAAATCAAAACATTCCATTGAAATCTGGTCGTTTCCAAACTCTAATTGATTTAAAGTAAGAAGTTTCTTTACCATATTGTTCATTTTTGCAGCTTCATCAATAATGACTTCACAATAAAAATCCCTGCTTTCTGCTTCATCATTGATACATTCTTTTAAGCCTTCTGCATATCCCTGAATTAAAGCAATCGGCGTCTTTAACTCATGCGATACATTTGAGAGAAATTCTTTTCTCATATCATCAATCCGCTCTTTTTTTTCAATGTCTTTTTGCAGTTCATTATTTGCAGTTTTCAGTTCTGAAATCGTCTGTTCCAGTTCTTTTGACATTTTATTAAAATTCTGTCCCAAAACACCGATTTCGTCTTCTCCACCACTTTCATATTTTGCATTGAAATCAAGATTACTCATCCGAATGGAAATATCTGTCAGCTCTTCAAGCGGTTTTGTCAGACGTTGGCTTAAAAACCAGATAGCAAGAATACTAATTGCCACAACAATCATACCTGTATAAAGATAAAACATATTGGAAATCTGGATACTGTCACTAATTCCCGCCATCGGCAGGCGAATCAAGAACACATTATTATTGTCAAGCATTCCCCACATATCAAGATAATCCATATCCATGTCACGATTCACTTCCAGCGTGTAATTATCGGTTTCTTCTAAAGTCGAACTTTTTGCAGGTGCAACTCCCGTAATGTATCCAAATAAACTCGCATATAAACGGTTTGCATTTCTGCTGTCGTAATCCAGAATTTCCGAATGATTCGTATCTAAGATAACCCATGAGATATTTTTTTCAATGCAGATACTTTTTAAGCTCTGCACTTTATCACTGGTCAGACTGTCATATTGATTTAACTTTTCATAGACATCCTGAATGGCATCCGTCTTTTTTGCTACATAATACCGTTCTAAAAGAAAGCTGTTTGAGAGAGCTATCAGCACAAATGCAATTACAACAATCCCTACAAATGTAACAATCAGACGGGCTTTAATTGATTTTTTAATTCCTAAACCTCGAACTTGTATCCCATTCCCCATATTGTTTTAATATACTCTCCTTTCTCTCCCATTTTACTACGCAGTTTTTTTACATGCGTATCGATGGTTCTTGCATCCCCAAAATAATCATAATTCCATACCGAATTTAAAATTTTTTCTCTGGAAAGTGCAATTCCCTGATTCTCGATAAAATATGTCAAAAGCTCGAACTCTTTAAAACTCAGATCTACCGGTGATCCATCACTCATCACTGTATGTGCCGCTTTGTCCACCACGATTCCGCCGGCTGAAATCTCATCTGTGTTTCCGCTTCCCTGCGTCCTTCGAAGGATTGCTTCTACTCTGGCAACCAGGATCTTCGGACTGAATGGTTTGGAAATATATTCGTCAACCCCCAGAGCAAATCCCTGTAATTCATCTCGTTCCTCTGACCT
>OODB01002272.1_pt1 | contig 11067 bp, 6 predicted proteins | sample 1671721 | NCBI WGS metagenome assembly OODB01 (sample SAMN06348185, study PRJEB24527) | human gut metagenome | biome: human gut; feature: ankylosing spondylitis patient; material: feces | host: Homo sapiens | place: China | collected 2015-10
TGTTTCGCCGTCAGGTCCTGTTTATCAGGCAGGTACATTGTCGGGTAATCCGCTTGCAATGGCGGCGGGTAACGCACAGATTAAATATTTGCAGGAAAATCCCTATATATATGAAGAAATTGAACAAAAGGGTGCATATATTGAGAGTGAATTTAAAAAGTCGGCTGAAAAATATGGTGTGAATGTTCGTGTAAACAGAGTAGGCTCAATGATGAGTGTATTCTTTACGAACAGTGATGTAATAAATTTTGAAACCGCGTCAAAGTCGGACACCGAAAAATTCAAAGTATACTTTAACGAAATGCTTAAACAGGGTATTTACCTTGCACCGTCACAATTTGAGTCACTGTTCTTGTCTGACGCACATACTCAATACGATTTGGAAAAGACAGCGGCGGCATTTGACAAGGTTATGGAAATATTGCGATGAATTATTACAGAGAATGTAGACTTTGTCCGAGAAACTGCGGTGTTGACAGAAGCAGGACGGTTGGTGTATGCGGACAGAGTGACAGGCTGTATGCGGCACGTGCCGCACTGCATATGTGGGAAGAACCGTGTATTTCCGGTGAGAGCGGTTCGGGAACAGTGTTTTTTTCGGGATGTAATCTTGGGTGCGTGTATTGTCAGAACAGAGAAATATCTTCGGAGCATAAAGGCTTTGAAATAACATCGGACAGGTTGGCGGAAATATTTCTTGAACTTCAGGATAAAGGAGCAAACAATATAAATCTTGTAACACCAACTCATTATGTACCGCATATTATAAAGGCACTCGATACGGTAAAAGGGCTTGATATTCCGATTGTGTATAACTGCGGCGGCTATGAAAGCGTTGATACACTGAAAATGCTTGACGGTTATATAGATATTTATTTGCCGGATTTTAAATATGCCGACAGCGTACTTGCAAAAAAGTATTCAAAAGCAGAGGATTATCCGATACACGCAAAAAGAGCGATAGATGAAATGGTAAGACAAGTCGGAAGTTGTGAATTTGACGAAAACGGTATGATGAAACGCGGAATAATCGTAAGACATCTTGTTTTGCCGTCATATACCGACAATTCAAAAAGAGTGATTAAATATCTGTATAACACATACGGCGATGATATTTATATGAGCATAATGAATCAGTACACACCGCTTGAAAGTGTTTTAAAATATCCCGAAATAAACAGAAAAGTTACGGAAAGCGAATATGACGAAGTGCTTGACTTTGCGGTTGAAATCGGTGTCGAAAATGCTTTCGTGCAGGAGGGGGGTACTGTTTCGGAAAGTTTTATTCCTTTATTTGACGGTGAAGGAGTAGTAAAAAAAGTAGACAAAACAAATATAAAATGATATAATAACAAATATGATTTTTGAACCTGTTTACAGGCTCGGATAATATGTTGATGATTGGGGGCGGATTTATGGAAGATTTGTATGTAACGGTAACGGGCTTTGCGAATTATTATCATAAAAAGCCTTTTGCAATAGGAAACGTGCTTATCTGCGTAAAAGAGCCGTCAAACAAATATGATTCAGAGGCGATAACCGTAAAATTGCCGATTATCGGCAAGGTCGGATATATCGCAAACAGCCCGGCGAGTATTGCCGGCGGTACACTCAGTGCCGGAAGAATATATGATAAAGTCGAGGATAAGTTTTTTGTCCGAGTGATGTTTACGACGCAAAGTAAAGTGATTTGTAAGGTTGAAGAAAATTCGGACGGAATACTTGAAAAAGAAATACAAACACAAATTGAGGCGGCGGAAGAATGGCTAAACAAGTAGTAAACGATTTTTCAAAGGGAAGTATAATATCTAATATATTAAAACTTTCTATTCCGATGACACTTGCGCAGCTTATCAATGTACTTTACAGTATAGTAGACCGAATTTATATAGGAAGAATGGGCGAAAATTCGTCACTTGCATTGACAGGCGTCGGAGTTTGTCTGCCGATTATAACTGTTGTAATCGCTTTCGCAAACCTTATCGGTATGGGTGGTGCGCCGTTGTTTTCGATAAAACGCGGTGAGGGCAACGAAAAAGAGGCTGAGGCGATACTCGGCAACAGCGTGACACTGCTTGTAATATTCGGTTTGTGTCTTACGGTTGTCGGATTAATCGTAAAAAGACCGCTTTTGTATCTTTTGGGTGCAAGTGAAAATACGATTGAATATGCAAATTCATATATAACGATTTACCTCTTGGGTAACGTGTTTGTTATGATGAGTTTGGGACTTAATTCGTTCATAAATGCACAGGGCTTCGGTAAAACGGGTATGTTTACCGTCGTAATCGGAGCGGTGCTGAATATTATTTTAGACCCGATATTTATATATATAATGGGCGTACAGGGTGCGGCACTTGCGACAGTCTTGTCACAGCTTGCCGCGTCGGTTTGGACGTTTAAATTTTTAACCGGCAAAAATACAATTATAAAAATAAAACTTTCCGCAATGCGCTGTCAGGCAAAACGCGTAAAGAAGATACTTGTTTTAGGGCTTTCGGGATTTACAATGTCGGTGACAAACAGTGCGGTACAGATTGCGTGTAACGTAAGTTTGCAGAATTACGGTTCGGACGTGTATGTCGGAGTTATGACTATAATCAATTCTATAAGAGAAGTTTTGCAAATGCCTGTAACGGGTTTGGGAAACGGTGCACAGCCGATAATCGGCTTTAACTACGGTGCAGGTGAAAACGGACGGGTTAAAGAGGCGATACGGTATTTGGCGGCAATGCTTATTATATACAGTACAGTGGCATGGTTTATAATTTTGCTGATTCCGAAATTCCTTATAGGAATATTCACTGCCGATGCGGCACTTATAACTGCCGGTGTACCGTCATTGCATATATATTTTTTCGGATTTTTCCTTATGGCGTTTATGTTTACGGGACAGACGGTGTTTGTCGGAATAGGGAAAGCGAAGTTTGCGATATTCTTTTCTATATTGAGAAAGGGAATAGTGGTAATACCGCTTATACTTCTTCTTCCGATATGGTTCGGAGTAAACGGAGTATTTTTGGCAGAGCCGATTTCAAATTTGATAGGCGGTTTGGCGTGCTTTACAACAATGTATTTTGCGGTTTACAGAAAATTATAATTTGAGGTGCAGTTTTGAAAAAAAATAATTTGAAAAAAATAAATTTACAAAAGATTAAGAAAAAATTGGGAAATATATTTTCGTCAATCGGCTCAAAATTTAAGAAAATAAAACCGGTTGAATTCGGTGTCGGAGCGGTTATAATTGTTTTGTCGTGCGTGGTAATAGTACCGTCACTTGTGCAGTGCGTTATAAATCGTAATAAGGCAAAGTGCAGTACGCATATGAGCATAATGCTGAATATGCTTTCGGACGAGCTTACGGACGAAATGAAAACAGGCGAAACATATTGGCACGACCTTATCCAAAACGGAAATTATCAAAAATTGATTTCAAGCCTTAATGAAAAGACCGGATTAAGTAAAAAATATCCGTCGACAAATTATTATATCAGAACAGGCGAAGAAAAACTTGCGCTTATGTGTAAAAAGCATAAGGATATATCGGATAAAGAGATTAAGTTCGCGCTTATGAAAGACGTGTCGGTTGAAGTGGCGGAAAAACCGCAAATCGGCGAAAAAATCGCATATTTGACGGTAAGCGGACCTGATACGTATTATGAGGACGATATGCTTGACGAAAATAATCCGACTAAAATGGTGTTCATAGGCAGAGAAGTTGATAAGGTTATAAAGAACTTGACTGTAACGGCAGTATATGCAGGCGGTGCAAGGGAAGAACTTCCGAGAAGTAAGTATACCGTAACGGCGGATAAGCTTAATATGAAAAAATCGGGACAGACACATCTTACGGTTAAGTCAAACTCAAGTTCGCTTTGGGATAACAGCGCATATGCACAGTTTGTAATTGATGTTGTCGGAGATGATGACATTGCACCGCTTATAGTTGACAGCGGCACAAATGGAAGATTTGAACTTGCATCATGGGAATGGAATGACTTTGTAACCGAGGCGGCACAGGAGGACGGTAAAAAATCGTTCGGTGCGTCAATAATCAGATATAACGGTAATTATTATTATTATCCTGACGGTTTGACGATAGTAAATGACAATAAAAATAATAATATGTTCAAATTCGCACTTGATGTTGGCGATGAAACAAAACCGGCATATTATATCCAATTTGATACATCGTCGGTTGTGATAAACGATAATGACAGTAAAATCCATAACGGCAGCGTTAAGATTGAAAATGATTTAATCTATATTTGGCAGGAAAAGAGCAGTAAAGAACTTGACACCGGTTGGATAAGAGTGTATTGTGATTTGAAAAAGTATTAAAAGAAAAACAGACAAGTCTGAAAATGACTTGTCTGTTTTGACGTTATCGACATTTTTTGTTGATTTTACTTGAAATGTATAAGTAAATAGTATATAATGTCGAAGTCGGAGCAATCCGATAAAGGTAAGATTTGAAACAGTGTAAAAGCTGGGCGGTTATGCCATCATCTCCGAGAAAGGAGGTGACAGCTATGGATAATGAATACATAATTTGTTTTATGATAGTTCTGTTACTTTTAGTAATTTCCATAAAAAAATAACGCCCACTCAGCCATAAGTCAGCGTTATTTTTCATAAATAATACACTAATGGCATAACCGTTTAAAGTCTTGCCTTTTTCTATTATCATTATATATCCGAAACAAGATTTTGTCAATATAAAAGCAAAAAACTATTTAATTCCCAAAGCGTCTTTTGCGAGTCTGTCGGCGACATCGTTGTACTTGTCGCCGGAGTGACCTTTTACCTTGTTAAATGAAACTTTTACCGATTTTTTTATTTCGTCATAAAATTGCTTGTAAGAAATTGTGCCGGATTTGTTGGTTTTCCAAACACCCGTACACCATTTTTCGACACCTTCGTAATCGTAATAAATGTCTATTTCTTCTATATGATTGTCAATGCAAAACTGCATTGCGAGTTTTGCACCCTCAATTTCACCCGCAACATTTCTCATTGAGGCGTTTTCGGGATTTGAAAATTTTCGGCTGAATGTCGTTTCTTTCCCCTCATAAAAAATAATAACTCCGCACGCATATTCTTTTGTGGAGATGTTGTAGCTTCCGTCAACATATGCAACGGCGGTGCTTTTTCTTTCTTTCGGTTCATCGAATAAACTGATTTGTTCGTTTTCGCCTAAAAAAGCTTTTGCGTCCTCAAGCTTTGTGAAACTTTTATATGCCGCACCCGAAAAACCGGAAACCTCCTTTTTACATTCGTCCCAAGTGTTAAAAATTCCTGTATGATAGCCGTTTCTGACGGCATAATATTTAGCCATATGTGTAGTCCTTTCAGTTTGTTTACACTATTATATTAAGAAAAAATAATGATTTCAATAAATTTTTTAAAATTTTTTCAAAAAAAGCGGAACTTTTTCGGAAAACATACGTCTAATCTATTGTAAAACATAAAAGCATTGGTTGACATAATCAATTTGACCAAAAAGTCCGTGAATTGGACATAGATTTTGTGCTAATTATAAAATTTTGTGAAAAAGATCGGGTTGGCAGAAAAAAGTAGTTGACAACAGCTTTATGAAAGAGTAAAATATTCAGTAGCAGTTTTCGAATAATAGGGTAGAAGCGTTAGTTGAAAATTGTTACCGTAATATGAGTCACAAAACGGCAAAGCAGGTTGTAGCCGAGATGTGACAAGAATTACAGTTTTTTTACAACTGTAATACGTCATTGACTTATACACAGTTTGCGTGGTATAATCAATGTGTAATGTAGTTTTGTAATGCAAAGAAGGGTGCATACAAAACATCTAAGGAAACCCTTCACAAACAAAGAATCAAAAAGGGAGGATTTGAGACTATGAATAAGAATCTCAAAAAGGTAATTTCATCAGTTGCTGCTCTTACTATGGTAGCATCTTCAGTTGCCGCTTTCGCAGTTGATTTCCCTGACGTAGAATCTACAGCAAGCTACGCACAGGCTGTTCAAGAACTTTCAGCTCTTGACGTAATCAGCGGTTACGATGACGGCACATTCGGTCCGGATAAGCTTGTAACAAGAGCTGAAATCACAAAGATGATCGTTGACGCTCTTGCAGAACGTTCATCAGCAGAGGCATCAACAGAATCAACAAAGTTCGCTGATGTTTCAGCAGATCACTGGGCTAAAGGCTACATCAACCAAGGTGTTGCTGACGGTTTCATCGCAGGTATGAGCGATACAGAATTTGATCCTGACGCTAACGTTACATATGTACAGGCTCAAAAGATGCTTGTAAGTGCTATCGGTTACGAAACATTTGCACAAGGTCAAGGCGGATGGCCAACAGGCTACAAGACATACGCTGCATCACTTGATATCACAAAGGGTATCTCAGGTATCAAAGACAGCACAGAACTTACAAGAGCTCAGGTTGCTCAAATGATCGACAACGCTATGGACGCTCCTCTTTGCGTAATTGCAGGCTGGAAGCCAGAGTGGAACGGTACACAGACACCTAATCTTGAAGTAAGAGACGGTAAAGAAGGCAGAGCATACGAAACTCTATTCACAGAAAAGCATGACGCATACAAAGTATACGGTCGTGTAACAGAAACAAGCAAGACTGGTTCAGTTGATAACGACAAGGTTACATTCCAAGTTGAAAAAGCTGACAACTTCGACGATGAAGAAGTTAAGGCAGATTCACCTGTTTCAGAAGATATGTACATCGGCGATTCAAAGGCTGATAACTACCTAAGAACATATTCTCAGGCACTTATCCAAAAGAATGACGATGATGAATTCACAATTCTTTCAATCGCTGCTGCTGCTGCAAACAAGAGCGTAACAGTTGCTTCAGAAGACTTTGATGAAAACAAGTCAACAGACGAAGCTCTTTACTTCTTCCCAGCAGGTACAACAAAGGGTTCAACAAAGTATCAACTTGATACAACAAACGGCGTTACAATCTATATCAACGGCGTTGAATCATCAAAATCTATTGCAGAGCTAAGAGATTATCTTGATAAGAACGAAACAGCATCTGTAACACTTCAAAAGGAAACAGAAACTGGTTCAACAAGCACATCAGCTAAGTATAACACAATCATGGTATCTTCATATGTAACAGCTATTGTTGATGAAGTTATCGACAAGACAAACGAAACATCAGTAAACTTCGATACATATTCATCAGGTATCCAAGCTAAGATGACAGTAAACAAGGATGATGATAACTACACATATTCATTCAAACTTGACGGTAAAGAAATCGAAGCTAAAGATCTTCAACAAAACGACGTACTTAACATTTCATACGATACAACAGGTTCATTTAGAGAATCAAGCTTCTATGATGTAATCGTTACAAGAAACGTTGTTGACGGCGTTAAGTGCACAAGCAGAAACGATTCAAAGGGTGAATACACAATCGGCGGTACAAAGTATAAGGCTGCTGAAGGTATGGATATCGATGTTGAAACATCAACAGAATATAGCCTATACCTTGATCACTTCGGCAGAATCGCTAAGGCTGACGAAAACTCAGTATCAAAGAACTACGGCGTATTGAAGAACATCTACAAGAAGGCCGGCGGCGACTACATGGCTCAAATCATTACTAAGAAAGGTACTGAAGAAGAGTACAAAGTAGACAGCGACAACGTAAAAGCTTACAAGTCATACCTTGTTAAGTCAGACGCTGACGGTGCTGTATACGACAGCACAAACAAGAAGACAGATGCTTACCCAAAACAGGTTGTTGAATATTCAGTAAGCTCATCTTCAAACAAGATCACAATTAAGAATGGTGGCGTAATCGCTCCAACAACTGCTGATGCTGAATACAAAGAATCAGGTAACAAGATTGGTTCAGTTAAGATGGCTGACTCAACAGTAATCCTTGACCTATCAGAAGTTGATACAAAGGATACATACTCAGTTGTTTCATCTCTAAACGACGGTAGCAACTATGTAGCTTACGGTTATGATAAGTCTAAGTCAGACAACACATACAGATTCGTAATCATTACAGAAGGTACATCAAGCGTATTCAATTCAGAAACACAGCTTGCTATCTTCAACGGTAGTGAAGTAGTCGACAATGACGGCGATAAGACAGCTTACAACTTGGTTGTAAACGGTGAAGAAAAGCAATTCATTCTTGATGATGACGTTGTAATCACAGGTAACAAGGGTGAAACAGTAGCAGATAACGCATTTGACGAAGGTGACGTACTTGTTTACGCTACTAACTCAGAAGGCTACATCTCAAGAATCTACTCAGTATTCGCTGCTCAGAATGTTCTAAACGGTTCATCATTTGAAGACTTTAGAACTAACGCATTCAAGAAGCAATCATCAGTTCTTGCAGATACAAAGTTCGCTGATCTTCTATCAGATGATGACAACGATGTAAACGTTGTATTCGGTCCTGTTGTTGATAAGAGCGGTAGCAACATCACAATCGGTACAGTTACAACAAATGCTGAGGGTAAGTATGTAGTAAACTATGACGAAGGTCTTGAAGTAAACTACAGCAACGCTAAGATCTACACATATGACTTCGCAGCAAGATCAGATAACTCAAGAGTTCTTCTTGACGAAGGTATTGCATCAACACCTGACGTTAAGGCTGCTAAGACAACAGTAGGTGGTCAAGATATTCTTAACCTTGAACACGAAGATGTTATCGACGATGTAGTATTCGCAGTAGTTAGAACTACAGATAAGGACGAAGCTCAAGAAATCTACCTAATCGTTAATAACGACTAATTCTTAAATAAGAATTTTAAAAGAAGCGGTTTATACCGCTTCTTTTTTTGCTAAAATCTTGCATATACCATTAATGAATGATATAATAAAACTATTATACAAAACAAATAAGAGGTAAATTATGATTCCTGTTGAAAAAAATAAAGAGTACGTTGCTTGTATAGATTCTGTTTCTTCGGACGGTAACGGAGTTGCGCATATAGACGGATTTGCGGTTTTTGTACCGCAAACGGTGGACGGCGATAAAATTAAAATGCTTGTTGTCAAAGTGCAGAAAAATTTTGCATACGGTAAGGCGTTGGAAATTATAGAACCATCGGATAAACGTTGTGAGCCTATGTGCCAACATTATAAAAGGTGCGGCGGTTGCCAAATTCGTCATATAAAGTATGACGCACAGCTTGATATAAAACGTGATATTGTTGAGAATGCGATGCAGAGAATAGGCAAGTTTGAGAATTTTAAGATTGACGGAATTGTCGGTATGGATGTGCCGGAACGGTATAGAAATAAAATGGTTTTTCCTGTCGGAAACGTGCATGGTAAAAATGTTTGCGGTTTCTACGCAATGCGAAGTCATGACATTATTCCGCTTGACGATTGCAGCCTTGGTGATGTAATTAATAGGGAAATAAATGACGCGGTAATTGATTATATGAATGAAAATAATGTCAGTGCATATGATGAAAAGTCGCATAAAGGTATTGTTCGACGTGTTTTTACGCGTAAATCGTTTTCTGCAAATGAGATTATGGTTGTTGTTTCTGTTAATGCAAAAAGTTTGCCGAAACGTGAAAAATTGATTTCAAAATTGAGAAAGGTTTCGGATAGAATTGTAAGCATAGTGCTGAATATTAATACTAAGAGAAATAATCTTGTGCTTACGGAGGAAAATGTAATTCTTTGGGGTAAGGATAGGATTTCAGATACACTTTGTGGAGTAAAATTTGATATTTCCCCTCAAAGCTTTTTTCAAGTCAATCCGGTACAGACCGAAAAGCTGTATAGTAAAGCTTTGGAGTATGCGGATATTGATGAAAATACAAGCGTGATGGATATTTATTGCGGTATCGGTACAATTTCGCTGTGTGCCGCTAAAAACGCAAAAAGCGTTGTAGGTGTAGAAATTGTTGAACGTGCAATCGAAGATGCAAAAGAAAATGCAGTGAAAAACGGTATAGAGAACGCAATTTTTTACGCAGACAGCGCAGAAAATATCGTTCCGAAATTGATAGAAAAAGGCGAACGGCCGGACGTGGTTATTCTCGATCCGCCACGTAAGGGCAGTGATGAATCAACACTCACAGCAATAATTAACGCACAACCAAAACGTGTCGTGTACGTTTCCTGTAACCCCGCCACCCTCGCCAGAGATGCACGTTTTCTTAACGATAACGGCTATACCATAACCGCCACCACCGCCTTCGACCTGTTCCCACATACAAGTCATGTGGAAACGGTTTGTTTAATGAAAAAGAAATATTAAACCAAAGGAGAAAAAACAAATGAAAAGCACGGAATTGTTAAATACAATTCATAAGATGTTAGGCGAGGGGATTATAACAGAAGCAGGAGATAATTATGTGTCTGTAAAATTTGCCTCCAAAGTATCAAGATTTATTTTTCCTATAGCTTTTGAAAAGTTTATTACGGCAGAAAACTCAGATATACAAGAGATGATTATTGAAGAAATTAACAGAGCCAGAAATGAAGAACATAAAAAACAGGCAGAAAGGGAAATGGTGCGTCAGCAAGAGAGAACGCGCGTTAATGCTGAAAAGAAAGCAAGTGCTAATAAAAAATCAGTTGCCAGACCAAAACGTATAAGCGGAAAACGTATGATTTTCTTTGTTTTTCAAGGAAATACATTTGATAAGGAGTTCAATGGTGGGTACATATGGGCACCAATTTCAAATAAAGCGGGAAATAAATTTCATCACTGGGAAAAACTACTTGATGTAAGGGCGGGTGACATCATTTTGCACGGATGTGACGGATATATAAAAGCAATAAGTATTGCAAAAACATCGTGCTTCGATTGTGTCCAGCCAGAAGAACTGGTAGTTGAAGATTTATGGGGTAGAGAAGGGCGTAAGGTAGAATGTGATTATGTAAAAATTGAGAATCCTATAAAAACATCAGACTTTAAAGATGATATTATTAGGTTTTGCCAAGTTAAATATTCACCGTTTGATAAAGACGGGAATGGAAATATGGGATATTTGTTTGATATAAACCGAGAACTTGCAAAAATATTTATCAGAGCAACTGTCAATAAAAATAATTATCTTAACTC
>OODB01002274.1_pt1 | contig 11059 bp, 8 predicted proteins | sample 1671721 | NCBI WGS metagenome assembly OODB01 (sample SAMN06348185, study PRJEB24527) | human gut metagenome | biome: human gut; feature: ankylosing spondylitis patient; material: feces | host: Homo sapiens | place: China | collected 2015-10
AGCCGGCCGAGCCTGCCCAGACAAAACTGCTGGAACGCATTTTGCCCATCCACCCGGCACCCCCCACCCACTTAAAAGTTGCCTTCATCCATGAGCGCACCCCGGAGACCAGTTCCTGGACCAGCCAGCACGAGTTTGGCCGCACCCAGCTGGACAGTGTATTTGAGGGCAAGGTGGAGACCTTTGCCTACTTCAACGCTGTGCCCGGCCGGAACGCCGACCTGCTGATCGAAGCCGCCATCTCCCACGGCGCAGACATCGTATTCACCACCAGCCCCAAGCTGGTGGGCGCCAGCCTGCGCTCGGCAGTCAAGCACCCCACGGTGCGCATCCTCAACTGCTCCATGGAGATGCCCTACGCCAGCATCCGCACCTATTACACCCGCGTATACGAGGCCAAGTTCATCACCGGCGCCATCGCCGGGGCCATGGCCGGCACCGACCGCATCGGCTATGTGGCGGATTACCCCAGCTTCGGCGTGCCCGCCAACATCAACGCCTTTGCGCTGGGTGCCCGCATGGTCAACCCCCGCGCCCGCATTGAGCTGCGCTGGACCTGCCTGCCCGACCAGGAGGACCCGCTGGCCGTCTTTACCCGCAAGGGCATCACGGTGGTTTCGGGCCGCGACGCACCGGTGCCGGGCCGCCCCCAGCAGGAGTTCGGCACCTTCCTCATCCGTCCGGGCGGCGTATTGCAAGATCTGGCTACGCCCTTCTGGCACTGGGGCCAGTTCTACGAGAATGTGGTGCACAGCGTGCTGGACGGCGGCTGGGTGCGGGATAAATCCGGCACCGACGGCCGCGCCGTCAACTACTGGTGGGGCATGAACAGCGGTGTCATGGACGTGCTGCTCAGCCGCGAGCTTCCCTCGGACGTGGCGCATCTGGCCCACATCCTGCGGACAGGCGTCACCGCCGGTATGATCGACCCGTTTGCCTGCCGCATCACCGACCAGAACGGTACGGTGCGCAACAGCGGCCGCCACGGGCTGGATGTGGAGCAGATCGTCCACATGGACTATCTGTGCGACGCCGTGGACGGCACTATCCCCGAGTACGACGACCTGACCGAGCAGGCCCGCCCGATGTACCGCATGCAGGGTATCCACCGTGACCAGCTGCCTGCCGAGAAGGAGGCCACGCTATGAAGCTGCTGTGCATTGCCGATGAGGAGTGCAAGGCGCTTTGGGATTACTATACTCCCGATAAGATCGAGGGTGTAGACCTCATTATAGCCTGTGGCGATTTGAACCGCCACTATCTTGAGTATCTTACCACCATGGTCCCCGTGCCGGTTTTGTACGTGCACGGCAATCATGACGAAAACTATGACCACCACCCGCCCGAGGGTGCCATCTGCCTGGATGACGACCTGTTCGTCTACCACGGGCTGCGCATTGTGGGGCTGGGCGGGTCCTGCCGCTACCGCACCGGTGCCTGGCAGTTTACCGAGGCCGAGATGCGCAAGCGCATCAACCGCCTGCGGGGCAAGATCGACCGCCACGGCGGGTTTGACATCCTTGTCACCCACGCGCCGATGCACGGCTACGGCGACTTGAACGACCTGCCCCACCGCGGCTTCACCGTCTTTCACGAGCTGCTGGACCGCTACCATCCCCAGCTGATGCTGCATGGTCATATCCATCTGACCTACGGCTGCAACATCCCGCGGGAGCACCGGTATGGGGCCACCCGCATCGTCAACTGCTACGAGCGTGTCGCCCTGGAGGCCGAGCCTGTGCTGAAAGAACGCACGGGGCACCGCTTCCTGGCACGCCTGCTGCAGCGACCCTGACACCATTTGTAAGGAGAACCACCCATGACTAAAATTGCCGTATTCGGCGCAGGCACCTGGGGCATTGCACTGGCCCGTCTGCTGGCGGTCAACGGCCGCGATGTAACCGTTTGGAGCGCGATCCCCGCCGAGCTGAAATCCCTCAGCACCACCCGCCGCCACCCCAACCTGCCGGGTATGGAGCTGCCCTCCGCCATGCACTACACCGCCGATATTGCCGAGGCCTGCACCGGGCGCGACATCCTGCTGTTTGCGGTGCCGTCCCCGTTTGTGCGCTCCACCGCCAAAAAGGCAGCCAAGTACATCCCGGATGGCCAGCTGATCGTGGACGTGGCCAAGGGGGTCGAGGACAAAACCCTGATGACGATGAGCGAGATCATCGAGGATGAGCTTGCCAAGGCCAAGCGCACCGCCCGCGTGGTGGCCCTCTCCGGCCCCACCCACGCCGAGGAAGTGGCCCGCGATATGCCGACTTTAATTGTTGCCGCCAGCGAGGATGAAGCCGCCGCCAAGGCCGTGCAGAAAGCCTTCACCGCGCCCAGCTTCCGCGTCTACACCAACACCGACCGCCGCGGCACCGAGTTGGGCGGCGCGGTCAAAAACGTCATTGCGCTGGCCGTCGGCATCGCACTGGGCCTGGGCTACGGCGATAACGCCAAGGCCGCCCTTATCACCCGCGGCAACGCCGAGCTGACCCGGCTGGGTCTGGCCATGGGCTGCAAGCCTGAAACCTTCGCGGGCCTGTCCGGCATGGGCGATTTGATCGTGACCTGCACCAGTATGCACAGCCGCAACCTGCACGCCGGTATGCTGCTGGGCCGCGGCAAAACAGCCGAGGAAGCCAAGTCCGAGGTGGGCCAGGTGGTCGAGGGCATCAACGCCCTGCCCGCCGTCTGCCGCCTTGCCAAAAAGTACAAGACGGAAATGCCCATCGTGCAAAGCGTGGACGCTATCCTGCGTGGTAAGCTTGAAGCCCGCAATGCCCTTGCGGCTCTAATGGAAAGAGATCTGAAACATGAATAAACACATCCGAGCAGCCTTTTTTGACATCGACGGCACGCTGCTGCTGTTCGGTAGCCACGAAATGCCGGATTCCACCGTGCAGGCGCTGCACGCCTTGCAGGCCAACGGCGTGAAAATTTTCATCGCCACGGGCCGTCCGTCGGTGCACCTGCCGCATCTGCCCGCTTTGCAAAAGGTGGACTGGGACGGCTATGTCACCATGAACGGCCAGTACTGCTTTATGGCGGATGGCGAGGTCATCTACAGCAAGTACATCGACCCCGCCGCCCTGCGTACCCTGCTGCCCTATATTGAAAAAGAAAAGCTGTCCATCGGCTTTGTGGAGAAGGACAACTGCTATTTCAATCTCATCGATGAGCGCAGTGCCAACTTTGCCAAGGAGCTGGGGCAGGGGACCGCTGACATTGCTGCCCGCATTGCGCAAAACCCCATCTACCAGCTCAGCGCCTTTCTGCCCGATAACTGCGAGGAAGAGTTCCTCCGCCGCTGCCCCGGCTGCCTGGCCGTGCGGTGGAGCCCCGATTTTGCCGATATCCTGCCCGAGGGCGGCGGCAAGCCCAACGGCCTGGCCGAGATGCTGAAGCATTTTGGCTGGACCCAGGACGAAGCCATCGCCTTTGGTGACGGCGGAAACGACGTTGCCATGCTGGAATATGCCGGTATCGGCGTGGCCATGGGCAATGCCTGTGACGACGCCAAAGCCGCCGCCGACTATGTGACGACGGATATTGATAAGGAGGGCATCGCCAAGGCCCTGCGCCATTTCGGCCTTGTGTAAACCACAAACTGCATAGCCTGTTTTCCCCCTGCGTATACTGGACGCGGGGGGATTTTGTATGACCGCTTCTTTCTTTGACCCTGCCGCCCTGCGCACCCGCCTGCGGGAACAGCCCAGCCCGGATGTGCCGTTCCTTGTCGTTTTGCTGGCGCTGCTGAGCTATGGGCTTATTATGCTCTTCTCGGCCGGGTACGCAGTGGCGCTCTATCGCCGCGGCGACGCCTACACCTACATCCGCCCGCAGCTATTGTTTGCGGCGCTGGGCGCAGCGGCCATGTACGCCGCCAGCCTGGTGGATTACCATGTGTGGCACAAACTGGCCTGGCCTGTTATGGGGCTGTCGCTGATTTTGCTCGTCGTTGTGCTGTTTATGCCGGAGTACAACGGCTGCAAACGGTGGATCGTACTGCCGGGCTTAGGCACCCTGCAGCCCAGTGAGATTGCCAAATTTGCCGTGGTGCTGGTGTTTTCCCACATCATCTCGCTGAATCACGACCGCATGCACAGCTTTGCCGGGGGCGTGCTGCCCTTCGGGCTGATTTTAGGCGTGGTGACGGTGCTGATGCTGCTGGAGCCGCACCTTTCGGGTACGCTGCTGATCTTATCCATCGGCGCAGTGCTGATGTTTGTGGGCGGCACCGGGCTGCAGTGGTTTGGGCTGGCGGGCGGCCTGGGGGCAGGGGCCATCGCGGCGGCGGTGCTTGCCCTGCCGGAACTGGTGCCCTATGCCACCGACCGCCTGGCCTCCTGGCGCGACCCCTTTGCCGACCCGCTGGGGGAAGGGCACCAGACCATCCAAAGCCTCTACGCCATTGCCTCCGGCGGGCTGGCCGGGCTGGGGCTGGGCAACAGCCGCCAAAAGTACCTCTATGTGCCCGAGCCGCAGAATGATTTTATCTTCTCGATTCTATGCGAGGAGCTGGGCTTCATCGGCGCGGCGCTGGCCGTGGTGCTCTTTCTGGCGCTGCTGCTGCGGGGCATGTCCATCGCCATCCGTGCGCGGGATAAATTCGGGGCACTCCTGGCCGTGGGGTTCGTGGTGCAGGTGGTCTTGCAGGCCATCTTAAACATCGCCGTCGTCACCAACACCATCCCCAACACCGGCATCAGCCTGCCGTTTTTTTCCTCCGGCGGCACCAGCCTGATGATGCTGCTGGGGGAAATGGGCATTGTACTGTCGGTTTCCCGCCAGACCGACGCCGTATAGCACGGCAAAATTCAAATGGATTTCACATTCATCCGGTTGAAAGCTGTCGCTATTTAGCATATAATAGGGGGGTACTTTTTAATGGGGAGGTGTGCCGTGAGCACGCAAAAACAAAAACGTCCCTTTGCCCTGCGGGCACTGGCCGCCTTTGCCGGTACGCTGGCCATACTGTTTGTGCTGCTGCTGGCTGCCTACGCCCTGCCGGGGGAACGGGTGCGGCAGCATGTCTACGACTCCGCCCGGACGATCCAAAACGAGGGGCTGTACCCGGAATATCTGGGCTTCAAGCTCTTTCAGATGGACAACTACACTGACACACTGATGCTGTTTGAGGCCGCCAGCGCCGACGAGCTGCCGCCCCTGCAGGCCATGATGACCAACACTGCCTACAATGTGGATAACTTCGAGACCCTGGCCGACGACCTGGCCTGGTACATAGAAAAGGATTGGTACACCGGCGCCCAGCGTACCGATGCCCCCGTGCTGGAGCCGTTCTCCTACGCGCGGTACTGGCACGGGTATCTCATCTGGCTGCGGCCTTTGCTGCTGCTTATGCCCTACACGGGTGTGCGCATTGTACAGTATATCGTGCTATTTTCGCTGCTGGCCGTGGTGCTGGTGCAGCTGCGCCGCCGCTGCGGGCTGCGGGCCGCCGTGTGGTTTGCTGTCAGCCAGTTGGCGGTGAGTGTATGGTTCGTGCCCCATCAGGTGCAGTATTTCACCTGCTTTATGATTGCCTACGCGGGCTGCGCCTGGGTGCTGGCCAAGCCCCGCCGCAGCGATGTGCTGTGCTTAGGGCTGCTGGTGCTGGGCACGGCGACAGCTTTCTGCGACCTGCTGGTCACGCCCATCATCACCTTAGGTCTGCCGCTGACCTGCTGGCTGCTGGAACCCCAGCAGCGCCTGCGGGGCGGTGTGCCGCAGTGCGCCTTGGCCGTGGGCGGCAGCCTGTGCTGGGGCACCGGCTACGCTTTATGCTGGGCCGGCAAATGGGCGCTGGCCGGGGCCGTCACCAACAATAACGTACTGGCCGATGCCCTGCACCAGGCCGAGGTGCGCACCACCGCCGATACCTGGCACGGCATGGAATTGACATGGCGTAATATTTTCATCTTTTTATACGATACGTTAAACAGCCATCATCTCTTCTGGCCCGCTCTCGCGGTGCTGGCGGTGCTGATTGCCCTGTTCATCCTCTCCATCCGCAGCAAAACTGCGCTGGTGCGTGCCTTACCGTTGGCGCTTACCACCTGCATGACCCCCGCATGGTTTGTGCTGCTGCGCACCCACAGCATCCAGCACGGCTGGTTTACCTGGCGTGCTTTGGGGCTTACCGTCTTTGCCGGGCTGGCATTTCTCTACTACGCATGTGATCTTCGCGCTGCGCGGCGGCGCTTACAAAAGGGAAGTATATGAACGTGACTGAAAATAAGAATGAAGCAACCGAAACCACCGCGACCGCCACGGCCGCCAAAAAGAAGCTGCCCCTCTGGGGCAAGATCCTGCTGGTCGTTGTCATCGTGCTGGCGGCGCTGGCTGGGCTGGCAACGCTGTACGTCAACGGCAAGCTGGACCTGCTGCACTACAACGACGGCAGCGTTGACTCGATGGGCACCATTGATGCGGACGAGGATCAGGACCTGGACGGGTCCGGTTTGGTACATAGCGACGACGAGATGACCATGCCCGAGGGAAGCCCCTTTGCCGACGACGATGTGCTGAACATCCTGCTCATCGGCACCGACGAGCGCACTGAGGCCGTCAACGATGCCGACGCCTTCACCCACCTGAACCAGCTGGACGGCACCAAGGACACCACCGAGTTCAGTGAGGACGCCCGCGCCGACAGCCTGATTCTGGTCTCGCTGGACATCAAGGACCACGCCATCCGCCTGGTCTCCATCGAGCGCGGCCTCGGCGTGCCCATCCTGCTGGACGGCTACGAGGGCGAGTATGACTGGATCACCCACACCTTCCGCTACGGCGGTGCCAAGCTGACCATGGACACCGTGGAGGATTGCTTCAACGTGCAGGTGGACCACTATGTCCGCATCAACTTCAACTCCTTCGTGCAGATCGTGAACGCCGTGGGCGGCGTGGACATCGACATCACTGAGATGGAAGCCAAGGCCCTGAACTGGGAAGTGCCCTCCAACTCGATGCTCATCGTCAACCATGTGGACCCGGGCCTCAACCACTTCGACGGCTACACCGCCCTGCAGTACGCCCGCCTGCGCAAGATCGACAACGACTGGCACCGTATCGAGCGCCAGCGCACCGTTATCCAGGCCGTTCTGGATCAGATCCAGAACGCCAGCGTTACCGAGCTGGATAACCTGCTGAACACCATGCTGCCCCTGGTACAGACCAACTTTACCAAAACCGAGATCGCCGCGCTGCTGGTGCAGCTGCCGGGCTTTTTGGGCTGCGATGTAAAGCAGCTTTCCATGCCCCTGCAGGGCACCTACGGCGTACGCACCGGTATGGACAACCGCCTGATGTACGACCCGGACTGGTACGTAAATACCACCGCCCTGCAAGACTTTTTGTACAATGATAAGACCGCCGAGGAGGTCATTGCCGCCACGCCGGAGACCGCCGCACGGGAGGCCGAGGGCCTGGCCGACACCGCCACACGCGAGACCGCTGTGAAGGCGTCCGACCCCACGGCAGACTATCTCAAATCCAACCTGCACACCGTCGATCTGAGCTACCCGCTGGACAGCTCCGACTTTGGCAACGCCGATTACCGGCTGTTCCTGGCCGGGCTGGAGGATACCCGCGCGGCCGAGGTGCAGCAAAACCTCATCACCTCTTTGCAATCCCAGGGCGTCAGCGTGGTGGCCGTCCCCTACGGCCCCGCCGCCGGTGCGCTGCTGGACAGCTACTTACAGACCGGCGCGGCCGCCAGCCTGGACCGCTACCTGGCCGTACTGCCCAAGGCTGACCGCGATGATGCCAAAGCCATGTGGCAGGCCGTCTACGCCAGCTATCCCGGCCGCCTGCACGCCGTAGGCATGGGCACTGATAAAAGCGATGCCGTCATTGGCCAGGCGCTTGAAACGCTGGCCAGCCAGATTTGGAACACGCCGGAGCCGGAAATTGCCGAGGCCATCAGCGCCATTAAGACCGGCACTGCCCGCGAGTCCGCCTACTGGTTCAAGACCGCCATGCAGAAGTATCCCCGCCAGATGCAGCGCTATTTCGGTGACCAATACATACTGGTCTACCGCCTGTATCAGGGCATGATGGGCAGCATCAACGCCGACGAGGGCGCGGGTCTGCTGGCCTACGACCTGCAGCAGGCGTTGAAAGCTTACCCGGACGCCAAGATCCTGGCCTTTACCGGCGTGGATGACCTGCTGCCCGTGGACGGCACCCTGGCCGCCCGCATGCAGGAAGTACTTGCCAAATCCGACGAGCAGCTTTGCCTCATCGTGTCCCTGTGCGGCGAGTGGGAGTATGACGGCACGTTTGCCCCCAGCGATGCTGCTTTGTGGGACGCCGACAGCTTTGCCGATTGGCTGGGCAAATCCGCCGTGCCGGGCAAAGACCTGCTGCTGGCCCTGGACGGTGAGGACAGCCCTTTTGCCGCCAGCGCCGCCTTTATGGAAAATACCGACACCCCGGCAGGGGAGTGGGCCGCCAAGCTGCTGATCCTGCACGATAAAGTGGACGATACAACGACAAATGCAGAAGAAGATACAGATTCTTAAAAAGTTTTTTGCAAAAAGCCGTTGACAAAACGGGAACAGTGTGGTATAAATGCTTTAAACCAATGAAGCGAAAGTAAAGCTGACAGCGCAGCCACAGAGAGCCCCTGTTGCTGGGAATGGGGCGCAAAGCGGGACAGCATAATGGTTCGCGGAGGGCACGGGGAAAAAGGCCAAGGTCTTGAGTATCCGCTGACGGGCAGCTCCCGTTATAGGGCAGGGGAATGTTGGTTCCCTACAGAGTGGCCGCAGTTTATAGTTGCGGCAAGCAAGGTGGCACCACAGATAAATTGTTATCTGCCCTTGCACAGGAGGATTTCTGTGCAAGGGCAGTTTTTTATTCCTTACACAGCACAAGAGGGGAAATGAACGATGAAACACATTCCTTTGAAAGAGCGATGGCAATCTGTTTTGTAAATCTTGCCAAACAACAAACCAATTTACAAAACAAGGAGTAATTACCATGAAAAAGTTCATTGCTGTTATGACCGCCGCCGCTATGCTCACTTCTCTGTCCGCCTGCGGTGCCTCCGCTTCTACCGCTTCTTCTGCTGCCGAAAGCACTGCTTCTTCCGCCGCGGCAGATTCCACCACGGGATCCACCGCCGACGCCACCACCTACAAGGTTGCCATCGTCCAGCAGCTGGACCACGCCAGCCTGGATGAGATCCGCACCGCCATCGAGGCCGAGCTGGACGCCAAGGCCGCCGAGAAGGGCATCACCATTGAGTACAAGGATTTCAACGGCCAGAACGACGCCACCACGCTGAACCAGATCGGCACCCAGGTCGTCTCCGATGGCTACGATGCCGTCATTCCCATCGCCACGCTGGCCGCCCAGTGCATGGCCACCGCCTGCGAGTCCACCAAGACCCCGGTCATCTACGCCGCCATCTCGGACCCCGCCGCCGCTGACCTGACCGACATCGACTATGTCACCGGCACCTCCGACGCGCTGAACACCCAGTCCATCATGGACATGATCTTCGCCGTCCAGCCCGAGGCCAAGACCATCGGCCTGCTCTACTCCAACTCCGAGGCCAACTCCACCACCCCCATTGCCGAGGCCAAGGCTTACCTGGATGCCAAGGGCATCGCTTACGTAGAAAAGACCGGCAACACCAACGATGAGATCATGACCGCCGCCAACGCCCTGGTGGGCCAGGTCGACGCCGTCTTTACCCCCACGGATAACGTGGTCATGGCCGCCGCCGCTGCCGTCTCTGAGACGCTGACCAATGCGGGCATCCCGTTCTACACCGGTGCCGACAGCTTCGTCACCGCCGGCGCTTTCGCCACCTGCGGCGTCAACTATACCGAACTGGGCACCTACACCGCCGATATGGCGCTGGACATCCTGGAGACCGGCACCGTGCCTGAGTACCACGTCATGGACGGCGGCATCATCACCGTCAACACCGAGACCGCCGCAGCCCTGGACCTGGACTACAGCGCTTTCAATGATCTGGCCGGCACCGTGGTCGAAGTTGAGACCACCGCCGAATAAATCGTAACTCCCCAAAGGGAGGTGCAGGCAAGGCCCACGCCGAGCTGCCCTCCCTTTTTATACAGTACCCCATCAAATCAGGAAGGACGTTTTGCCCATGTTTACCGCTGCAACCGTCTTCAGTGCGCTGGAGCTTGGCTTCATCTACGCACTGGTGGCTATGGCGCTGTTCCTCAGCTTCCGTATCTTAAATATCGCCGATATGAGTACCGACGGCACCTTTACCCTGGGATGCGCGGTCTCGGCTACCGCCGCGGTGTCCGGGCACCCGGTGCTGGGTCTGTTTTTGGCTATTGCCGCCGGTGCGGCTTCCGGTTTTGTCACAGCCACTTTGCAAACCCGCCTGGGCGTGCCGTCGATCCTCGCCGGCATCATCACCAACACGGGGCTGTACACCGTCAACCTGGCGGTTATGGGCTTTTCCTCCAACGTGCCAATGCTGAAAACGCAGACCATCTTTACAATGGCACAGGCGCTTTTTGGCGATGTGTTCCCGTACAAGCTGCTGGTGGCCGCGGTCATCACCGTGGTCGTCTGCCTGCTGTTGATCCTGTTCCTGGGCACCCGGATGGGCCTTTCCATCCGCGCCACCGGCGATAACCCCGACATGGTGCGTGCCTCCTCCATCAACACGGCGTTCACCATCACGATTGGCCTGTGCATTTCCAACGCCATGACGTCCCTTTCCGGCGCCGTACTGGCCCAGTACCAGAAATCTGCCGACGTCAACCTGGGCACCGGCATGGTGGTCATCGGCCTGGCGTCCCTCATCATTGGCGAGACGCTGTTTGGCCGTGGCGGCATGTGGGCCAAGGCCGCGGCGGCTGTGGCAGGCAGTGTCATCTACCGCTTCATCATCGCGCTGGCCCTGCGCGCCAACGTCCCGTCGGAGTGTCTCAAGCTGATTTCCGCCGTCATCGTGGCGCTGGCCATCGCCGCCCCCACCATCTCCGCCATATAGGCCGGATAGGCATTGGCCACGACGGAGATAAGCCCGTCGCCCCCCTTTTCAATCAAGGGTACGGCCAACGCATCG
>OODB01002288.1_pt1 | contig 11007 bp, 8 predicted proteins | sample 1671721 | NCBI WGS metagenome assembly OODB01 (sample SAMN06348185, study PRJEB24527) | human gut metagenome | biome: human gut; feature: ankylosing spondylitis patient; material: feces | host: Homo sapiens | place: China | collected 2015-10
TCTACCCGTCCATCCGGGCGGTGCTCAACAGCGACGAGGCCCTGCAGCAGAGCATTGCCCGCCTCAACGGCCTGGAAAAGGGCAAGGTGAAGCTGGGCGCGTTCAACTCCGTCTGCGCCGGGATGCTGCCGGGCATCCTCAAGGGCTTTATGGCCCAGTACCCGCAGATCGAAGTGGAAGTATATCAGGGTACTTACGATGATGTCAAGGAGTGGCTGCGCACGGGCCAGATCGACCTGGCGTTCCTCTCCTCCACCTGCCGGGAGGAATTTACCCTCACTGAGCTGTTCAAGGAGCCGCTGCTCTGCATCACCCCCGGCGACTGGCCGGAGCCGCCAAACGGCGTGATGACCCCCGCCCTGATGGATGGCCAGAATTTCGTGGTGCAGTGGGACGCCACCGACGCCGAGATGCGCCAGTTCCTCAAAAAGTACGGCCTGAGCACCGAGCGCCGCTGCCATGTCATTGATGACCAGTCCAACATCGCCATGGTGGAGGCGGGCATGGGCATCTCCATCATGCCCCGGCTGCTGCTGAGCCAGTGCACCGCCAACATCAAAATTTACCCCATCGACCCGGAGGAAGACCGTGTGGTCGGCCTGGCCGTCCAGCGGCCCACCGCCATGGCCCCCGCCGTGGAGCAGATGTTCCACCACATCGTGGACTACTGCAAGCAGATGGAGCACTGAGAACAGAATACCACAAAACGGCCTGCATGGTAAAGTGCAGGTCTTTTTTTTGCAAATTATCCATTGTGTCTTGTGATAAAATACGGTATACTATCGCCAGAAAACAAAATATTCCACAGAGTTGGATCCGTCAGGAGGGAAAACAGACCCCATGAAACGACGTGATTTTTGTAAGGCGCTGGGCCTGTCGGCGGCGGCGCTGGCGGTGCCCCATGCCGCCGCAGCGGAAAACACGCAGGGCGCGGTGGGCCGGGCGGTGGCGGATGGCCGCTATTCCATGCGGTTCCGCAGTGAGCTGAGCCTGACCGACGTGCCCCATGACTACTATTATAGTGACAGCTTTTTTGCCCACTCCGCGTTGGAGTACGACCACAGTCTGGCGCTGGCCAGCCTGGGGCTGGTGGGGGCCGCCTTCAACACGGCAGCCAGCGACGCCCGGTATTGGGCCAACGGGGAGGTGGGCCGGGAGGCCAACCTTGCTGACGCCTTTGCGACGCTGGGCTTTGCCGACCCCGTGTTCTACCACTACGACATCGACGTGGGGCAGGCCGGGGACTTTGTGGGCCACAGCCTGGCCCGGAAGACCATCACCCTGAACGGCCAGCGCACCACCATCGTGGCCGTCATCCTGCGGGGCGGCGGCTACGGCGGCGAGTGGGTCAGCAACCTGCACACCGGTGTGGGGGCGGGCCACGCGGGCTTCGTCATCCCGGTGGCGGAGGTGCTGGCCTCCCTCAAGAGCTATTTAGCCGCGGCCGCAAAGCAGGGCGCCACGGGCACCATCAAGCTCTGGGTGGGCGGCTACAGCCGGGGCGCGGCCGTGGCCAACCTGCTGGCGGCCCGCATCAACAAAGATCTGCCCGAGATCGACCGCAAAAACGTCTTCGTCTACACGTTTGCCACGCCGGTGGCCCTGACCGCCGCCAGCTACCCGGACTATCAGCTGGACTACGACAACAACCACAACGCCGACGGTACCCTGAAAACCACCTGGGCCGCCAGCAACATCTATAACATCCTTTCCAGCGGCGACCTCGTCCCCCGGGTGCTGCCCGCCGAGTGGGGCTACCACCGGAACGGCAATGACCGCTTTCTGCCCTCCACCCAAAACGAGAAAGAGCTGGCCGACCTTGATGTCCGGGGCGCCAGCTTCAGCGAGGTGCCCCTGACCATCAGCGGGCTGGCCACCAAGGAGGACACCGACGGCGTTATGGAGCGGCTGGAAACGTTCTTTGGCAGCAAGCAGCAGTTCCACGATAAGTACGAGGCCGTGCTGATGGACATGATCCAGTGCGCTTTCCTCCGCAATGAGGCCGAGTGCACCCAGGACTACATCCTGACCGACGAGGAAGTGGAGGCCCGCCTGCGGGGCCTGGGCAACATGCGGAACGTGGACGAGGCCAAGCTGGAAAAGAGCGTCCACAACGCCTCCGCCCTGAGCCGCCCCCTGCTGGAAAAGCTGGAGCAGAACGACGGCAACCTCACCCTGCGGGGCAAGACCTACCATGTGGAAGTGCCCCTGCGGGTGAAGCAGGCCGTCATCCCGGTGCTGGCCGTGGGCCTGTACTACGGCATCGACAGCGGCACGGTGGCCGCCATGGCCCGGTACATCTTTATGTTCATGTCCATGAAGCCCGACTCCGCCGATGTGGTGGTGCGGGCGGCGTTCTGCCACCACTGCGAGGACTACATCAGCCTGATGGAGTACTATCCGCCTGCCGACCACGGCATGGAGGCGTACACGAGGGCTTGACCTCCTTGCCAAGGGCTCTCCCTTTGGGAGAGCTGGCGCGCCAGCGCCTGAGAGGGCAAGCCCGGCAAAATAAAACACGAAAGCACAGCGATACGATGTCTCTGACAAACAGGGCTTGTATCGCTGTGTTTTTTGCTTTTTGTCAGCATCCTTGCCCTCTCCGTCACGGCTTCGCCATGCCACCTCTCCCAAAGTGAGAGGCTTTGGCATCCCGCAGCGTTTCCGGGAGTCCCGGAAACGGATGAAATTCCAGAAACTCCCGCAAACTCAACCGATATAGTAATACTTATTTATCCGACTTGTGTCTGTTTCGCACGGGTTAGCAGACACAAATTTGTAACTTTTTGTTGGTGGAGTGCACAAACTTTTGGGGGGATATATTGGGCAATCTCTACAAGAAATGGCTGATTTTGGATAAAAACGGACGCAAATTCCGTTTTTGTGTCCATTTGGACACTTGCATGGACAAGGCCAAATTTGGTAAAATAACACCAGTGAAAGGGCCGGGCGGCCAGGCGGAAAAATCAGCGCCCCGCCACCGAATGACACCTTTTGCATCCCGGACTGTGTAGGATAGTACCAGCAGCCGGGAACACCCCGCGAAACTGAAAACTTTGGCAAACCTGGCGTGAGCCGGGGACGCAAAGCTTGGAGTCTTTTGTGCTGGCATTCCCCGGAGGGAAACGCCAGAAAAGCAGAAGATAGTTCGGCTGCATTCAACACCGCTGTGACAGGCGGAGTGCGGATGCGGCCTTTTTTGTTGCCAAGACATCGGGAATGGACACGACCCCGGACTCTATACCAAAGGAGGGCATGAAAAATGCGTAAAAATCTTGCAAAACACACGGCGAAAAAGCTTCCGCTGGCCAAACGGGTGCTTGCGTTGTGCTTCGCGCTGATTTTCGTGTGCAGCTGTCTGCTGCCCGCCTTTGCAAACGGTACGGGCGTGGAGCTTGACACGCCGGACACCGAAGTAGTGGAGGCCGCCGACCCCGGCACGGAGCCGGAACCCATGGATCTCTATGACGAGCCCGCGGCGCTGGATGATGACTTCGCCGTGGCGGACGAGCCCGAGGCGCTGGATGACGACTTCGCCATGGATGACGAGCCCGCGGCCATGGATGACGATTTCGCCATGGATGACGAGCCCGCAGCCATGGACGATGAGGTGGAAAAACCCGTCGTGGACGACGAGCCCGCAGCCATGGACGATCAGGTGGAAAAACCCGTCGTGGATGACGAGCCCGCAGCCATGGACAATGAGGTGGAAAAACCCGTCGAGGGCGGCGAGCCCCCCGTGGCCGATGACACCCCTGCCGCAGAGGGCGCGACGAAGACCACCACCGACGCAAGCGGCAACATCGTCTATGAGTACGACACCAGCGGCACGACGTTCCCCGAGGACGACGCGGCCGCGCTCCCCGATGGCGACCAGGTGCTGGATCAGATGGACGCGGCGTTCTCCATCCCCACCAACATCTACCACTTCTGGCTCAAGAAGATGAGCAGCTACGACCTCGCGGACATCGCCACCGACGCCAAGACCGCTGAGATGACCGTGGAACAGTATCTGGCCATGTACGGCACCGACAAGGGCTGCTACCACATCATGACCGCCGCCGACGGCGCGAACCTGAAAGACTATCAGTTCGCGGACCCCACCTCCAACGATGACCCCGAGGGCAACAGCCGCACCTTTGCAGGCTGGTACTATACCGACGATCTGGGCGACGAGCAGAAGTTCGTGTTTGACGAGTTCCTGTACATTTCCGAGGGCACGACCGTGGAAGTCTACGCGAAGTGGACGGACGAGGAAGCCGAGGAAGACGAAGAAGCCGAAGAAACCAAGAAAGATGACCCCGCAGCTGCTCAGAAAGCAAAGTTCAAACAGTGGTATCAGAACCTGGTGGACTGCACCAGCGAGTATACGCTGAAATCTCTTGCCGAAGAGTATTTTGCAACAGAGGGTTTCTATACCTACCTTGGTTCTCTGCCCGATGAAGAGCAGGAAGTGCTTTGGAATAAGCTGGAACCTGTGAATCAGCCGAAAGACGATACCGCAGAGTATGAGGAAGAAACTCAGGACGACGGTATTGCACTGCTGAGCATTACGGGAACGGTAAAGCAGATTCACATTGGAAAGAAACTTGTTCTTACAAGTGATTTGTCAAATCAGTGGTACTCGGCAGAACACAGTTGGGAGTCGAGCAATCCGTCGGTTGCAACGGTAGAAAGCGGAAGCGGCACACTGTATCAGACGGATAAAGCGACTGTGACCGGTATAGCAGTTGGAACAACGACTATCAAACACACGGTTAGGTACTACTACAACGACTATAATGGAGTTAGGCAGTACCTTTGGTCAGAGTCTGACCCGTCGTATACTGTTACAGTTGTAGATAATGACACCCAAATTGATTGGTCAGATACAAATAATGATGCGGCAGTATTTGTTTTGAAGACACCTACGAGCACTCCGGAGAGCAACGCCCCGAGTCAATGGGCACCAGATAATAGTGAATGCAAGTGGATTGCTAAAGTGAATACTTATGGTGCAGAGTGGGTGAAAAACGGAAATCAATATAATATTTTGACTTATCCCTCGCAATATGTTACACAGTGGCCAGATGGCACCAAAAACTCCGTCTGGACGCTTACAGAAAATGATACGGATACAAAATATTTTAAAGAGGTCCGCAGTACCATTTTTGACGAGTACAAATCAAGCATTGAGAAAAAAATAAAAAAAGATCATCCGGAATTGGCGAATGTCGATTTACAACTTAAAGAATCGGATATCACGAAAATCAAAATTACGCCGTTTAAGATTTCCAGAAACAACGGTACAAATCCGGATAAGCACATTGACTGTCTTATTGACATTACCAGTAATAAAGTCTATACGGCAAAATTCTGGGTGATGGAGCCGGACGCTACGCAGTATACGCTAAAAGACACGGCTGCATATCTAAATGACTACGATGTTAAAGAGACAAAAGTGACGATTGACAGCACAAAAACAGTTGGTTCTACAACTTATGTGCTCAAGGGCTGGTACAAAGAAAATTCCGCTTATGCCGGTGCTGCTGATGATGCCAATGCTGCAACGACAGAACTTGTTACGACATGGGACTACAAGCCGTCGGCCGATGAACTCGCAGATGGCACGGTCAACTTCTATGCATGGTATGAGCCGGTAAATACGGACTTTACCGTGAAGAAAGAAGTGACCGGCTGGTTCGGCGACAAGACCAAACAGTTTACATTCGCAATCAGCAGTGATGCTGGTACTGTGACTGTAGAAAAGGATGGTGTAGCTGTTACCGATGTAACGAATTTCACGCTTAGTGATGGTGAAACGGTTAAAGTCAGTGGCATTCCGGCAAATACAATCATCACTGTAACAGAAAAGCTTGATGATGCTGGGTATGATACAACAGCATCTGGTTTCAGTCAGGCACAAACTACAACAGAACGAATATTCCGATACAAATTCGTACAGGAAGATAAAAAGTTTGTTCTGAAACCGGTAGACGCAGCAGGTTATGAGATTGACAATGAAGTCAGCAGTAACACAATCGTTGTGCAGAACGAAAAGGAGGGCGAAATCGACAACGGTGTCCTCCTCGACACCCTCCCCTACATCCTGATCCTCGTGGTCGTCGTGGGCGGCGGCGTGCTGCTCTTCCTCCGGAAGCGGAAGAACGACGACGATGAATAAGCCAACTTCCAAGCCAAATAAAATCACGAAAGGAGGTGGATGGATGGCAAAAGAAAAAGCTAAAGGAGGCCCGCAGCCCGCACAGCGCCTGCCCGGCGCGGAGGATGCCTGCATCAGCCAGGAGCAGCTGGAGATCGTGGAATGGTACCGCAAGGTGAAGTTCCGCAAGAACCTGCTCGGCGGCGTGGATGAAGTGCAGATGTGGAAGAAGCTGGAGGAGCTCTACGGCCTGTACGAACACGCCATCCGGGCCGAGAGAGCAAGGTATAACGCCCTGCTGGAAGCCCATACCCCTCCCGGAGAGAACCTTGAGGAGGGATGTTGATGGCGAAAGCCGCAAAAACACTCCCTCCGCAAGACCCGCTCACGGCAGGGCGCAGAGCCCTGCACAAGCGGCGCAACGCCGCACAGGACCGCCGGGACGCGCTTGGTTTACTGGGCCGGGTGGTGGTGCTGGCGGCAGCCGCGTGGGTGCTGTTCACGCAGGTGTTCCTGCTGACACAGGCCTCCGGCAACAGCATGTTCCCCGCCGTCAAGGACGGCGACCTGCTGATCGCATACCGCCTGCAGGGCACTTACGCCAAGAACGACGTGGTGCTCTATGAGCAGGACGGCAAGCTCCGGGTGGGCCGTGTCCTGGGCCGCGAGAACGACCTCATCGCACTGGACGATTCGGGAACGCTGATCGTCAACGGCTCGGCCCAGAGCGGCGAGATCCTTTACCCCACCTACGCGAAAGACACCCTCGAGTACCCCTACACCGTCCCCGCGGACAGCGTCTTCATCCTGGGGGACTACCGCACGCAATCCGAGGACAGCCGGGATTTTGGCCCGGTGGCCCTCACCGACGTCAAAGCAAAGGTAATCACCCTGCTGCGGCGGCGGAGCTTGTAAGTTATTGAAAACATTGATATAATTAGGAGGAATCCACATGAAACTCAAGAAACTGTTTGCTGGTGTCGTGGCTGTTGCCATGATGGCAACCATGGCTTTCCCTGCTTTTGCGGAGGGTGAAGAAGTTGTCCCGAGCGGCCCGGCCATTAAAAAGACTTATAAACTGACCAATGCTGGTACAGTTTCTCCGGCTGAGAACTTCACCTTTACTGCTGTTGCAACAAAGGTTCTGCATGCTGGTATGAAAAATGGTCAGCCTGTTACGGCAGAGGATGCACCTGCATTGACCATCGCTCAGGCTGAGTATGGCCAGGGCAATGCTACTGTGGACGGAAGCGATAAAGTGCTGACTGTTTCTCACACTGCAGCATTCCCCAATGTTGGCGTCTATTACTACACTGTTACTGAAGATGCCAGCACCTATGCAGGTGTTACCACTCGGACAGGTAATATGCTGCTGAAAGTCACGGTCGCTTATAATGAGCATGACCAGCTGACTGAGACTTATGCTTTCTATACTGCAACCAATGAAAATGGTGAGGGTCAGGGTACGAAGAACCAGGCCGTTGAGAACACCTACTCTGCAGGTACTCTGGATGTGTCCAAGAAAGTTACTGGTAGCCTGGGCGACAAGAGCAAGAAGTTTGATGTTGACGTTACGTTTACGGCTCCTGAAGGCAAGACGGTAGAGGCTCCGATTACCTACACTGAGAATGATGTAGAGAAGAAGATTGAAAAAGCTGATTGGGTTAACGGTAGCGCTAAGGTAACGATTCATCTTGCTCATGGTGAGCACATTGTTTTCAACAATATTCCTTATGATGTGACCTATACTGTGGTAGAAGCAGACTATACTGCTGAAGCTAATGGCGGCTACGATGCAGCAAGCTATAATTTCTCTGATAAGAGTGATATCAAGAAACTCGACTCTGCAGCTGAAACTGTTGAGATTACTAACAACAACGGTGCAATGATCGATACCGGCGTCATCCTCGACAATGCTCCTTACATGCTGATGCTGGCCGTTGTGGCTGGTGGTGCTATGATGCTGGTCATCAAGAAGCGCCGCGAGGAAGAGTAATTGAACACTCTCTCCGCAAACACTTTTAAGAGCCTCTGGCGATAACAGCAGACCTTGCGGAATGCCAAAGGCTCTCCTACTAGGAGAGCTGTCGAGCGGATGCGAGACTGAGAGGTTGGACAAAGGACGCCTTTCGGCCAAGCGGAACAACGCAGGTGCTGCTCCGTACAACCTCTCCGTCACGGCTTCGCCGTGCCACCTCCCCTAGTAGGGGAGGCTCTGGCGAAGAGGTGACGCTCGTAACCGGACTCGCAATTCTCTGAACAAGAACCAACATCGCAAGCTGACTGGAGGTGGGCTGTATCACTTGGCAACGTGTAGCGCTGCGGACAGCCGACTTCCTGATCAGCGCGGTGGTGGTGCTGTTCCTCCTCACGGCGGGCGCTTACTCCGCTTACGCGCTGTGGGATAACAACCAGGTCTATGCCGCCGTGGATAACGTGCAGGGCGAGCTGCTGCAGTTCAAGCCTGCCGCCGATGGCGAGAACGGCGCCTCCTTTGAGGAGCTGCTGGCCATCAACTCGGACGTGAAAGCCTGGCTCACCCTGGACAACACCGCCATTGATTACCCTGTGGTGCAGGGCGAGAACAATTTCAGCTACATCAACACCGATGTCTACGGCGACTTTGCACTGGCCGGCAGCATCTTCCTGGATTCCGATTGTGATGGCAGCTTCCACGATCCGTATTCGCTGCTGTACGGCCACCACATGGAAAACAGCAAGATGTTTGGAGATCTCGACCTGTACAAGGACGAGGCGTTCTTCAACGAGAACACCACCGGCACGCTGGTCCTGCCCGACCGCACCTACCACTTACAAATTTTCGCCTGTCTGCTGGTGCCCGCGTCCGAGGATGCCATCTTCGACGTGAACCAGTGGGACGCAAACCTGAACGGTCTGCTCGATTTCGCACAGGAGAACGCGCTGCACCTGCACTCTGACACGCTGGACACCGTCCGGGCGCGGGAGGGGGCACAGGTGCTAGCCATGTCCACCTGTTCCACTGAGTTTACCGATGCAAGAACCATTCTTCTGGCGTGGATGACAACGCCGGAGCAGTAAAGGAGGGGATGAAATGAAGATCCGAAAATTCGCGGCGGCGCTGCTGGCGCTGGTGCTTTGCCTGAGCCTGAGCCTGCCCGCGGCCTTTGCGGCAACGGAACAGCGCGTGGAGCTGAAAAACCTGACGGTCAACGTCAAGTGCACGGGCAATGCCATCCCCGACGAGCAGCTCACCATCCGCCTGACCCCCCGCAAAAAAGCCCCCATGCCCGGCGATGCCGACGCACTGGAAGCGTTCGTCAACACGGCGGACTGCACCCGTTCCAACGGTTATATGACCACCGCCACATTCCCGGAGACATTCGTCTTCACGGCCCCCGGTACCTATGAGTACGAGGTGGCCCAGTTGAAAGGCAGCTCCCTCAACGGCACTTACGACACCCGCACCATGGTGCTCCGTGTCACCGTGAGCTGGAGCGGCGACACGCTGGTGGCCGTGGCCAAGGTCTATGAGGCCGGCCAGTCCTCCAATGACAAGGAAGACAGCATCCTGTTTAACAACACGTTCAACAACTCCGCCCCGGACGACCCGTACGATCCGCCGTACAATCCGCCGTATATCCCGGATATCCCCTACACCCCGGACCCGAAGCCCACGCCTGTGGTGCCTGCCCCGGAGACCCCGGTGAACCCGCCGGTCCTGGACGCGCGGCCGGAGACCACCACCCCCACGGTGCCCGCGGTGCCCGCCGCGGAAACGCCCGTCAATCCTCCGGTGGCTGACGCGCGTGCCCCCAAGCTGATCCAGACCGGACAGCTCAACTGGCCCGTGCCGGTGCTGGCAGGGCTGGGCACCCTGTTCCTGGCGGCTGGCGTGATCCTCCTCACCAAGAAGAAAGAGGATGACAATGCGTAAAGCATCCCCGGGCGTCCTCTGTGTCCTGCTGGGAGTCGTCTTGCTGCTGGCGGCGCTGGGCCTCTACGGCTACAACCGCTGGGAGGACGCTCAGGCCGGCGCGGAAGCCCAGACCGTCGTACAGGATCTACAGGAAAAAGTCGTTGAACAAACGCAGAGCGCGGCCTCGGCTCCCGCCATCGACACCAGTTCCCTTGACCCGGAGCTGCCCGTGGTGGAGCTGGACGGCTACGAATATGTGGGCACTGTCTCCATCCCCGCCATTGGCATCGACCTGCCGGTGATGAGCGAGTGGAGCTACCCCAAACTCAAAATTTCTCCCTGCCGCCAGTTCGGCTCCTCCCGCACCGATGATCTCGTCATCGCGGCGCACAACTACGAGTCGCATTTCGGCAAGATCGGCACCCTCGCCCTGGGCGATGAGGTCCGTTTCACCGACATGGACGGCATCGAGAACCACTACACGGTTTCTGCCATTGAAGTCCACGACCCCACCGATGTGGAGGCCGTGGAGCACAGCGGCCACGATCTGGTGCTGTACACCTGCACCTACGGTGGCAAGACCCGCATCGTCGTCTTCTGTGACAGAAGCGCTTGAAGACATTCTCGGATTCCATTCCCGCACCCCCGCACCGGAGACGCCCGGTGTGGGGGATTTGTTTTTGTGGGGACGAAACCTCTCCGTCATCTTCGCTTCGCTCGATGCCACCTCCCCTAGTAGGGGAGGCTTTGGCATTCCGTGACGTTTTCCGGCAAACGCAAATCAGTTTCATCGAAAACGACACCTCTTTGCCAAGGGCTCCCCTACTAGGGGAGCTGGCGCCGCAGGCGTCTGAGAGGTTGGACAAAGGACGCCTTTAGAGTGAGCGGAATAACGCAGGTGCTGCTCTGTACAACCTCTCCGTCATCTTCGCTTCGCTCGATGCCACCTCCCCTAGTAGGGGAGGCT
>OODB01002290.1_pt1 | contig 11002 bp, 9 predicted proteins | sample 1671721 | NCBI WGS metagenome assembly OODB01 (sample SAMN06348185, study PRJEB24527) | human gut metagenome | biome: human gut; feature: ankylosing spondylitis patient; material: feces | host: Homo sapiens | place: China | collected 2015-10
TCCAAATATGCTAACATTCTCTCTTTTGACATAATCAACCTCCAAAGTATTTGTTCCAATTATCTTCTATTCTCTTCGCTATATGGAATGCAAGTAATGGAGGAACAGCATTCCCAATTATCTTATATGCCTCCGATGCAGATACTGACGTATTATCACCTATTTTAGGTATAATAAACTCATAATCATCTGGAAACGTCTGTATTCTAGCACACTCCCTTATTGTGAGTCTTCGTTCTTTCATTCCTTTCTTAAGCTCGTCACTATAAACTCCACCATTCTCTTGTGACAACCGTCTAAATTCAATATTTCCATGATGTTCTGATCTAATAGTCGGTCCCACTCCATTCAGCTTAACTTCTTGCTGTCCCTGACAATGTTTTCCCATAAATTTAGCCTTTGAATACTTTTGTTGACTTAAATCATCCGAAAACTCAGGTTCCGACAGCTCTACAAATGCCTGTTTAACATTAACAAATGGTTTCAAATTAGTATTTTTCGTATTTTCACCAAGATAATGTGTCCGGATTGGATACGGATCATATTCTTCCGAAATACTTTTTTTACTTAATTCCTGCAATGCCTTTACTGTTAACGCTTCTTTCTTAAAACCAAAAAAGATTACTCTTTCCCGTCCCTGTGGAACACCATATTCTGCAGCATTTAACACACGTGCCGGTACAACCAAATATCCTCCATTACATATTGATGCAAAGTCTTTTTCAATTACCTCCTTAGCATCATTCAAATTCGTCAAACCTTTTACATTTTCAGCAATGAACATTTTAGGTTTAGTTATCCCTATAACTTCACGCATCCACATGTATAAATGCCCCCTATTTTCAACTGTAGGTTCTTCATCAGTAATTCTTTTTCCATTATGCCCCTTGTCCGAATCAAAACCCTTTCTCTTTCCTGCTACAGAAAAATCCTGACAAGGGAAACCGCCTGTCACAACATCAACATTTGGTGGAAAAATATTAACTTTATTTTCCTTCTGCAGTTTTACCAGATCAACAATACTGTCTAAATAATATGATGTTGTTTCAAGGCCTTTACTTTTAAAATAATTACACCAAGCTGATTTTGCTTCTGGTTTAATATCATTTGCAAATACTGTGTGAAACCTTGTTTTCGGCAATTTAGCCCAACACTTTCCATTTTTCTTTACATTCCACTCTGGATGAACATTCTCATTTATGGATTCTCTCAAAACATTAAATCCACCTTCAAATCCCAAATCCATTCCTCCACAACCTGAAAACAACGATAGTACATTCAATTGAGTATCCTTAGGAACTTTTATACCCGATTTCATTCTTTCAGGTTTCTTAGCTCCATATGGAATTAACCATACACCACTTTGTTTAATAGCACCCTTTATCCTATTTTCATTGCATAGTATTTGTATTCTACGTTGAGAAACATTCCATCTCTCTGCCGTTTCAAGTACTGATATATATTTTTCCATAGTAAGCTCTCCTTTACTATTATATTCTATTCGTTTTGACGAACTTTTTCAAGTCGTTTTTACCAAGAATGCAAATAATTATTGGAACTATTTTCTTACCTCTTCCTCTCTTCATACGCTTCCCACAATCTTCTCTGCTCCCCACTCAGTCTCAAAATCTCTGCCAAATCACGTTCCAGTGCCACTATATTGGCATCCATCTGTTCCACGGTTCCGACAAGCAGTTCCGCAATAATTTCATTCTGTAAGTCTTCCTTTGAATACTGCTCCCTCGTTTCAACATTCATATAGCCATACAGAAAATAACTATATCCGTTATCAGTATCCTTAAAAACCGGGGCAACATCTCCGACAGAAGTCTTCCAACGCATAAGTCTTGGAAACCAACTCAAACCCTCTCTTATCACTTTCTTGAATCTCTCCAGCAGTTTCCCCAGTTCAGATAATATGCCCCTGTAACTGTTTCCTGCCTCTATTTTGCCACCCTTTTCCACCGATATGGCATATTCTTCCATGGTAGGTGCAAATAAACGGAATGTTCTCACATATTGTTTTATCTGTCCTAAAAGTCCTGTCAGCCTGTCCGCCTCCTGCTGCTTTTCTTCCAACTCATCCTGTGTGTATTCTAACGGTACATTCTGAGCCGCTATGGAGCCGGATAATGCAGCCAGGCTTGACTCACTTTTTACAACATCCTTTGCAAGTGCCTCCAGCTTTTCAGATTCTTTTGCCACTTTATATTCCAGAACCGATAAATCCCGGTTCCGTCTATAATGGTCTCATAAATTAAGACACTTTTTCGGACATTTCTTAATGAATCTGATATACTAAAATCAGTATGAAAGAGAGGATTCATCAATATGTCCAGACAAAGAAGAAACTTTAGTGCCAAATTTAAATCAGACCTAGTAATGACATTTGGGTATCTGTGGAATGCAGTACGAGTTCAGGGAGGTGCTTACGGTACAGGAATGGGTGCAAGGCTCAATGGGAATCTTTTCTCGTATTCTTACAGAGATCCGAACCTTGAAAATACAAGGGCAGCATATTGTGGAATGGCCGATTTCCTGGAAGAATTTGTGCAGCAGGGAATGCCGCTGGATGATATGATTATTGGTACACTGAACACGATCGATCCACTTCTTGATCCTGCAGGGATCTGTGATCAGGAGTGTATCAGATATCTGAAGGGAATCACACCGGAGGATATTGCCCGGATACGGAGAGAAATATTGGATACAACAAATCAGGAACTTGGCGGGCTGGTTGGCGTGATCCGGGAATATATTGAAACCGGAAAATTCTGTGCAGTAGGAGATGTGAAATAGTTCAGGGAAAAGCAACGGAATGCAGGAGCAGAAGTCGTTCAGGAAGGAAATAACGGAACATGAGGTTTAAAAGGATTACATTAGCACCGACAATGCGAAAATATAACAGAAAAAATTTGATGAAGGATGTCATTACGGGTATGATTATCATGGCAGTGTCAATCCCGATTTCGATGGGATATGCACAGATTGCCGGACTGCCGGCAGTATACGGACTGTATGGCTCGGTCTTTCCGATTATTTTGTTTGCAGTATTTTCGACGTCTCCGCAGTTTATCTTCGGGGTAGATGCGGCACCGGCGGCATTGATCGGCTCAGCCCTGTTGGGAATGGGGATTGAGAGTGGTTCAAAAGAGGCACTTGAGGTCGTGCCGGTTCTGACGTTTTTTGTGGCGGTATGGCTGCTTGCCTTTTATCTGATGCATGCCGGTAAACTGGTCAATTACATTTCTGCACCGGTTATGGGCGGATTCATCAGTGGAATCTGTATGACGATCATTCTGATGCAGGTTCCCAAATTACTGGGCGGGACTGCCGGAACAGGGGAACTGCCGGAGCTTTTGGAGCATATCCTGGAGACTGCCGGACGGATCAATTTTCCTTCACTAATGCTTGGACTCATTTCGCTGGCTATTTTACTGGCAGTAAAAAAGGTTGCTCCGAAATTTCCGATGGCGGTAGTTCTGATGGCAGCAGGGGCAGTACTTACGGTTGTTCTGCCAATGGAAGAATGGGGAATCAGGACATTGGAGGCAGTGAAACCAGGTCTGCCTCAGTGGAAGATTCCGGATCTGGCACTGCTTCCGTTGAACCAGGTCATCACAGTGAGCCTTTCTGTGGCGGTCGTGATCATGGCAGAAACACTGCTCGCTGAAAATAATTTTGCTCAGAAGAATGGATACCGTATCAATGACGATCAGGAGCTTTTAGCTTTTGCAGCAGGAAATCTTGTTGCGGCACTGACCGGCTGCTGTCCTATTAACGGGTCGGTTTCAAGAACGGCAATGGGGGAGCAGTACCAGGGAAAGACCCAGTTGATGAGTATTGTAGCAGGAGCATCCATGCTGATCCTTCTGGTCTGCGGAACAGGATTTATCGGGTATCTGCCGGTTCCTGTGTTGACAGCAATCGTGATTTCGGCATTGCTTGGAGCAACAGAATTTAAGCTGGCAGCAAAATTGTGGAAAGTCAGCCGGACGGAATGTCTGATCTTCTGGGGTGCTTTTGTAGGCGTTCTGCTGTTGGGAACGATTAATGGAGTGCTGATCGGAATTATTTTATCCTTTTCAGAAATGGTGATCCGTTCGTCTAAGCCTGCAAGGTGTTTTGTCGGAATCCAGCCGGGACACAGACATTTCCGTGATCTTGCGGAGGGAAGTCAGATCCATGCAGTGGAAGGAGTTCTGGTCTATCGGTTCAGCAGTAATCTCTTTTTTGCAAATGTCAATATCCTGCAGCAGGATATTGAGGCAGAACTGGAAAAGAAAAAGGGGACGAAAGCAGTGATCCTGGATGCCAGTGGAATCGGAAGTATTGATATCACAGCGGCAGACCGACTGGCGATCCTCTATGAAGCACTGAAAGAACAGGGGATTCGTTTTTATATTACAGAGCATATAGCAGATTTAAATGAGCAGATGCGAAAGCTGGGACTCGGATATCTGATCTCTGAAGGATGCGTGAGGAGAACGATCCATATCGCATTGAAAGATATGGGAATCAATCGCCCGTATCCATTGGAAGGCGGTGTGGACAATGAGGAACGGAGTGCCTCAAGAAAGCGGGTCGATAACCGGGTACAGGAATTCGTCTGGGCCTTTGGGTCTGAGTCGGAAACAGAGATTGAAAAGCAGATCCTGCGTCAGATCGAACAGTTGAAGAAAAGCGGAGATGTGGAAAATCTGCTACATGGAAGCTGGTCGCACATGGAGGCGATGGATGAAGATGAATGGCTGGAACATCTGGAAGAACACCTGAAAGAGATCGTGAACATTTCAGGAAAAGATGAAAAGACGCTTGCCGCAAGACTGGAAGAGCATAGACGGGAAGTGCATGACCGGATTGCGAAGGAACACCCGGAACTTGCAGAGCGGTTCAGAGAACGTCGTCATCATCTGGACCAGCATTTGAAAGAGCGACGGCCGGAGGTGTATGAGTTGGTGATCAGCCTGCGGGAGAAGGAAAGAAAATGAAAAGGAAAATAAAAATTCAAAGCATAAGTGCGTGGAGTATTGGGATTGCACTGATATTAACAGTAGTATTTGTTGTAATTCTGCATTATGGGAAAAATGAAGTTAAAAGGTTTGAAGATGCGACTGATCAGTACATCGTTTGTGAAAATGCGGCCAGACAGTTACAGGATGGGTCTGATTATCTAACGGAACAGGTAAGGCTGTATGCAATGACGGGAGAACGAAATTATCTGGATCAATATTTTGAAGAGGCTGATGTGACCAAACGCAGAGAACAGGCACTGGAAAGTCTTAAAAAGTATTTTGACAAAACCGAAGCTTTTCAGTCATTGCAACAGGCGATGGAAGATTCAAAAGAATTGATGTTGACAGAATATCATTCTTTAAAACTCGTTGCAACTGTGATGGGAGAAAAAGACATTCCGGCAGAGCTTGAGCAATTGGATTTGCCGGAAGAGGAAAAGCAGTTATCGCAGAAAGAAAAACTGGAAAAAGCACAGAAACTGGTTTCCAATAATGAATATCGGAATACACGAGGGACAATCATGAAAGAAGTAAGTGGCTGTCTGGATCAGTTGCTCGAAAAGACAAAAAACCGTCAGCAGAGAGCGAATACGATCTTTTCCGATATGTATTTGAAGTTGGAAATTGCGATCATGATACTGGTGATCCTTTTACTGTCAATCTGTATAATCGTAAGAAAATTGATTGTAGTACCGTTTGTCTATTATAATAAGAGTATTATGGAAGGCGAAATATTTCCGGTGATCGGAGCAGCAGAACTTCAAAAATTGGCAGAAACTTATAATAAAATTTTTAAAGAAAATGAAGAGACTCAAAGACTGATCTGCCATCAGGCAGAACATGATGCAATTATCATGGTAGAGATGACCAGCGATTTGAAATATACGATCGAAGAGAAGATTAAAGCAGTAAATGAGGAGCTGGGGACGGAGAATGAAAATATCCCGGCAGTTTCACTGAGTGTCGGAGTTGCTTTTTCGGATCGGGAAAATTCCGGAGAAAGTATTTTTAAAGATGCAGATAAAGCTCTCTATTATGTCAAAGAAAATGGAAGAAATGGTTGTAAGTTCTATTAAAAAGTGTATGCAGGGAAGTGATCCTGACTAAGAGGACACTTCCCTTTTGGTTTATCCTCTGAAAGGAATAACCCAGACAAAGTCAACACCGTCCCTGCCTCTGTCAGTAGGCGCGGTTTTTTGTGTGAAGTCAGCGGAGAGAGAGAATGGTTGCTATCATTTTTATTTAGGAGGAGTATTGTGACAGAGGAGGATATTGACGTATAATATTGGCATATAGGAGTGGTGAATGATGGCGTGGGGATATGAAAAGAGTTTTACAATCGAACATGATAATACACTGAAAAAAAGAATTGACTGCAGGGACTGCAGTTACTATGATATCGAGGATAAATCCTGTACGAAGCGTCCACTGTATCTTCCGGTTGACGGATACAATTTATGGAGAAGCTGCCGATATTTTGAACTGAGTCAGGAAGTCTGTCATTATAGTGAGAAGCAGAGTCAGCTTGAACATCTTGAAAGTCGAAGGGAGTTACAGGCAAGAGGAGTGCGGAGAACAGAGGAAGGTACTGGAATTGAGAGAGAAACCGGATCAACAGAAGAAGGTACTGGAATTGAGAGAGAAACCGGATCAACAGAAGAAGGTACTGGCATTGAGAGAGAAACCAGATTAACAGAGGAAAATACTGGTAGAAAAAACAGGGCGAAAGAGATACGGATGGAGATGAGGGGACTGGAAAGAAGCAGGGCTGAAAGACGTCTCATGTCAGATCAGGCCTCGGATATAAGACCAGGTTCAATCTACTGCAAAGATGTTGTATCGGTGCAGGGGGAATTGCCAAAGGGAAAGCACTTTTATAGTCGTTGGATTTGGATTGAAATGAAAAATAGAAAGAAAAAAGTTTATTATAAATACAATTCGTTTACTGGAATGGCTTATATCAGTCAACAATTTTATACGAAAGATGAAATAGAAGCTTTTCGTTCAGTTATAAAGGGCAGATAAAAGATAGTAAGAAATATGCAGGAAATCCTGCAAAATATTGGATAATCCAAATGATTTCGCAGGAGATGCTGCAAATGACGATCAGAGGAACTGAGAAAGATCAATGTCCGAGAATGAGAGCGAAATAGCCCCAGTCCCAAATGAGAGCTTCAAAACTGTTGGTCAGATATTTGCGGATATCCTCTTCTTCGTAGCCTGTCATTCTTGTGATGATAACGAGTGTCCGGCGAACCATTTCAAATGTAAGTGTACTCCTGTTATTCTGAAGCCATTGTAGAAAAAGACTTTGACGGATCGCTGAATATTCAAGAGCGATCCACTGGATTCGGATCAGAAGATCTTCCAGGTAGCTGTCAGGAGTGACAAGATCCGAAAAAATTTCATTGGCAAGAAACTTCAGCATCAGTGGCTGAACTTCAGAAAATCTGATCTGAAAGTCTGACCAAAGTTCAGAGAGTGACGTTCCTGTATCCAAAGAAGGAAAAGAGACCGGATGCATAAAATCTATTGCAGATTCTGAAATGTACTCTGAAAGAGAAAGAATTGGATTTAAAAAATCACAATAAAGTTTCTCGCTCTGATAATTAACTGCAAGATCCTGCAACAGTTCATTGCATTCAAAAAAAGTATCTTCTGCCGGAAGATGGATAGATTGGATGGCATCACTTAACTGGGAGAGTGTATCAGCCGAAAAGTAATCACGGATCAGGGTCTCATCCAAAGAATCGTTACGATATAGTTCCTGTAAAATATAATGAATCTTAAGCAGGAGATCCTCAGTGGAACAGATCTCGGCGGAACAAGGCTCAATGGAGTAATCCTCAACAGAACAGACTGGTGAGGATGCGGGCAACAAAAGACGGAGAATGTTCCTGCGGATCTGAAATAAAGGAGTGTCACATTCGGTGGGAACATCTGGAAACTGTGATGCATCAGCCTGCTCCAGCAGATCGATCACCGCAGGACAGCACGGCATCAGCGTTTCCTCGATATGACAGGGAAACCGGTGAATTTCTCTTGGAAACGTAGTACAGGTTTCGGACAGGATTTTATCACCGTAAGCAGTAACAAGCCGGCATAGTCTGTTCTCGGAAAGAAAGGGGCAACGATGGTCTGAGTCAAGCTGAATGACCCGGAGACCGTCTTTTTTTTCTGTATAGGCACTGAGATTCTTTTTTTGTTCTGGTACATCAGCGGGGGCAGAAACTTTTTTCCATTTCCGGTTTGTGTCCGGATCCACAGCAATTTTCCATTCCTGACAGCAGGTAATTGTGCAGGAATCTGCGATGCAGTGAAATTCATTATAAAAGTCAGGGCGTATTCTTTTCATTGTTCTTTTCTCCTATTATCTGGTATTAGGGTAGTCTGTCCGATCTTGTGGATCAATACCTGATTCTGTGGTTTATATAAACTTGTGAATAATAGTATGATCATACCACAGAAAGCACATTCAGCAAAATCAGATAGTTACATTTATAGAAATTTATAGAAAAATGAAGTATACTGATTACAGATTTTTTAAAGGAGAAATGCAGAAGTATGGAATCTCAGACAAAGAAAAGTAAATATGAAATAGATATGTGCAATGGGACGATTATGGATAAGCTGATTTCTTTTTCACTTCCATTGATGCTTTCAGGAATCCTTCAGTTGATGTTTAATGCGGTAGATATTATTGTGGTTGGAAGGTTCAGCGGAAGTCAGTCATTGGCGGCAGTTGGATCGACAACAGCATTGATCAATATGTTTACCAATCTTTTTATTGGAATTTCTCTTGGAGCAAATGTTCTGGCAGCACGTTTTTATGCGGCAAAGCGAGAAAAGGAGATGTCAGAGACAGTACATACCGCAATTACACTGGCATTAATCAGCGGGATTGTCATGGCATTTGTGGGATTGATCTTTTCGAGATTTGCGTTAGAATTGATGGATACACCGGATGACGTGATCGGACTGTCAACGTTATATATGAGAATCTATTTTTTAGGAATGCCGTTTTTTATGCTCTACAATTATGGTGCAGCCATTCTGAGGGCCGTCGGAGATACAAAGCGTCCACTGTTCTTTCTGGTTGCTGCAGGAGTGATCAATGCCGGTCTGAATCTGCTGCTGGTAATTGTTTTTGACATGGGTGTAGCAGGAGTTGCGATCGGAACAATCGTTTCCCAGATGATTTCAAGTATTTTGGTTTTACGATGCCTTTGTAGATCGGAAGGCAGTTACAAACTATCATTTTCAAAGCTTCGGATCAGGGGAATCTATATGAAGCAGATCTTTCAAGTTGGTATTCCGGCGGGAATACAGAGTACAGTGATTAATTTTTCAAATGTACTTTTACAGTCTTCTGTAAACTCTTTTGGGTCTACCGCAATGGCAGGATATACTGCAGCCAATAATATTTTCGGATTTTTATATGTGACTGTAAATTCCGTGACACAGACATGTATGAGTTTTACGAGTCAGAATTATGGTGCAGGAAAAAGTAAACGAATGGATAAAGTTCTGATTGACTGTATTATTTTATCAGTAGTTATTACATCGATTCTTGGCGTCAGTGCGTATGGATTTGGTCCGGAACTGTTGAAGATTTATACGGAAGATGCAAAAGTTATCCAGTGTGGAATGGAAATTCTTTTATATACAACGGTAACGTATTTCCTGTGTGGACTGATGGATCTTTTTCCGGGGGCATTGAGAGGAATGGGACACTCAGCCGTTCCGATGATTCTTTCGGTGATCGGAACAGTAGGGACAAGAATTGTCTGGATTTTCTGGATCTTTCCTGCACATCGTTCATTGGATATTTTATTTATTTCTTATCCTGCATCCTGGATCATTACGATCATTATGCAGGTGATCTGCTATTATTTCGTGAGAAAAAAAGTACACCGGAATATGCAGCGGCAGGTATAGAGTAGAAAAAATAAAGTCAGATCTGATGAAAGCAGTCAGGGTATAAGAGAGAAGAGATAAAGTCAGATCTGATGAAAGTAGTCAGGATATAAGGCAGAAGAGACAGAGCTGAAGAAACTGGAATTAACAGGAGGGGAAAAGAAGTGATTCGGATGATAGAAATAACGGATTTTCATGCACCAGAGCTGGATATATTTGCGAGAAAGACCGAGGCACAGTTGTTAAATAAAGATCACCCGGAGGAGGGAATGTTTATTGCAGAAAGTCCAAAGGTGATTGAGAGAGCCTTGAATGCCGGCTACACTCCGGTAGCGGTATTGGTAGAGAAAAAGCAGATTGAAGGTGAGGCAGCCTCTGTTCTTGCACGATGCGATGAGATTCCGGTTTATACAGCAGAATTTGATGTGCTGGCACAACTGACAGGGTTTAAGCTGACAAGAGGAATGCTGTGTGCTATGCGACGGAGGGGATTGCCAGAAGTGGAAAAGGTATGTCAAAATGCAAAAAAGGTTGCAGTTCTTGAAAATGTAATGAATCCGACGAATGTGGGAGCGATTTTTCGTTCTGCCGCAGCTTTAAATATGGATGCAGTACTTCTGACAGGCGGATGCAGCAATCCATTGTATCGCAGAGCAAGCCGTGTCAGTATGGGGACGGTGTTTCAGATTCCGTGGACATTTATCGGAGAAAAGCAGGAAGACTGGATTGAAAATGGAATCAGGAGATTACATGGCCTGGGATTTCAGACTGCGGCTCTTGCTCTGAGCGATGATTCTGTGAGTATTGATGATAAAAGACTCCGTGAAGAGAAAAAACTGGCAATCATCCTTGGGACAGAAGGTGACGGACTTGCAGAGCAGACAATCGCAGAGTGCGATTATACGGTCAAAATACCGATGACTCATGGAGTTGATTCATTAAATGTCGCTGCGGCAAGTGCAGTGGCTTTTTGGGAGCTGGGGAGATAAATTTGTATTTGTTGGAATGATACGCATGTAAAGCAAAAGACTTCTTTATGGCGAAGCGGACGCGGAAATCAGAGATATTCC
>OODB01002293.1_pt1 | contig 10973 bp, 9 predicted proteins | sample 1671721 | NCBI WGS metagenome assembly OODB01 (sample SAMN06348185, study PRJEB24527) | human gut metagenome | biome: human gut; feature: ankylosing spondylitis patient; material: feces | host: Homo sapiens | place: China | collected 2015-10
AGCCGGAGCAGCGGCAGGCACTGGTGGATACCTTCATCAATGCCATCTATCTCTACGATGATAAGGTTCTCATTACCTTTAACTATAAGGAAGGTACGGAAACGGTCGCTTTCGGAGAAGCCGTGAAAGCAGAGAAAAGTTCGGATATGAGTGCGCGAGGTGCACCAGACATTGAACGTCAAATCGTAAGATTTGGCGTTCTTTCTTTATGCAGGAAAGCGGCTGCACACTTTCTGCACACCGTTTGCACATTTGCCCGAATCAGGGGCTTTTCTGCGCAAGGTTTGCACAGCCTGCTTTCCTTGAAAGACGATGCGGGGGAACTCCAGGTGGGCATCCTGCCACTTCGGGAACTTCTTGCGGGTGAGCACTGACTCCACCGTCAGGCCGTTGGGCAGCCGCAGCAGCATCCCGTTGTTAAGGTATCGTCTGCACGCAGGTTCATGCTCATGGGTCTGTACCACAATTTCAGCGGCAAGCTGGTTGGGAAAATGCAGCAGAACGCCACACTTTCCAATCCCTTTTCTGCCGCCAGCTCCAGACAGGAAATGGAAGGTGCTGATCCTCCGGGATCTGATGCCGGGCACAAAGCGTTTTGGAGAACTGAAAAAGTCCATCGGTCATGTGACCCAGAAGGTTCTGACCGCTCAGTTGCGGCAGATGGAGGAAAGCGGGCTTTCTGCCCCCGTTCCGGGGGCTTTTTTGTGTCCTGGAGGCAGCGTTTTCTGAAAACGCAGCCAAACTGCAAAAAAAGTTACAATTTTCTCATCAAAAAAGGCGGTTTCCCATTGACAGCCTTGTTATAATAGGAGTGTAAGATTTTTGAGCCAGCACTCTGCGGCTCTGATTGCTGAACGGCCCTTGCGGGCTTTTGGAAAAAGAAAGAGGCATACAGCATTATGACGAATATCGATATTTTCTCCGGCTTCCTGGGTGCCGGCAAGACGACCCTGATCAAGAAGCTCATCAAGGAATCCTTTGCGGGCCAGAAGGTGGTCCTGATCGAAAACGAGTTTGGTGAGATCGGCATCGACGGCGGCTTCCTGAAGGAGTCCGGCATCCAGATCAACGAGCTGAACGCAGGCTGCATCTGCTGCTCTCTGGTGGGCGATTTCCGTGCCGCTCTGCAGCAGGTGGTGGAGCAGTACCACCCCGACCGCATCGTCATTGAGCCCTCCGGTGTGGGCAAGCTGAGCGATGTCACCCGCGCTGTGGAGGGTGTGGCTGAGCATCTGGATGTGAAGCTGAACAGCTTTGTCACCGTGGCCGATGTCAACAAGGTCAAGATGTATATGAAGAACTTCGGTGAGTTCTACGATGACCAGATCAGCCACGCAAGTTGCATCATCCTGAGCCGCACCCAGACCGCCAGCGAGGAGAAGATCGCCGCTGCGGTCGCCATGCTGCGCGAGAAGAACCCCACCGCTACCATCGTGACCACCGCATGGGATTCCCTGACCGGCGAGCAGATCCTGAAGGCCATGTCCTCCAAGGACGATTTCAAGGCAGAGCTGATCGCCATGGCTGCCAAGGCCAATGAGGAGCACGCCGAGGAGGACGAGGAAGAAGAGCACGAGCATCATCACCATCATTACGATGAGAACGGTGTGTGCAGCTGCGGCCATCACCACCATGATCACGATGACGATGACGACGATGATGAGGACGAGCACGAGCATCACCACGACCACGAGGATGATGACCACGAGGAGCACTGCTGCCACCACCATCACGACCATGAGGATGACGATGACCATGATGAGCATGAGCATCATCACCACGATGAGGACGGCCACTGCTGCTGCGGCCATCACCACCACCATCACCACGATCACGATGCCGATGAGGTGTTCACCAGCTGGGGTGTCGAGACGGCCAAGAAGTTCAGCAAGGCAGACATCGAGCATGCACTGACCGAGCTGGACGGCGGCAAGTACGGCATGATCCTGCGCTCCAAGGGCATCGTGGACGGCGGTGCCGACGGCTGGCTGGAGTTCGATTACGTCCCCGGCGAGTGGGAAGTGCGTCAGCGCGGTGCCGACGTGGGCGGCAAGCTGGTCGTCATCGGCTCCAAGCTGGACGAAAAGGCCATTGCCGCACTGTTTGGCTGCTGAGCTGCAAGTTGTGTAAGGAGAAAAACCGATTATGGCAAACGAGATCCCGGTTTACCTGTTTGTGGGCTTCCTCGAAAGCGGCAAGACCAAGTTCATTCAGGAGACCTTTGAAGACCCCAATTTCGACTCCGGCGACAAGACCCTGCTGCTGGTCTGCGAAGAGGGCGAAGAAGAATATAACGAGAAGAAGTTCGCCTTCCCCGGCGTGACCCTGAAGGTCCTCGAGGATAAGGCGGAGCTGAACCCCCAGAATCTGGCCAGGCTCGAAAAAGAATCCGGCGCAGGCCGTGTGGTCATCGAATACAACGGCATGTGGCTGCTGCAGGATCTGGCCAACAACCTGCCCGAAAACTGGATCGTCTACCAGTGCATCGCCACGGCTGACGGCACCACGGCCCTGACCTACGCCCGCGACAACTCCATGCGCTCTCTGCTGCTGGACAAGATCGCCCGCAGCGAATTGATCGTGTTCAACCGCGCCGAGGCCGTGAACAACGATGCCGCCCGTCAGGAGCTGCACAAGCTGGTGCGTCAGGCCTCCCGCAAGTGTGATATCGCCTATGAGTTCGCCGACGGCAGCGTGGCATACGATGACATCCCTGACCCGCTGCCCTTCGATCTGAACGCCCCGATCGTTGAGATCGGCGCGGACGATTTCGGCATCTGGTATATGGACTGCCAGGACGAGCCCCAGAAGTATACGGGCAAGACCGTCCGGTTCCTGGCGCAGGTCTGCCAGACCAACCGCGCGGGCAAAAACAGCTTTGTGCCCGGCCGTTTTGCAATGACCTGCTGTGTGCAGGATATCCAGTTCGTGGGCTTCCCCTGCAGCTATGATGGCTACAAGGCACTGGAGCAGCGCGCCTGGGTCACTGTGACCGCCAAGGTCAATTACAAGTTCCACAACATCTACCGCGGCAAGGGCCCGGTGCTGACCGCCATTTCGGTGGAGCCCGCCGAAAAGCCGCAGAACGATGTCGTAACATTCTCTTAATCCTATCTTATACAGGGAGGACTTCACCATGAAAACTCTGTTCCGTGTTCTGGGTGCCGTTGCCGCTGTGGCTGTTACCGGTGCCGCCATCGTCGTGCTGGACAAAGTTCTGAACGACAAGGACCCGCTCCACGTCGAAAACGTGGAGTTCCCCGAGGAAGCTGAAAAGGACCCCGCCGAGGCCGAAAAGACTGCCGAAGCCTACGCCGAGGGCGAGACCAGGGAGACCGCTCCCGGTGACGCATGGCCCCCTGTCTTTGAAAAGGCTCCTGCCGAGCCCGAGACTGCGCCCGCCGCCCCGGTGGTGGAAGCTGCCCGGGCAGAGGAGACTGCCGAGGAAAAGCCTGCGGCAGAGGGAACGACCGTGAATCCTGTGGAGGCAGGCCCTGCCGTTGCCCCCAAGGATGAGAACGGCAAGTTCGATACCACCAAGATCGCGGAGGCCAGCGATTTCACCGGCATCGAAGAGGAATCCGGCTGCAAGAGCTGAGCAAAGCAATAAAAGGACGCTGTGCCGCACGGCACAGCGTCCTTTTTCTGTCTGGGTCATTTCCGCAGGGCTTTGGCGGCTTCGGTGCCCGCCACTGCTCCCTCGTACACGGCCTTGGCGACCTGCAGCAGCCCGCCGGTGCAGTCTCCGGCGGCATACAGGCCGGGCAGGGAGGTCTGCATGTGGTCATCCACCACGATCCGGCTGCCGTTCACCTCAGCCCCCAGCTTGCGGGCCAGGGCAGTGCTGCCCGCCACGCCCAGCGCCACGAACACGCCGGAGACTTCCAGTGTCCCGCCGTCTTTCAGCTGCACGCCGGTGACCCGCTCTTCACCGAGGATGGCTTCCACGGCTTCCGTCCGCACGGCTACCTCTGGCGGGAACTGTGCCGTCAGCGGGGCCCCGCCCGTGAGCAGGGTGACGCTGTGGGCCACGGGCAGCAGGGCCTGTACCTCGTGCAGGGCGTACTCTCCGCTGCCCAGCACGGCCACATCCCTGCCGCGGTAGAAAAAGGCATCGCAGGTGGCACAGTAGCTCACGCCGTGGCCCTCCAGCCCGGCAAGGCCCGGAATGCGGGGCGCTGCCCGGGAAGCCCCCGTGGCCAGAATGACAGCATCGGCAGGGAAATCCCCGGCCAGCGTCTCCACGGTCAGCTTGTCGGTGTAGGTCAGGCCCACGGCCTCGGTGGTGACGAACTCCACCCCCACGGCCTTGGCACCCTCGATGCCCCGGCGTTCCAGCTCGGCACCGGCGATGGGTTCGGCAAAGCCGTAGTAGTTCTGGATGAGCTCGGCCCGGTCCAGTGCGCCGGGGCCCTTGGTCAGAACGGTGGTCTGCACCCCGGCGCGCGCGGCATACAATGCCGCCGAAACACCTGCGGGGCCGGAACCAATGATCACAATGTTAGACATGGCAGTTTCTCCTTATGGTAGGTTTGCTTTTGTCCAACCTCTCAGTCTCGCATCCGCTCGACAGCTCCCCTAGTAGGGGAGCCATTGGCATTGCGTAAAGCCTTGCCTCTTTGCCAAGGCCTCTCCTACTAGGAGAGGTGGCATTGCGTAGCAATGACGGAGAGGTTGAGGACTGTTTGATCTTATGATAACTATTATACCTCAACTCCCCGCACTTTTCATCTCCGATGAACTGTGCTATACTGAAAACATCGCAAAAATCGACACCATGGAGGGGAAAAACCTATGTCCAAGCAGCGCCTGCTTTTTATCACCACCGGCGGCACCATTGCCAGCGTGCGCACCGCACAGGGGCTCAAGCCTGTTCTGACCAGCGAGGAGCTGCTGGCCCATCTGCCGGAATTGCAGCAGCTCTGCTGCCCGGAAACGCTCAACCTGTGCAGCATCGACAGCACCGACCTTGGCCCGGAGCACTGGCTGATGATGGCCAAAGCCGTGCAGGAAAATTATGCGCTTTACGATGGCTTTATCATCTGCCACGGCACCGATACGCTGGCCTACTCGGCGGCGGCGCTGTCCTACCTTATTCAGAATGCGGACAAGCCCATCATCCTCACGGGTGCCCAGCAGCCCATTTCCAACGAGATCACCGATGCCAAGAAGAATCTGCGGGACAGCGTGATCTGCGCCCTTGACCCGGGCAGCCGGGGTGTGATGGTGGTGTTTGGGGGGCACGTCATTGCGGGCACCCGCGCCAAGAAGAACAAGACCATCAGCTACGATGCCTTTGCGTCGGTCAACTTCCCGGCGCTGGCGCTGGTGCAGGGCGACCGGCTGGTACGGTATGTGGCTTCGCCCTGGCCCACCGGCCCTGTGGAGTTTGGCCGGGCGCTGAACCCAAAAGTGTTCCTGCTCAAGCTGACCCCCGGCCTTGGGCCGGAGCTTATCCCGGCCATCTTTCAACAATATGACTGTGTCATTGTGGAAAGCTTTGGCGTGGGCGGCATTCCCCAGCGGCTCATGGATGCCTTTGCCGAGGAGCTGGGCGATTACGACCAGACCCACAAGATCCTGATCCTGACCACGCAGGTCACTTATGAGGGCAGCGATGTGGGCATTTACGAGGTGGGCAAGCGGGTCAAGAACCGCTTCCGCTTCCTGGAGGCCCACGATATGACCATTGAGGCCGTTGTCACCAAGGTCATGTGGCTGCTGGCCCAGAACTGCGAGAACTTTGACCAGCTCCAGCAGCGCTTCTACCGGCAGATCAATTTTGATACATTCTATCATTGAAACAAACGGGAGATGCCCCACCGGCACCTCCCGTTTCTGTTATGCGAACACCAGCTGCACCAGCAGCACATAACACACCGCACCGCCGGTGATGGAGACCCAGTAGAACTGGTCCGGCAGGGTGATGAAGAAGATGAACCAGCCCCTGTCAATTTGAAAACTTTTTGTCCGCCACTCGTGGACTTTTGGCGAATCAGGACAAAGTTTTGCCAAAAGGCTTGCACTTTGATGCTTTACTGTGGTAAAATCGAAGCGTACTTTCATTTGGAAAGACAAGGGGGAAAAGTATATGACCAACATCTGCATCATCGCCACCATCATCATCTATCTGGTGGCAATGCTGTTGGTTGGGTTTGCATACAGCAAGTCCAACAACGACAGCACCGATTTCTACCTTGGCGGCCGCAAAATGGGCCCGCTGGTCACGGCCATGAGCGCCGAAGCCAGCGATATGTCCAGCTGGCTGCTGATGGGAATGCCGGGCCTTGCCTACCTCACCGGCATCGCCTCGCCCGGCTGGACCGCCATCGGCCTGGCGCTGGGCACCTGGCTGAACTGGCTCATCGTGGCCCGGCGGCTGCGGCGGTATTCAGCCAATCTGGGTGCCATCACCGTGCCGCAGTTCCTGTCCCTGCGCTTCCACGACCAGCGCAATCTGCTCAATGCACTGGGCGCGGTGATCATCATCGTGTTCTTTGTGCCCTACACGGCTTCGGGCTTTGCCGCCTGCGGCAAACTATTCCACAGCCTCTTCGGCGTGGATTACATGGCGGCCATGGTGGTCTCGGCCTGCGTCATCGTGGGCTATACCATCACGGGCGGCTTCCGCGCCGTTACCACCACCGACCTCATCCAGTCCATCGTGATGAGCCTGGCCCTTGTGGCTGTGCTGGTGTACGGCATTGGTGCGGCAGGCGGCTGGGATGCCGTTGTGGCCAACGCCCAGAGCCTGCCCGGCTACCTGACCATGATGGCCAGCCACAACGCCGCCGAGGGCACGGCCACCTCGTACAGCCTGCTGGACATCGTCTCCACCATGGCGTGGGGCCTGGGCTACTTCGGAATGCCCCACATCCTGCTCCGCTTCATGGCCATTGAGGATGAAAAGAAGCTGGTGCTCAGCCGCCGCATTGCCAGCGTGTGGGTCGTCATTGCCATGACAGCCTCCATCATCATCGGCATGGTGGGCCTTGGCATGACCAAGGCAGGCGCGCTGGAGTACCTGAGCGGCTCCTCCAGCGAGACGGTCATCGTCCGCATTGCAAACCTCATTGCACAGCACGGCATTCTGGCAGCCGTTCTGGCGGGCCTGATCCTGGCGGGCATCCTTGCCGCCACCATGTCCACCGCCGACAGCCAGATGCTTGCTGCCGCGTCCAGCGTCTCTCAGAATATCCTGCAGGAGTTCGGCCACATGAAGCTGACCGAACGCCAGAGCCTGTTTGCCGCCCGCCTGACTATCATCTGCGTCAGCGTGGTGGGCGTGGTGCTGGCCCGTGACCCCAATTCCAGCGTGTTCGGCATCGTCAGCTTTGCATGGGCCGGTTTCGGCGGCGCATTCGGTGCGGTCATGCTCTGTGCGCTCTTCTGGAAGCGCTGCAACTGGCAGGGCGCGCTGGCCGGGATGCTCGCCGGCGGCCTGATGGTCTTTGTCTGGAAGTACCTCGTCAGCCCTCTGGGCGGTGTGTTCGGCATCTATGAGCTGCTGCCTGCCTTCCTAACCTCCCTGCTTGTCTGTGCGGTGGTCAGCCTGGTCACCCCCGCCCCCTCGAAGGAGATCGAAGCCGAGTTTGAGGCGGCGAAATAAGAAACAATATAAAGCAAGGGCCATTGCACAGATTCTCGTGCAATGGCCCTTGCTTTATGCTCGGCGCACAACGCCGTTCTCAACAAAGAAAAGATTCGGCTAAGAAAAAATATTTTGTATACAAAAAAGAAAAGATTGTTTGTACAGAATTACGAAAACACTGCATGAATTAAAGGATACAACAAGAAATACTTTTGAATCGTAAATTTTTCGGGCGAAATCGTAAAAAAATTCTAACATTTTGGAAAGAGATGCCGTATCATGGATTTATAAATGCGCATACGGCTTGCGGGCCGTGTGCCAAAATTGTCCGGAAAGTTCAGGAAGGAGTATTTTCATGGGAAAATCAACAGTGGATGCGTCTGCAGGGTTTGGATTGCGTGATAAACTTGCATACGCAGCGGGTGACTTTGGCTGCAATATGAGTTTTGCACTCAAAGGCTACCTGACGATTTATTGGACGCAGTTTATGGGAATCGACAACTACCTGATGGCATCCCTTCTGCTGATCGTGCAGATCTGGGACGCAATCAACGATCCGATTATCGGAGCAATGGTAGATGCGGATACGCATAAATACCGCCGGAACAAGTTCCTTGCCTATATCTGGTTCGGTGCGATCGGCCTGACCGTAGCCGGTGCACTTTGCTATCTGCCGTTCCCGCAGGCTCCCGGTATGGTCAAGAACATTCTGTTTGTGGCAGGCTATATGATCTGGGATGCTTTCTACACCGTTGCAAATGTGCCGTATGGCTCGATGCTGTCTCTGATCTCGGATGACCCGATCCAGCGTGCACAGCTGTCGACTTTCCGCTCCATTGGTTCTATGGGCGGTGGGCTTCTGACCGGTATGCTGATTCCGGTGATCATTTATGATAACCAGAACAACCTGCGCGGTGAGCAGATGTTTGTCATCGCTCTGATCATGGGTGTGATCGGTCTGGTCTGCTTCCGCTTTATGGTCACGAACACAAAGGTGCGTGTGGACACCACGATCACTCTGAAAGAGGATGCGCCGAAGTTCAACGTCATGAAGGCGTTCAACAACTTTATCCATAATCGCCCGGCTGTGGGCGCAACGCTGGCACCTATCGCAACGTTTATTGGTATGTATGGTGCCTCTACTGCAGGCCAGATCCTGTTCCAGGCTTATTTCAAGAATGCAAAGATCTCCGGCCTTGTGGGTATGATCTCCTACTTTGGCGTTTTCATTTTCAGTCCTTTTGTGAGCCGTATCGTCAAGCGCTTTGGCAAGAAGGAAGCCGTAACCTTTGGTTCAGTAGTCTGTGCGCTGGCCTACGTCCTGATGCTGGTTCTGCCCATCACACCGGACAGCCGGGGCCTCAGCCTTTATGTCCTGTGTCAGATCATTGCAATGCTGGGCGGCGGTGTCGGAAGCTGCCTGAGCTGGTCTCTGATGGCGGATGCGATCGATTACAACGAGTGGAAATTTGGCGTGCGAGAAGAAGGCACTACCTATGCACTGCACTCCTTCTTCCGTAAGCTTGCACAGGGCATCGGACCTTCTCTGGGCCTTGTTCTGGCAACCAAACTGGGCTATGATGCATCTCTGAAGGCTGCACAGACGATCGAAGTGGCAACCCGGATGCGCTATCTGGTGCCGATCATGTATCTGGGAAGCTATATCCTGATGATCATTGCGTACGGCGTGGTGTTCAATCTGGATAAAAAGACGCTGGCGCAGATGGAAAGCGATCTGAAAGAACGCCGTGCAAAGAACGAAAAGTAAAGGATCTTAAAATCAGAGGAATATAAGAACGGAAACCTTCTGATAAGATGATAGAAAGCCCTCCTTTCGCCTGAGTGCGACAGGAGGGCTTTCTTTTTTCAGTTGATCAGAATCGCCATCATCTCAGCGCAGGGGACCACGAAGCCGAACCCGAAGAAGAACAGCAGGTCGAGCACAAACTTCCAGAGCCGGACAGTAGGGGAGCAGAAGTTCATGGAGCGGGTGACGGAGGCACCTATCTCACCCCAGTGTCGGTAGTAGCCGGTCTGCTCAAAGTTGTTCCAGAGCTCCAGCGAGAGAAATTCTATCCCGACGAACAATGGGAAAAACACCCAGGAGGGAAGCCAGCCGTCTGCCTGCAGGTTCCCATTGCTCAGGGTACGCCAGTGGACGGCCATCCGGCCCGGGCAGGCGAGGATGCCCCAGATGGCCAGTGCGGCACTGAGCCAAAACAAAACTGCCCGTACCGAGCGCCAGTCAATGGATTGTTGACGGCGCAGCAGGGTAAAGAAATCTTCCAGCGGGACTTCCGGTGCAATATCTGCTTCCTGCGGGTCGCGGCAGTGCATCAGGTCGGCAAGGGTCAGCCCCAGCGCGTCGGCTAGTGGTTCCAGCGTGATGATGTCCGGCAGGCCGACCCCGCGTTCCCATCGGCTGACAGCTTTATCTGTTACATGCAGCTGCTGGGCCAGCTCTGCCTGTGTTAATCCTTGTGACTTGCGCATCCGGGCGAGAAATGCCCCGAACGTTTTCGCATCCATTGTGCTCACATCCTTTGGAAAAAGGATAGCATACCACGCACCAAAAGGCAATCGACGCTTCGTTTACAGACGCTGAAACGCAAAAACTCCCCACCCTGTGCTCGGTCAATGAGCACAGGGTGGGGAGCTTCTTTATATGGAGTTCAGAAGAAAAATGCTGGGATCAGAGCTTACAGCTGGGGGCCGGCAGAGACCAGAGCCTTGCCGTGCTCGTTACCCTCGTACTTCTTGAAGTTCTTGATGAAGCGGCCAGCCAGATCCTTGGCCTTCTCCTCCCACTGGGAAGCATCGGCGTAGGTATCGCGGGGATCCAGGATGCCGGTGTCAACACCGTTCAGGACGGTGGGAACCTCGAAGTCGAAGTAGGGGATCTTCTTGGTGGGTACGTTGTTGATATCGCCGTTCAGGATAGCATCGATGATACCACGGGTGTCCTTGATGGAGATGCGCTTGCCGGTGCCGTTCCAGCCGGTGTTGACCAGGTAAGCCTTAGCGCCGCTCATCTTCATCTTCTTGACCAGCTCCTCAGCGTACTTGGTGGGGTGCAGCTCCAGGAAAGCCTGGCCGAAGCAAGCGGAGAAGGTGGGGGTGGGCTCGGTGATGCCGCGCTCGGTGCCAGCCAGCTTGGCGGTGAAGCCGGACAGGAAGTAGTACTGGGTCTGCTCGGGGCTCAGGATAGAGACGGGAGGCAGAACGCCGAATGCGTCAGCAGACAGGAAGATGACATTCTTTGCAGCAGGTGCAGAAGAGATGGGGCGGACGATGTTCTGGATGTGGTTGATGGGGTAGGACACACGAGTGTTCTCGGTGACAGACTTGTCAGCGAAGTCGATGTGGCCCTCAGCATCCAGAG
>OODB01002296.1_pt1 | contig 10954 bp, 7 predicted proteins | sample 1671721 | NCBI WGS metagenome assembly OODB01 (sample SAMN06348185, study PRJEB24527) | human gut metagenome | biome: human gut; feature: ankylosing spondylitis patient; material: feces | host: Homo sapiens | place: China | collected 2015-10
GTGCCCAAGATAGTTCGCTGGAAACGGCGCGTGAAAATAGGTAGTCGCCGACTTACATGAAACCCCTGAGGAAGAAATTCCTTGGGGGTTTGTTTTTGTTGTGCGGTACTTTCTTTCACGGCAAAGAAATTACCAAAAGTTTCTATTTCTGCCTGATTTTTTCGTACGGTGTGCTATCATAAGGCTGGAAACGCTTTTGGGAGAAACGCGTTCCCATGCAAAAAACAGTTGACAAAGGATCGGCCTGCTGTTTGACCACCACTTTTCGATCATGTGAGCATGAACTGGAAAGGAGCAGAAGAAAAATGACAAACAAGAAATTCAAGTTGGCAGCAATGTCGTTGGCCACTGCGGTTGCAGTGAGCGCGGTTGGCCCCAGTGCTTCTGCGGTGACTTATCAACTGGAAAAAGGTGATGTGACTGTTGCGGAGAATGAGAACGGAGCATTTAGTTATCAGGGCGAAGATAAGGATGAAAACCGTACTTATGTGGACAAGGATACCAAAGACAATGGCCAAATCATCATCAAGCAGACAGAGGGTACAACAACGGACAATACTGTCACTGTGGAAGAAAATGTCACGAACAAGAATGGAGACCGTGACGTGGATATCATCATTGACGGCGTGAATGTAGATACCAGCGATACCAGCACCTCGACTGACACCTCGACTGAAGTGCCCGCAGATACCAAAGAAGATAAAACCATCATCAAGGTGGGCGAGGGTGCAGATGTTGACCTGACAGTCAGGGATTCCTACCTGACCACCGGCGGCAACGGCATTGATATCGGTGTGAATCTGAAAGACGAGGATAGAAACGAGGGAGCCAACGTTGACCTGACGCTGGATAATACCAAAATCAACCTGACGGAAAATGCCACAGCGGGCATCAACGCACGAGATAATTCCGATGTGGATATCACCCTTAAAGGGAATAATACTATTGATGGTTCTGAAGCAATCGACAAAGTGACCGAGGACGGAGAACACGATATCTCTAAGGATAACGTCAATGTCGAGGGTATCCGTGTGGGCGGCGAAGGCGCAAGCGATAGTTCGGATGCCAATGAGGATGCAAAAACGAACCTGACCATCAGCGGCGGTGTAGAAAAGACCGAAACTGAGGATGCAGACACGGAAGAGACAGAAAGCCCCGCTGGCGGTTCATTGACCATCAATGAGACCACAGGTGGTCTGGTAATGGCAGATGGATCGGACGTGGAAATCACGGACGGCGCTGATGTGACCATTGAGGATACTAAGACCTCCAGTTCCACTCAGGCAGGCCGCGCTGTTACCCAGCACGGTGATCTGACCCTCTCCGGCGGCTCTTCCCTAACGATAGACGGTGGGAAGGACAATAAAGTGCCGCATACCGGTATTGGTATTGCCAGCTGGGATGATATCACAGTCGAGGATGGCAGTACGCTGGATATCAGTGGTGCTGCGACCGGTATTTACGGACATCAAGGCTCGGATGCAAGCCTGACTGTGAAGGATAAGTACGCTGAATATCAGCGATGTTAAAAAAGCCATTGAGTACGAGGGTGCAGGTGTAGACAAGGAGGGAAAGGCACTCAAATCTGCCGGTGATATTACGTTTGAAAAGGTAAAGGTTAATATTGATGCTGGCAATATCGGTATTATGACCGGAAACAACGGTACTTCTTCCATTAAACTTGACGATACAGAAGCTAAAATAACCGTAGGCGCAGGAGGCACTGCAATTTATGGCCCGGAAAAAGGCGGTAAGGGCGATTTGAATATCGCTCACAGTAAGCTCGATATTGATGCCAGCGCATTTTGTGGTTATGGTATTAGGGCGGGATATAAGAATGTGAATATTCGAGATGGAAGCGTTGTGAATTCCAACTCGAGTGCAGCAGGCATCATCCTGACCGGTAGTGAAGGGAATGCGACTAAACTGAATGTTTCAAACAGTTTGTATAATTTGACGACCGCTTTTCATTATGGCGTATGGGCATGTGTAGCAGATGGTGCATACCAAGGAAAGCCGACTCATACGATTCTGGTCAACGATAATGGTGCAATGAACATCAGTGATACGGCCGGTTCACCATATGTTGCTTCTGCGGGTATTATGATGGACGATGGGGTCTCTTTGATTGCTGATAACGGCGTTATAACCACAAACGGTAAATATCAATATGGTGGTATCAATGCCTATGGTAATGATATCAATATCCGTTTCAAGGACAATTCGCATGTAGATGTTGAATCGATTACGTATGACGCTGAGCATAAAAACCAGAACCTCATCGTGACCGGCGGCACACTGACCTATGATTATAGCGCCGACAACACCCTGTGGCCGGTGAACGAGCAGGGCGACAAGCTGACCAATTTCCTGCTGACCAAGGATGATGCCCGCGCAAACTTCGATGCTCTTTCCTATAAAGGCCAGACCTATACCTACCTCTCTGACCTGAACAAGGAGACCGGGAAGCAGTATCTCTCCGTGTGGGTGCCCGCCGCCGCACTGAACTATATGCTGGATGTGGACGGTTCCCATGACCCGGAGATCATCGGCAAGGCGCTGGAAGAGCTGAAGCAGGCCGGATACAATTTCGACACTGCCTACCAGACCGCTGAGAATGGCGATCAGGTGGTTATTCTGCGGGATATGGTGGTGAACGGCAAGAGCCTGAACTTCACCAAGACCACCGATGCAGAGGGCAACACCAAGCTCATCTGGGGCAACTACGAAAAGCAGGCAGAGGGTGCTCCCAGCGCTTATGATATGGTCTATGGCACCGAGTACGAGTATGAGGGCAAGACCTATACCATCGTCTGGGGCTATGAGAGCCAGAACAACCCCAACACCACCGCAGCAGCGGGTGTGCTGGATGCCTTTGGCCCGGATTCCAACGTGAAGGTCACCGGTGATACCATCGACGGCACCGACTCCGCACAGTATACTGTGACCATTTACGGCGCTCTGCGGGAAGTGACCGACCCTGTGATCCCCACGAACCCGAAACCGGAAACGCCCGAGGGCTCCGATCCTACTCCTCCGGCTCCCACTACGCCGACTACCCCGGCAGTGCAGGATGCACGGCCCACCACTCCCACCGTGGAGCAGGCAGTCGCTAAGACCACGCCCGCTCCGGAGAGCGGCAAGCTGATCCAGACCGGTACCACCAACTGGATGGCAGATGTTCTGGTGCGTGCAGGCGGTGTTCTGCCGGCTATCTGCTGGAACGTAAGCGCAAGAGCATGTTCCATAAGGCACAGCACTGAACACGTTCCTGTAAATGACGTAAAATGGTAAAAAACTAAACTGGCTTGGGGCCGCTGCACAAATTTTTGTGGGGTGACCCCACTTTTTGCAGAAAAAGGCGCTCTCGTCCCGTATTAAAGGATGAAAGCGCTTTTGATTTTGCAAAAAGGGATGAGAACGAGAATGAAAGATTCACCGCGCCGCCGGAAGCACCGGCGCAAAGCCTTCCGGCGGCTGTTCTGGCTGCTGGTGCTGGCGACCCTGCTTCTGCTGCTGTGGCCCCGGCGGCTCACGCTGGATGGGCTGAACAGTCCCCATGCCATTTTACTGCGGGCCGACAGCGGAGAGGTGCTGGCCGAAAAGGATGCCGACAGCACGATCTATCCGGCTTCCATGACCAAGATGATGACGGCGCTGCTGGCCATAGAAGCAAACCCGGACCTCGACACGCCTGTGACCCTGCCCGAGGAGATCTTTCCGGCTCTGCAGGCCCAGAATGCCTCGCTGGCGGGGTTTCAGGCCGGGGAAACAGCCACGGTGCGGGATCTGCTGTACGGGGCCATGCTGCCCTCGGGGGCCGAATGCTGCGAGACGCTGGCCCAGGAGGTGAGCGGCAGCGAGGAAGCCTTTGTGGCCCGGATGAACCAGAAAGCGGCAGAGCTGGGGATGACCGCCACGCATTTCTGCAACCCCACCGGTCTGCACGACCCGGAACATGTTTCCACCGTGCGGGACATGGCCCGGTTGACGGAAGCAGCCCTGCAGAACGAGACCTTCCGCAAGCTGTTTACCACGGAGCGGTATACCGTTCCGGCCACCAACTGCCACCCGCAGGGGTTCACGATGCACAGCACCCTGCTGAGCCAGCTGGACGGCACAGAGCTGCACCGTGGCCGGATCCTGGGCGGTAAAACCGGTTACACCGGGGAGGCAGGGCTCTGCCTTGCCAGTCTGGCCGAGGTGAAGGGCAGGGAATACATTCTGGTCACGGCCGGGGCAGGGGGAGACCACAGCACCGCGCCCTACCACATTGAGGATGCCGTAACGGTCTACCGCCGTGTGAGCCGGGGGTCCTGAACAGGGGAGCGGATGCGCTCCCTTTTTCTGTGCCCGGCTTTGTGGTACAATGGAACAAAACCATTCACAGAACAGGAGAACCATCATGCTCAAGGATTCACAGGTCGATCTCTGCGGCCGCACCGATTTTACCCGCACCGCGCCCCTGCTTGCCCGGGACGAGGCGTTTTCGTTTGCCTGCGCGGGCTGCGGCGGCTGCTGCCGGGGGCGGGAGGATATCGTGCTGTCGGGCTTTGACCTGTGGCGCATTGCGGCCCGCCTGCGCCTGCCGCCCCGCACCGTGGCCCGGGCGTTCTGCCGGGGAAGCATCGGGCGGGTCAGCCGCCTGCCGGTGCTGCGGCTGGCCCCGCTGAAGGAGGAACGCAGCAACTGCCCCTTTCTCACCGGGAACCACTGCGCCATCCACGATGCCGAGCCGCTGGTCTGTGCCCTTTACCCGCTGGCGCAGGAGATCACGAAGGAGGGGCAGGTGTCCTACTTTTTGCAGCCCACCCAGTGCGGCGGGCAGGTCATTGCGGCAAGGGTGGGGGATTATCTGGCCCGTTACGATGTGCCCGCCCGGGAGGCCACCGATGTGCGCTGGGCGCAGGTGTGCATGGCGCTGGAAGATACCGTGGAGCGGCTGGACGCTCTGTTTGAGCCGGTGTTTGCCCGGCGGATGCAGGAAAAGCTGTGGCAGGCGCTGTATTACCGGTACGACTTTGCAAAAGAGTACCGCCCCCAGCTGGAAGAAAATCTGCTCTGGCTGGACGGTGAGCTGAAAAAACTCGAAGGAATGCAGATGCGGCACAGAAACATCGAAAAAAGTGATAGATAAAATTACTTTGATTGATAATTCGGGCTGTTCCCCGGTTGTTTTGGAGCGGAAAGTGTGATATACTTCACGAGTGTAAAGCGGCAGCGCGATGCGGTAGACCGCTTGAATACTGACTTTCATGCGGTGTCCTGTTGCCGCGAAAGTAGAATTGAGGGAGTAATATCATGCGTAAAATTTCTCGTCGTTCGTTCCTGTCTGCCGCCGCTGTCTGCGGCGCAGCTGCTGCCCTGACTGCCTGCGGCGGTTCCTCCAGCTCCACGGCTGCTTCTTCCACCGCTTCCTCTGCTGCGGCTTCTTCCGCAGCGGCTGACGGCCAGAAGTATACCGTTGGCATTTGCCAGCTGGTGGAGCACGCCGCTCTGGATGCCGCCACCCAGGGCTTTGAGGATGCCCTGACCGCACAGTTCGGCGAGAATGTCACCTTTGACTTCCAGAACGCCCAGAACGATTCCGCAACCTGCGCCACCATCGCCAACGGCTTTGTTTCCGCAGGCGTTGACCTGATCATGGCAAACGCTACCCCCGCCCTGCAGGCCGCACAGGCTGCCACTGACAGCATCCCCATTCTGGGCACCTCCGTCACCGAGTACGGTGTTGCTCTGGGTCTGACCGATTTCGATGGCACCGTGGGCGGCAATGTCTCCGGCACCTCTGATCTGGCTCCGCTGGATCAGCAGGCGGATATGATCACCGAGTGGCTGCCCGAGGCCACCAAGGTGGGCCTGCTCTACTGCTCTGCCGAGGCAAACAGCCAGTATCAGGTAGACGAGGTCCAGAAGTACCTGGAGGCCAAGGGCGTTACCGCTACCCAGTACGCTTTCTCTGATTCCAACGATTTGGCTTCTGTCTGCCAGAAGGCTGCCGACGAGAACGACGCAGTGTATGTCCCCACCGACAACACCTGCGCCGCCAACACCGGCATCATCGATGGCATCTGCCGCCCGGCCAAGAAGCCCGTGTTCGCCGGTGAGGAGGGCATCTGCTCCGGCTGCGGCGTGGCGACTCTGTCCATCAGCTACTACGATCTGGGCTACACCACCGGTGAGATGGCTGCCAAGGTTCTGACCGGTGAGGCCGATATCTCCACCATGCCCGTTGAGTACACCAACGTGACCAAGAAGTACAACAAGACCATCTGCGATGACCTGGGCATGACCGTTCCCGAGGGTTACGAGGCCATTGAGGAATAACAAGTGCTCAGTCTGTTTTGCAGACAGCTCCCCTGACAGGGAAGCCGGGTCCACGCTGCGGTGACGGAGAGGCTTTACAATAAAATCAGCGGAGAAGAGCGAATTTTGGTTCTTCTCCGCTTTCCCGTATCAGAAAAAAGTGTAGTTACAGGAGGAAAACGTTTTGGATATTCTTGCAAGACTTGCCAACCTGCCCGGTGCCTTGCCCGGTGCCTGTGCGCAGGGCCTCATCTGGGGCATCATGGCCATTGGTGTGTACCTGACCTACCGCATCCTGGATGTGGCTGACCTGACCGTAGACGGTTCCTTTGGCACCGGCGGCGCGGTCTGCGTTATGTGCCTGCTCTCCGGCATGAACGTCTGGGCAGCGCTTTTCATCGCCCTGCTGGCCGGTCTGGCCACCGGCCTTGTCACCGGCCTGCTCCACACCTTTATGGGCATCCCGGCCATTCTGGCCGGCATCCTGACCCAGCTGGCCCTCTACTCCATCAACCTGAAGATCATGGGCAAGGCCAACCAGTCCATCAATGTGGACAAGTACGGCCTGCTGATCTCCCTGCGCTGGGTCAAGGAGCTTGCCCTGCACAACCCCATCATCATGGTCATTCTGGTCAGCGCCGTGGTCATCGGCGTGCTGTATTGGTTCTTTGGCACCGAGCTGGGCTGCGGCATCCGCGCCACCGGTTCCAACCCCGCCATGAGCCGCGCCCAGGGCATCAACACCAGCTTCAATGTAGTGCTGGGTCTGGCGGTCTCCAACGGTCTGGTGGCCCTGTCCGGCGCATTGCTGAGCCAGTATCAGGGCTTTGCCGATGTCAGCATGGGCCGTGGTGCCATCGTCATCGGTCTGGCCGCTGTCATCATCGGCGAGGCCCTGTTCAGCCGCATCTTCCACAACTTTGCCCTCAAGCTGGTGTCCGTCTCGCTGGGTGCCATCATCTACTACATTGTCATCCAGCTGGTGCTGACCCTCGGCTTTGACGCAAACCTGCTCAAGCTGCTGAGCGCCTCCGTGGTGGCGGTGTTCCTGGCCGTGCCCTATTGGAAGAGCAAGTACTTCGCAAAGCCCGCGGCAAAGAAGGCACAGAAGGAGGATGCAAAAAATGCTTGAGATCCAGAATGTTTCCAAGACCTTCAACGCTGGTACCGTCAACGAGAAAACGGCCCTGAACGGTCTGAACCTGAAATTGAACGAAGGTGATTTTGTCACCGTCATCGGCGGCAACGGTGCGGGCAAATCCACCATGCTGAACGCTGTGGCCGGTGTGTGGCCTGTGGACAGCGGCAAGATCATCATTGACGGCACCGACGTGACCAAACTGGGGGAGCACCAGCGCGCCGCCTACATCGGCCGCGTGTTCCAGGACCCCATGACCGGCACCGCCGCCACCATGCAGATCGAGGAGAACCTTGCCCTGGCCGCCCGGCGCGGTAAGCGCCGCGGCCTGAGGATCGGCATCACCAAGAGCGAACGGGAGCGCTACCGTGAACTGCTCAAGAGCCTGGACCTGGGCCTGGAGGATCGCCTGACCGCCCGCGTGGGCCTACTGTCCGGCGGTCAGCGTCAGGCACTGACCCTGCTTATGGCTACCATGAACAAGCCCAAGCTCCTGCTGCTGGATGAGCACACCGCCGCTCTGGACCCCAAGACGGCGCTCAAGGTGCTGACCCTCTCGGCCAAGATCGTGGAGGAGAACCACCTGACCACCATGATGATCACCCACAACATGAAGGATGCCATCAGGTACGGCAACCGCCTGATCATGATGCACGAGGGCCACATCATCTATGATGTCTCCGGGGAAGAGAAGAAGAAACTGCACGTCTCCGACCTGCTGGCCAAGTTCCAGATCGCGTCCGGCGGCGAGTTCGCCAACGACCGTATGATCCTTTCTTAAAAAAGATGAAGCGACAATAAAGTAGTTGCTTCTTAAAACATAGAGAACCCCCCTGCCGGGAGATCACCGGCAGGGGGGGTTCTCTATTAGAGTATTGGGTTTGCGGTGTTATTTGTTCTTCTCGTTACGGTACGAATTACTTTTTGAACGCCTGCACCTGATTCCATGCCTTGATAACCTCTGTGCGGCTTACAGGATCAGTTGCTTCATAGGTTTCGCCGTTGTTCTTCGCGGCCTTGAGCAGGTCGTTCTCCACGGCCCATGCAATGGCCTTGTCAGTCTCAGTGGCATTGGCGTTCAGCACGGCGGCGGGTTCAGGCTTTCCTGCATTGTTCCACACCAGTTCAGCCAGCTCACCTCGGTTTGTTGGAATAGCTGTACCGGTTGGCAGGGCGCAAATCAGATAGAACTCAGTACCCAACTGATAGGTCTGGTAGGCCAGCACCGCGGTACCCGCGGCGGCAGTACCAATGATGAGGGTAGTGCCCAGAATGTTGGGCTCTTCCTCAATGCTTGCATCCTTTGTCATGGCTTCGATAATAACATTTTCACCCGGCATGGTAAAGGTAATGGTTTCAGCCTTGGGTTCAACAGCGCTCAGCACGCTGGCAGGCTTAATTGTCCACTGGTCAAAAGTCTGAGCATCGGAAAGAATGCTCTTATCAAAGGTTACTTCCACTGTTGCACCTTTTTCAATGGTAATGTCACCATTGTCATTGATAGTAGCATCCTTGCCGTTTACTTTTGCAATACCGCCAAGAAGGGATAGAGTGTAGGTGACCTTTTCTTCTTTCTGGGGAACATTGTAACTCCACTTAATCTGATTGCCAGTGATTTGATTCGCGGGAGCGGTATTTTCGGTCTCTTTGACATCAACTTTGACGATATAATCGCCCGGTTCCGTAGGGAGCCCGCGGTCATTCAATTTCTCACCGGGAACTTCATTTCCCTTATCATCATAAAACTTCCTATTGATGATATCATCAGCATTGACTTGAGTATTGTTCGATGTCACTTCTCCGGTTACCGCGTCAAACTTGAGGTCAACATCCGGGTCGATCACATCTTTTTGTGTCCATTTTGCAGTCAAGGTTATATCATAGTCCGGCATGGAGAAACTATAATTGCCGTTCTCATCTGGGCCGTTCAAGGATGGGGCGGTTTCTCCATCAGGAACGGTAACTTCCCAATGATTAAAGTTATAGCCGGTTTTCTTTGTGGGTGTAGGAACAGAAACGGACGAACCATAGTCGTACGAGTTCGTTTTCTTGTTTTCGTCGTTCTCCAGTGTTACAGTATGGCTATGTGCGTTCCAATGGGCATACAAGATGATGTTGCTGCTGACGGCTTCTGTAAATGTATATTTTGTGCCGCCTTCTGCCTGTGTATACCAGCCATCAAAATCATAACCTGTACGCTGTGGGGGTGTGGTGGGGACGCTTGCAGTCCCTAGCTTCTCGTTGCTGTAAACAGTCTGCTTGTCCATAGTGCCACTACCATTTATAGTGCCACCGTTCAAATCAAAGTTGATATCACACAGATACTGAACTTTGTTGGTTAGTGTATCATTGCCTGTTGTATTAACTGTGACTCTGTCCCAGTCTGTTTTATATCCATTATATTTTACATCACTTAGATTCGTACAATCTTTGAATGCGTTGACATTTATAGTTTTAATATTCTTTTCAAGGAGTACTCTCTTAAGATTGGTGCATCCATTAAATGCAAATGGGCAGATTTGATCCACACTTGCGGGTATTTCTACTTCTGTTAACCCTGTACAACGCTCAAAAGCGTTACTACTGATTTTGGAAATGCCATTTGTTAAGGTGACATGAGATAGCGCAGTATTTCCTGAAAAAGCCGTATCCATATTTGTGATGGTACTCGGAATCGTAATGCTTGTTAACTGAGAACAACCATAAAAAGCAGCTTGGCCGATTTTTTTAACACCTTCAGGGATTGTAACATTAGTTAGATTGGAACACTTAAAGAATGCCTGGTATCCAATTTCGTCCACCGTATTAGGCAATGTAACTTCCGTAAGCGTGTTACATTCATTAAAAGCCCACGTTGCAATTTTGGTTACAGTATAGTTCTTGTCCTTGTATGAAATTGAGCTCTCAATGTTAAGTTGTGTAGGACTTCCTGATGTACCGGAAACTGTAACCGATTGTCCATCGGCGTTGACTGTATATTTGAGGTTCCCTATTTTAATCGGAGGCGCTGCTACTGCTCCGATGGGTAGGAATGTTAACGTTATGCTGAGTGCCACTAATAGACTGACAAATCGTTTTTTCATGGATTTCCTCGCTTTCATGGATGAGTGCCGCAGAAAAACGACATAGAATGTATGGCAAAAAAAGGTAATAATACCAATTTGAAGAATACCATGCGTGGAATTCTCTGTCAATGGAATTGTAGGAACTCACAAAAAAGTTTGGAGGAATGTACAAGAAAAGGCTTTTCCAGCATCGCGGGCAATAAAAAAGAACCCGTCCCCGGGGAAAATCCGGGAACGGGTTGAGTACGGAAAGCTTACCGCTTGATATCGTAGTTCATGTTCATCAGGTTGCGGATGGAGCTGACATCATCGGTGATGTTGGCATCGCCGTGGATGGTGTGCTTGATGGCGCTGCTTGCCACGGCAAAGTTGATCATGTCCATAGCCTTATAGTTGTGCAGCATGGCGTAGATCAGGCCGCTGGCAAAGGCATCGCCGCCGCCCA
>OODB01002297.1_pt1 | contig 10953 bp, 4 predicted proteins | sample 1671721 | NCBI WGS metagenome assembly OODB01 (sample SAMN06348185, study PRJEB24527) | human gut metagenome | biome: human gut; feature: ankylosing spondylitis patient; material: feces | host: Homo sapiens | place: China | collected 2015-10
CGGCCTCCTGGTAGGTGCCGCGAATGTACTTCACGGCATCATGCAGCTGATCGGCCAGCTCCAGGCTCTCGATGGGGTTCACGGTATAGTCCATGCCGTGAGCGGTGCTTTCCGGTTCCTGTCGGCCCAGCACCATTTCCGGGTGGTCGATAAAATAGCGGTTGATGGAAAAGCCGTCCTCGGTCTGGCCGGTCTGCGTCCACTCCGGCACGATGTCCAGCGGACGGTCCCGTTTTTGGAGGAAGATGATGTCCGAAACGACCTCGGCACCTGCGTTCTTTTTGAAAGCGTCATTGGGCAGACGGATGGCCCCCAGCAGCTCGGCGCGCTGGGCCAGATACCGGCGCACAGTGGAATCCTTGGCATCCATCGTGTAGCGGGAAGTCACAAAGGCCACCACGCCACCGGGACGCACCTGATCCAACGCCTTGGCAAAAAAGTAGTTGTGAATGCTGAAATTCAGCTTGTCATAGGCTTTGTCCCGAACCTGATACTGGCCGAAAGGCACATTGCCCACCGCCAGATCGTAGAAGTCCCGCCTGTCGGTGGTCTCAAATCCGGCCACGGTGATGTCAGCCTTGGGATAGAGCTGCTGGGCAATCCTCCCGCTGATGGAATCCAGCTCCACGCCATACAGACGGCTGTTTTGCATTTCCTCCGGCAGCATACCGAAGAAGTTACCCACACCGCAGGACGGCTCCAGAATGTTGCCGGTCTCAAAACCCATGCGGCCCACAGCCTCGTAAATGGCCCGGATCACCGTGGGGCTGGTGTAATGGGCATTGAGGGTGGACGCTCTGGCAGCAGCGTATTCCTCCGGGGTCAGCAGCTCCTTCAGCTGGGCATATTCCTTGCTCCAGCTTTCCTTGTCGGGGTCAAAGGCGTCGGCAAGGCCGCCCCAGCCCACATACCGGGAGAGGACTTGCTGCTGCTCCGGCGTTGCCTGCCCGGTGGTTTCCTCCAGGTATTTCAGCAGCTTGATTGCCTCAACATTGGCCTGGAACTTGGCTTTGGGGCCGCCTTCGCCCAGGAGATCGTCGGTGATACGGAAATTCTCAGCGTTGCGGCGCAGGTTCTCCTTGTATTCCCCATAGGCAGCTTCTTCGGCAGCCCTGGCGTTGGGGAAAGTCTGCCACTCGCCATTGACTGGGATGGAAATGGGGTGTTCGTCCAGCACTTCATCCAGGGTTTTCTCCGGCTCGGCGGCAGGCGCTGGCGGCTCCGGCTCATTGGTCCGCAGGGTCTGAACCACAACATCATAGGGCAGATGGTTCTTGTCGCCCGGATAGACTGCCACGGTCTCAGCGTGGTAAGCCGGGGTTTCGGCAGCCGGTTCCGGGCGTTCCTGCCCGAAGCCGTCCAGCTGACGGGCATACAGCCCGCGCAGCAAAGGCGCAGCCTCGTCCCAGCGGAAAAACAGCATGGCCAGCCGCTTTTCCTCTGCGTCCAGCACTTCCAGCTCGATACCTTCAGGAGTAGTCCGGTAGTCAGCGGTATCGCCGGTCTCCAACTCCATCGTTTCCACAATGTTAGTATAGGCGCGGCTCAACCACAAGGCCACCTCCCGGTTGCTCTTGCCGTTGTGCAGCAGTTGAGAAAGCTCCGCCTTGTCCGCCTCACCGATCAGGCCGTGGGCCAGCATATCCCGCAGGTCCTGGTCTACTGCATCCGGGTTTGCCGGAAGAAACTCGGTATAGAAGTCGTTGCGGTTATCTGCCCGAAGAAGCTGCTCAAACTGTTCCTGACGCTCGGCCCGGTAGATGGGGTAGCTCATGCCGGTGGGCAGTAGCTCCACGGTGTCATCCCGCAGCTCTGTGATCTGGTGAGCGCGGTCATCCAGATAGACAATATCCCCCACATGGTAGGGAGGGACTGTTGGATCATAAGAAGTCCGCTCCCTGACCGTGCCACGGGCCGCAGCATATTCCTTGTCTGATACAGGAACACGCGAATTGCCGGGGGAAGGCTGTTCCGGCTGGTCTGCTTGGGCGGTCTCTCTGGATATGGCCTCCACATCCCGCATGACCTGCTGAACAAAGGGATCGTTGTCCAGCTTTTCCGGTTCCACCACATGACCGTTCACAATGCCGCGCTGGGCCAGGGTCTCCCGGATGGCGATGGGGTCGACATCGTCCAGATTGTCCTGCTCGACCTGGGTATAGAAGCGATCCTCCTTAATGAGCTGGGCGATCCGGCGCTGCACCTTGGGCCAGAGAAGCGCCGTTCCTTCGGGGCTTTCCGGGCGGACCGCAAACGGAGTTTTGCCGTCGCCGCCGTCAAACTCATGGGCCAGCCACGCAGCGGTGTCTTTCTCCCTTGCATGGTCTTTCATGTAGCGGACAACGGCGTGTTTGCTCTCGATCCTGCCATTCCAGTCCTGGATAGCCCGGTCAATGTCATTGTCCGAAAGTGGGCGCAGCAGCTCATGGAGTTTGGGATAGGTTTCGTCTGCCACTTCCCGGTGCAGCCGCTGGCGAAACTCCGGCACATCGGAGAACAGACGGATCAGCTCTATATCGTGGGAAGCAAGAATAGCGCGGCGCACAGCAGCATTACACTCGATCATAGCGTTTTCATAATCGCTGTGACCGCAGGCGTTCCGGTATCTGATGTCCTGGGTAACAGCCTCCAGCACGATGGGCTTGTATTTCTCATGCAGCTCCCGGAGGGTGGGAATGGGCTGCTCCGGCACATCCTCCCGCAGAACATCGGCAGGTTCCGTGTCGGGCGGCTGGGCTTGCAGGGCATCTTCTTCGGCCAGAGCCTTTTCCGCCTGGATTTTGTCGAACTCCTCCTGTTCCTGTTCGGTGAGATAGCGGCCCTTCTGAATCAAATCGGTGATCCGCTTGGCAACCTTCTCCCATGTGAAATGCACATCCGGGCAGCCGCCTTTTTTGTAGTGCAGGCCCTTTCCGTCATGATCTTCCCAGCTGCCCCCAGCGCCTGACAGGGCATGGGAGTGGCCCCCAATGCCGTACTCGTGCCGGAGGAAATCCACCTTTTCTTTATCGGTGTGGGAATTTTGGAAATAGGCAAAAATGCGGCCTTTCCCACCAGAAACACCGCTGCCTCTGGTCATGGCGGCCTCGATCTCGTCCTCGGTGATAAACTGCTTGACCGCAGGTACTTCCGTCATCTGAGAGGTAAAGGCGGTGCGGGGCAGGGACAGATCTTTCAGGTTTCCCCAAATCTCCTTTGGCTTGTGGTAGTGGAACCGCAGCAAGTCCCGGTCCTGCTGATAGGCCGTCCAGAATGCTGCATATTCTTCTGCAAGGGTCTGGCGGAACTCCGGGCTTTTCAACTGCTCGGTAAGCCACGCGGATTCTTCCGGGAAACCGCGCCCTGGATTGTTGGCAAGGCTGGGCAGATACCCGGATTCTCTGGCTTCATCGCTGAAATCGTGATACAGATTCCAGAACTTTTCCGCAAGGAGGGAACGTTCATAGCCCTCGGCCTCGGACAGCTCCACATTGGTGGCAAACTGGCCGGTCTGCAAAAGCTGGCCGATACGCTCGGCGGCGCTCTCCCAGGAAATGACCTGGGCGGACTTGTCATAACGGGCAGACTTTCCGTGAGACAGGTGGATGCCGTCCTCGGCATACCATACGGTAATGCTGCCAATCCCGTTGCCGCCGGTATAGAGGTTTTGCAGATAGGCTGCGATCTCGGCGGTGGACTTCTGCTTTTCAAAAGCTGCCACAATGCGTTCACGCTGCCGGTCCGTGTTGCCTCCCAGCCGCAGCACATGGTCGATGTCGGTCTGGGCAAAAGAAAAAGCAGAGGATGTTTGCACATTCTCTGCTTCGTCTATTCTTTGGATTTGTTCCGCTTCGGAGAGGAACAGGTTTAAGGTCAGCTGTTGATAAGCTCCGCCATCAGAATCTCCTCGGCCTGGGCCTTGCAGGTGTTCATCAGGCCCACCCAGCGCATCGGATCGCGGGCTTTCAGCTCCTCCGTCGCGCCCGCCGACTCCGCCAGCTGGGGCATCATCTGCTCCAGACGGCTGTTCGCCGTCTCGTCGATCTCGATGAGGTGCGGGTACAGCTTCTCGGTCAGCAGCAGCTGGTTGTAAATCAGGGGCCGGTGTTCCTTCAGATACGCTTTCCGCAGCCGCCCGTACTTGCCCAGGGGCTTCTCCGGCTGTTCGCTCAGGCTCAGGTCGGGAATCAGGTAATCCCCGTTCTGCGTGTAAGTCAGGTTGTTCTTCATGGTGGTTGCTCCTTTCCGCGAGTTGTTCGCGCTCATAATTCTGGATGGTGACGCCGATCTGCCGCAGCACCTGCTGGTTCATCTGACTGACCGCCGCTCCCAATGCCCCAACCGTGGCCGGGGTATTAAAATCGAAAATCGGCATGAAGTCCTCATGCTGGAAATATTGCTCCGTATCCAGCCCACATCGGGACATCAGGGCGTAGGCGATGCTGACGGTGGCGGCAGACTTGAATTGGACTTCGATGTTGAGATCATCGTACTCCTCCAGGAACGAACCGTCAACGATGTAGCGGAAGTCCTGCTGATGCTCGTCCCAATACTCACTCGCCAGCTTTCCGGCCACATCGGTGAGCTGCTGGGCGAGATCGTCACCGACAACGCCGTAGCTGCGCTCCAGCATGGCCGACACAGGCCCGATGTGCTGTTCTTCCAGTTGCCACAGCCAGGGGGTGCGGGAATGTTCACGGGTCCCGGTGTCGGAAATATCGAACACATAGCGCAGCCGGGGCCTGTCGCCGGAATCGTCCACCAGAGCGATCCCCTTGGAGCCGCGCCGTACATACCGCCCCATTTTTTCGTTCCACAGATCGTACTCGGCGCAGGCGGTGGCGTCCGGGCGCTGGGCGTAAATCATCATCTGCTCATGGAACGGATATTTGTAGAGGCGGGCGGCGGTGGTAAGAAAGGCTGTCCATTCTTTCCAGCTGCCCACCAGCCGGGTCGATACCTGTTCGGCCATCTGCCGGTAAAATTCAGCTTTGGATGGCATGGTTTTCTGTCCTCCCTTCATGTTAAATAGAAATGGGGCGGCACATCAGGCCGCCCCGCTGGGTCTTGGTGTGGTTCTTACTCGTCGAAATCCGGGTACAGCTCCAGCTCGGCAAACTCGGCGTCGCTCATGGCCCGGAGCTTCATAAGGGCGCTATCGGTCAGCTCCCGCAGTTCGGTTTCCTCCGGCGAAAGCTCACCGCGCATCTCCGTCAGAGCGTCGATCAGCCCGGTGCGGCTTCCGGTGTTGTAGATACAAAGCAGGTTCGTTTCCTCAAAAGTGAAGTTTCCCATATCAAATCTCCCTTTCCGCGCTCTTTTTGGGCGCTGCCTTTTTGTGTTCCGCCTTGGGCTGGCTTTTCAGCTGCTCCATGACGGACTTTTTCTTTTCCCGGTCCTCCCGGTGGGCGGCAGCAGCCAAATCCATGAGAGAGATCGGCTGGCCGCTGCGGGCCTGCTGTTCCAGCTGGGCCACTGTCGGCTCTTTGGGGCCGTTGTTGATGATGCCGTCGATCATACCGTAATCATCCTCCAACATCATCTCCGCATTTTTCAGCGGATTGTCCGGCAGGAATCCGGGAACCTGCTCAAAGCCGAAGCTGTCGCAGTAATGACAGGATACCTTGCCGTCCCGCTTGATGGCAACAATGTCGCTGACGCTCATGGACGGGTGGCCGTAATCGGCGGGATGTTCATTGTTGAAACGGTAAAAGAGCTGTTCGGTGGTATCGCCTTTCAGGTCAGAGGGCAGCAGCGGAGCGGTATAAACCAGCTCATAGTTATCCCGCTGCACCGTCCGCCCGATGGACTGGAGCCATTCCAGGCCCTCGTAGCGGATGTCCCGCAGCTCGTCGGTGTGCTTCACCTGATAAATGGCGAAGCAGTCCCCCTTGTGGGAGAGAAACGCCTGCTCCCGTTCCTCCTGGTGGTCCATGCGGTCCTTGACCAGCTTATCAAACTCCGGGGTTTCCTCCCATTCCTCGCGGGGCAGGGCAAAGATACCGTCATGGGCGTCCAGGTCGGCGGTGTCAAAGGCCATCACCGGATTTTCGCCTTCCTGGATAATGTAAACGGTCAGGTCACGCTCCATCAGCTCATAGGCCCGCTCTTTGGAGAGGGGCAAAAGGTCACTGTCCAGGCAACCGCATTTCTCCAGATCGTCCTGGGTCAGTACCGGGTCCGGCATGGGATATTCGTCCAACGCCTGTTCCTGGGCATCCGGCAGCTGAGCGGCGACAACTTCTGCGGTCTGCTGGTAGGCGGCCTCCTGCAAAGTCTCGATCATGGACAGCGGTGCATACTTGATGGACTTGCCGCCCATCCCCAGGTCCTCGCAGATATGGCTGACTGCTGCGGAACGGCCCATATCCGGCCCATCCAGCTGGCCGCCGTCCAGCTGCTTCATAGTTTCCACATCGTAGAGCGTGTAGTCCCAGCCGGTGTTGCAGGGCTGAACATGGAGATAGGCGGTATCGTCCAGCACCAGCAGGGCCTCCCGGTACTCGGCGCTGGGCTGAGATACTTCCTCCACAGCCTGCTGGGGTGCCTGCTCCGGTTCCGGGGCGGCGGTCAGGTCAATGCCGCGCTCCTTGCAGATTTCTTTGTAGTGGCGCTCAATGTCGTTAATCAGCTCACAGGAGGTCTTGTTGATGGTCTCCAGACTGGCCCGTAGCTCCTTCAGCTCCTTGTCCTTAGACCAGGAAGCGATGTAGCCGAAGCTGTTCTCGCCGGTCTGGATACCGAAATATTGGCAGACCGCATAGGAAATGCTCTCGGCCTCCACTTCCTCGGTGTTGCGGTTCTTGGCGGCCTGTTTCACCGCCGTCAGATCTTCCTCCACCTCCAGCCGCCACTCAAACTGATTCTCGTCCACATAGCGCCAGCCATCCTCGGCGGCGGCCTGTTCCGCCTCCGCTTCGGTGGTAAAGTCCAGGCGATAATCGTGCTTGACGCCGCCCTCACTCACCATCACGATCTTCCAGGTCGGCTCCGCCTCATACTTTTTGGGGTCATGGAGCTTGCTGTGAGCGGTCTCATGGACAGCGGCGGAAATGGTCTGCACCTCACTCATGCCTTCCCGGAGGGCGATCCGCTGCTGCTCGGAGGAAAAATAGCCGTCCATGTTCGCGGCCATCGGCTCAAACTCGATGGGGACCGGGGCGGAACGGCGCAGAGCTTCCATGAACGCCTCATAATGCGGCACCGTCCCGGACAGGCTGGAGGCCAGCTCCGGCAGGGGCTTGCCGTCCGTCTGCGAAACATCAAATACCTTGACCGGGCGGAACATGGGGATTTCGATTTCCTTTTCCTCCATGACCGCCTTGCCATCCGCGTCCAGAATAGGAGCCTGGGTATCCGGGTCGCGCTTCATTTCCTCGATCTTCTTTTTGTAGGGCGTGGGGGCGATGATGGTAATGCCATGCTCACCCTTTTTCACATGGCGCTCAAACTGGTTTTTCCACTTGTTGAATCCGGCCACCAGGGTAGCGTCCGGGCGCTGCATATAGATGAGCATGGTGTTGTTGACGGAGTAGCGGTGGAACTTGGACATGACGGACAGGTAGCGCATATACTTCTCGCTCTCGAACAGCTCCTTGATACCCTGTTCAATGCCCGCCGTGATTTCCTGTAACCGCTCCCGGTTGGTGGGCTTATCAGCCATGATTTTCACTCTCCTTTCCAAATTGGCGATTTCTGATTGATGTTCGGCAATCCACAGCTTTTGTTCCTCCGGGCCGTCCTCCAGGAAAAAATCCAGCAGATAGCCCGTGTAGTCCTTTTTCTGAATTGCCTCCATAAAACGGGGATGGGGATTTTCTTCCGGTGTTTTGGGGGAATAATCCGTTTCCCACTTTCTCAGCAGATGATAGTAGTCAGCCAGGACACGAAAGGCATGGTCCCGATCCTCTTTGAACTTCTGTGCCTCGGTTTTCTGCCGGACATAGCGCCTCCGGGGAGGGGCCTGACTGTCATAAGCCAGGCCAAAATCCTGGGCCAGCTTTTCAGCGGCCTCCTTGGGAGACAGATTGTAGAGCCGTGCGGTGAAGTCGATCACATCGCCGGTAGCTCCGCAGCCGAAGCAATAGAAGTATTCCTCGTTCAGCTTCATGCTGGGATTTTTGTCATCGTGGAACGGGCAGCAGGCCATACCGCTCCGGTTGACCTCGATCCCATACATCTGCGCCGCTTCCCGGACGGTGACGGACTGCTTGACGGCTTCAAAGACGCTCTCGGCCATGCTTACTCGCTGCCCTTCTTGGGGGTGGGCGGCCTGTACCCGGCAGCCTTGGCCCGTTCACTGGCCGCCTTGCGGCGCTGGTTGCTGTACGGCTCCCGGACGGACACGCAGCGTTTGGGAACCGTGAAGGTCTGCCGGTCCTTTTTCACGATCTGATCCGGGTATTTCTCCGCCAGCCGCCGCAGTTTCTCCAGCAGCCGGGGGTCATGGGTATAGACCTCGGCGGCGGCCTCGGCCTGGTTGTAGAGGATGATGGTTTCCTGTTCATAGAGGGAGAGCTTCATCGTTTGCCGCCTTTCTGCCGATCAAAGGCCAGCTTGAAATTGGCGTACTTCCCATCGTCCTCCAGCACCACGGTGGCGTCGTAGGTCTTGCCGGTTTTCTCGGAGTACAGGCCGGTCACATGAGCGCGGCCATCTTTGAGCAGCGCCGTCACGACGGCCTTGGTGGGCTGCTTGCGCTTCAGCTCCCACCACTTGTTGTTTTTCCAGATAGCAAATTTGCAGCCCTCGTTCTGGCAGAAGAACCCCTTTTGCAGCTCCGCCACATCGCCGCCGCAGCGGGGGCATTTGCCCACCACTTCGCGGGGCGGCGTGAACAGATACTCGGTTCCCTTGATGACCTGATAGGTCCTCACCAGTTCCTGGAGCATGGTGCTGATCCCGGCCATAAATTCCTCCGGGGCCAGCTCGCCGCGCTCGATCTCGCCCAGCCGGTACTCCCATTCAGCAGTCAGCAGGGGCGATTGCAGCTGCTCCGGCAGCACGGTGATAAGGGACACCGCATCATGGGACGGCAGGAGCTGCACGGTTTTCTTGCTCTTTTTGCGCTCCAGAAAGCCGGTGGACACCAGCTTTTCCAGAATCCCGGCGCGGGTGGCCGGGGTCCCCAGGCCCTTGCGCTCGGCATTGTCCGGCATATCGTCCTTCCCGGCAGTCTCCATCGCGGAAAGCAGCGTATCCTCGGTGAAGTGCTTGGGCGGCGTGGTCTTGCCCTCCTTGACGGCAGCGCCGGAAAGGGGCAGCGTCTGACCTTCAGACAGCTCCGGCAGGGCCTTATCCTCGGCTTCTTTGTCCGGCTCCGAATTTTTCAGCCCAGCGCGGTAGGCAGCGTCCAGCGCCCGCCAGCCGTGATTTTTCACTGTGCGGCCCTTGGCGGTAAACTCCGCACCGGCGCACTCCACCGTGGCGGCGGTCTCCGCAAAGGTATAGGGTTGGGCAACGGCGCACAGCAGCCGCAGGGCCACCAGCTCCAGCACCGCCTTTTCGCCCAGCGGCAGGCCGGACAGGTCCGCGCCCTGGAGGTTGCGGGTGGGGATCACCGCATGGTGGTCGGTCACTTTCTTGTCATTGATGACCTGGGCCGCATTGCAGGAAATCTCCATACCACCGGCAAAGGGCAGCGCCCCAGCGGTGAGCCGGACCAGCTCCGGCAGGCTGGCCGCCATATCCGAAGTCAGGTAACGGCTGTCCGTCCGGGGATAGGTGCAGAGCTTCTTTTCATACAGGTTCTGCAAATAGTCCAGGGTTTGCTGGGCGGTGTATCCCAGCAGCCGGTTGGCGGCTCTTTGGAGGGTGGTCAGGTCATAAAGGGCGGGCGGCTTCTCGGACTTGTCCTTGTGCTCCACCTTTTTCACCGTGGCAGCCGCACCCTGACAAGCAGTTTTCAGCTGCTGGGCGGCGGCCTTGTCCGCCATGCGCTCCCCGGAAACAGAGAAACCGGGCAGCTCCAGCGTGACCGTGTAAAACGGCACCGGCTTGAAGGTGTCGATCTCGGCCTCCCGCTGGACGATGAGGGCCAGCGTCGGGGACATGACGCGCCCGATATTGATGGTCCGGTGGTACAGCACCGAAAACAGCCGGGTGGCGTTGATACCCACCAGCCAATCTGCCTTGGCGCGGCAGAGGGCCGCATCCCGCAGACCGTCATAGTCCGCGCCGGGGCGCAGGTTCGCAAAGCCCTCCCGGATGGCGGAATCCTCCATCGAGGAAATCCAGAGCCGCTTCATGGGCTTCTGGCAGCCCGCCAGCTCGTAGACGGCGCGGAAGATCAGCTCGCCCTCGCGTCCGGCGTCTGTAGGATAGTTCTCGGAGGTGACTTTTCTGACTTTGTTACTCGATGGCATCCAATGGGCCGATAAAGCGGTAGAAAATCTGGATTTTCTGGACGTATTCGCCATCGACCTTTTCCGCTTTGGATACCAGAATCTTGTCAATCAGCTGATGCAGAATCTTATAGTTCAGTTCGGTGATGCCAGCGTACTTGCTGACTTCATCAATAAAATCCTGAATCTTGTCCAGCTGATCGTGTTCAGCACGGCCTTCCCGCTCGTACTGCTCAATCTTCTCGGTCAGTTCAGCCTGTTCTTTGTCGTAGCGATCTGCAAGCATTTGAAAACGTTTCTCCGGGAGAAGTCCCTTTGATACGTCCTCATAAAGTTTTGCATACAGGTCTTCGATTTCTGCGATTCGTGCTTTACACTGCTTCAAATCCCGTTTGTGCTGCGCCCGGTCAGAGGACACCCGGAGGTGCATCTGATTTGCAATCTTCTTCACAAGGGCTTCCCGATTGCTCACAGCGGCCTTTGCGTGTGCCTGAATGTCCGCAAAGACAGCTTCATGCAGAACACGTGCTTCCAAATTATGAGAGTCACAGGCTTTCGCACCATATTTCCGATAAGTGCTGCAACAATAAAAGGTCTGATCCAGAACACTGTTACGTTTGCGCCTGTGCTC
>OODB01002299.1_pt1 | contig 10942 bp, 9 predicted proteins | sample 1671721 | NCBI WGS metagenome assembly OODB01 (sample SAMN06348185, study PRJEB24527) | human gut metagenome | biome: human gut; feature: ankylosing spondylitis patient; material: feces | host: Homo sapiens | place: China | collected 2015-10
GCTCGCGATATCGTCGTGGAATTTGACGTTCGTGACCGTGTTTTGACAGCTATTCGAGGGGTTTCCCTTGATTTGGTTGAAGGTGAAGTTTTAGCCTTGGTTGGTGAGTCTGGTTCAGGTAAATCAGTAACCTCAAAGGCAATTCTTGGAATCCTTGCAGGAAACTCTATCATCGAGGGCGGTTCAATCATCTATGATGGTATGGATCTGTTAAAAATCGGTGAGGATGATTTTTACCGCATCCGTGGTGATAAGATTGCAATGATCTTCCAGGATCCGCTTTCAAGTTTAAATCCGATTATGCGTGTTGGAAAACAGCTGACAGAGGCGATGCTGTTAAAGGGAAAGGCACATCAGAAGGCCAGCAGAAACTCCTTTAATCAGACACTTGCGCTGCTAGAAAAGACAATGGCAGCAGCAGGTACAGACAGCACAAAGGCGCACACACTTTGCCAAAACTTTGATAAGTTTGAATTTAAGCATATCGAGATTGAGCAGACATACAACACAGCGCATGAGGCTGCAATCGAGGTGCTTGACGATATTACAGATGCACTGTTTCATATTGAAAAGAAAGCACTCGATGATCCGAAGTATACACTTAAGGAAATCGTGCGCCTGTCAAAGCTTACACCAAATGATTTTGTTGTAAGCAATGATAAGAGCAAGCTTGAAGCTGCCGTAAAGACACTTGAATCAGTGATTCCTTCTGACTGCAAGTCAAAAAACTTTACAGCATCAAAAGCGCAGCTTGAGATTTTGCAGGGCATCATGACAGAAGCACTTAAAAAAGAAAAACCAGATTTCTTTAGTATGGGTTACTATGCGCAGTTCTCTGGAAAGTCTGTGCCAGTTTCTATGCCGATTGATGAGCTTAACAAAATGATGCGCACCTATCTTGAGGAGAGCTTCTTAAACGAGTTTTGTGAGGAAGCATCAAAGGCACTTTCCTTTAGTGCAAAGGAATCTGCAAGGAAAAAGAAGGAAGCAATTGATGATCAGTGCAAACAGAAGCATCTTTGACAGTGATTCCTGGGATGTGAAGTCATGTAAAGAAGCTGCTGAGAAGATGATTCAGGCAGTAGAGGCTTCAATTGATCCTATTGAGATTCATAAGGATGGACTTGCATGGACATTTGCAGGAAGCATCCGTGCTTCACAGGAGCATTATTTTGGCGGAATTGATAAAAATAAAGCTGCTGCAAAAAAGCATGCAAAGCAGCAGAAGAAATATGATAATCTGACTGCAAAGGGAAAACAGCCAACATGGAAGGTAACACCATCTACGGCAGTTGACCTTGAGCTTGAGCAGGATAATGTAAGAGAGCTGTTAAATCGTCTGACAGAGCATTATAAAGAAGATTTGGCAGAGCAAAACGAAGTTGATTTTGCGAAAAAGACAAAAGAGCTGATTGAATTTTTCCGTGAAAACGCATCTGGCGCCGTAAGCCGTGTGACAAAGGAAATGGCAAAGTACAAGGCATTAAAGCTTTTGGAGGAGGTAGGTATCTCCGAGCCTAGAAAGCGTTATCGTCAGTACCCATTTGAATTCTCAGGCGGTATGAGACAGCGTATTGTTATTGCAATTGCACTGGCAGCTGACCCAGATATTTTGATCTGTGATGAGCCAACAACAGCACTTGACGTTACGATCCAGGCACAAATCATGGAACTTATCAATCACTTAAAGGAAAAGCGTAATCTGTCTATTATCTTTATTACGCATGATCTTGGTGTAGTTGCAAACATGGCAGATCGTATTGGCGTTATGTATGCAGGAAAGCTTGTTGAGACTGGAACAGCAGATGACATCTTCTATTCACCAGCGCATCCATATACATGGGCACTGCTTTCTGCTATGCCTGATGTTGATACAAATGATCGTCTTGAAGCTATCCCAGGAACACCGCCGAATATGATTTATCCGCCGGTAGGAGATGCATTTGCAGATCGTAACAAGTATGCGCTTAAGATTGATTTTGAGATGCAGCCGCCGATGTTTAAGATCAGTGATACGCATTATGCGGCAACATGGCTGCTCCATCCGGATGCACCAAAGGTAGAGATTCCAAAGATCATCACCGATAGAATTGCACGAATGAAAGAGAAGGGAGGAAAGTCCAATGCCTGAAAAAAAGAATGTGGCAAGCTCACAGGAGACTCTGCTTAAGGTAGAGCATCTGTGCCAGTATTTTAAAGAAAATAAGGCAGTGGATGATGTCAGCTTTGAAGTGAAAAAGGGCGAAGTATTCGGCCTTGTAGGAGAGTCCGGCTGTGGAAAGACTACGACAGGGCGTTCCATCATCAAGCTTTACAACATCACTTCCGGAAATGTATACTTTAAGGGAGAACGCATCGCAGCAGGAACTGGCTCCTACAAGTGGGAGATCGAGAAGGCAAAGAAAGCTTATACTGCTTTAAAGAAGTCTGGTGTGTCCGGCGAGAAATTAAAGGATGCAAAGAAAAAGCGCGATGAAGTGATTGCAGAGCAAAAAAAGCAGATTCGTCTTGCGCAGGAAGATCAGAAGCGCCGTCGTGCTGTAACAGATATTCAGATGATTTTCCAGGATCCTATTGCATCCATCGACCCGCGTATGACCGTGCGTCAGATTATTGCAGAAGGTCTTGTTATCCGTGGTGAGAAGGATCAGAAAAAGATTGATGAAGAAGTATATCGTGTACTAGAGCTAGTTGGTCTTGTGCGTGAGCATGCAGGCCGCTACCCGCATGAGTTCTCTGGCGGACAGCGCCAGCGTATTGGTGTTGCACGTGCGGTTGTTATGAATCCGGAGCTTATCATTGCGGATGAGCCGGTCAGCGCACTTGATGTTTCCATTCAGGCGCAGGTTATCAACCTTCTTGATGATCTTCGTCATAAGATGGGACTGACGATTCTGTTTATCGCTCATGACTTATCTGTTGTAAAGTATTTCTCTGATCGAATCGGTGTTATGTACTACGGAAAGATGGTAGAGCTTGCCGACTCCGATGAGCTGTTCAAGCATCCGCTTCATCCGTATACAAGATCGCTTCTTTCAGCAATTCCGCTTCCAGACCCGCATTATGAGAAGCAACGTCAGCGTATCACATACGTTCCGCTAAAAGAGCACGACTACACAGTCGACAAGCCATCCTTCAGAGAGGTGGCTCCAGGTCATTTTGTACATTGCAACGATGCCGAGTTTGCACGTTACAAAGAGCAGATGAAAGGAAATTAAATGGAGAAAAAAAATATAATCCGTTTAATAATCCAGATTGCAATTGGTCTTATTATCGCAGTCGGTGTTATGACATCGCAGGGAGCATTTGCAGAAGGTGTATCGGCTGCAGACCGTATCCTGGCAATTGGCAATGGCTTTTCTGTCATTGCACTGTTATATATAAGCTTTGGTCTTCTTGTCTGGATATCCACTACTGGTGTGCTTGATATTTTCTCCTTTGCACTGCAAAAAGGTGCTCATTTTCTGATTCCATTTTCCACACGGGAAGCGAATGGAAAATTCTACGAGTTTAAGGTAGAAAAGGCCAAAAAGCGAAAGCAAAAAGGCAAAGGACAATATATGACACTTCTTGTGGGTCTTGGATTTTTGATAATTGCAATAGCGCTAACAGTCGCATGGTATGAACAGTAACAGAAAAGTACAAAAAATATAAGATTTTATTTCATTGACATATCGGAAAAAATCTATTAAACTATCGGAGAAGTAGGTTTTTAAAGTTTTTGACGCGGCGGCCTGCGGGTTGCCGCGTTGCTTTTATTCTTTTATTAAGAAAAGAGGGTGTTTTATGTTTAGTGGTCGGTTGTGGAATCTGTTTATTGACTCCTTTCCAAAGATGTTCTTGCAGGGCTTGACTGTCACCATTCCGCTGACAGTGATCTCCTTTTCACTGGCAATGGTGATTGCAATTGTGGTTGCTCTAGTGCAGTTTGCGAACATCAAAGTGTTAAAGCAGATTTGTCGCTTTTATATCTGGATCTTTCGTGGTACGCCGCTTTTAGTCCAGCTGTATATTGTGTTTTTTGGCTTGTCGAGGATCGGAATTTTACTCGATCCATTTCCAGCAGCAGTAATTGTATTTGCATTAAATGAAGGCGCATATTGTGCAGAGACAGTTCGTGCTTCGTTAGAATCAGTTCCGTCAGGACAGTTAGAGGCCGGACAGTGTGCAGGTCTTTCTTATATACAGACGATTTTTAGAATCGTGCTGCCACAGGCAATGCGCACCGCGTTCCCATCACTGTTTAATTCATTGATTTCCATGGTAAAGGATACATCTTTGGCATCATGTATTACCGTAACGGAAATGCTTCAAACGACAAAGCAGATCGTAGCAGTACATTATGAATCATTGCTTTTATATTCTGAAGTAGGTCTGATTTATCTGATGTATTCAACCGTTTTGACAAAGCTGCAGAGTATAGGTGAGAAGAAGCTAAGCTACTATGGCAGAAAGGAGGGGTAATACATGCTGGAGATTAAAAATATTAAAAAGTCATTTGGTCAGACAGATGTTCTTCATGATATTAGCCTTTCTGTTAATAAGGGAGATGTGATTGCGATTCTTGGACCGAGCGGATCAGGAAAGACGACACTTCTTCGCTGCCTGAATTTCTTAGAGAAGGCAGATGGCGGAACTATGACATTTGACGATGAGACAATTGAACTGCATAAGGCATCGAAGCGCACAATTGCGCGCATTCGAAAGAAAACGGCCTTTGTATTCCAAAATTATAACCTGTTTGCCAACAAAACAGCATTGCAGAATGTAACGGAAGGCTTAATTGTCGGAAGAAAAATGCCAAAGGATGAGGCAAATAAAATAGCACACGAGGCATTAAAAAAGGTTGGCATGGAAGATCGAAGTGATTATTATCCGTCTCAGCTTTCAGGTGGTCAGCAGCAGCGTGTGGCGATTGCGAGGGCAATAGCAGTAAATCCAGAGATTATTTACTTTGATGAGCCGACATCGGCGCTAGATCCAGAGCTGACGGTGGAGGTGCTTGCAGTTATGAAGCGGCTCGCACAGGAAGGAATGACAATGCTTGTTGTTACTCATGAGATGAACTTTGCGCGAACAGTATCAAATCGTGTGATCTTCATGGAAAAAGGAGTAATTGTCGAACAGGGATCATCAAAGGAATTTTTTGAGCATCCGAAGGAAACGCGCACAAAGGAGTTCTTGCGAATCTTTCAGGAGTAATTATTGATTGTAAAAGCATTTCTGATAAGGAAAATATCTGTCAGTACTGCTTTTTCATAAAATAAAGAGGAGGAAAATTATGACAATTAAGAAATTAATTCCATGCACATTAACAGCAGCAGTGATTGCATCTGCCGCATTGACAGGCTGCTCTTCAAAGGGTACATCTGATAAGAGTACTACAGCTGCAAAGACTTCTGCACAGGAGACAAAGGAGACTACTACAAAGTCTGCCGAGACCAAGGATACAGAAGCAGGCAGCAGCGAAGTAAACACAAGCGCAGAAGCAAAGAGCGAGGAAGAATCAAAGAAGGCTGAGACTGAGCTTGGAAGCGAAGAAGTATCTACAGAAATCGGAACCGGCGAGTCAGCAGATGATCTTTTAGCACAGATTAAGGAGCGCGGAAACATTGTTGTGGCAATGGAGGGAACATGGGCTCCGTGGACCTACCATGATGATAACAATGATCTTGTTGGCTATGACGTAGAGGTGGCACAGAACATTGCAGAGAAACTTGGCGTAGAGGTTGAGTTTGTAGAGGGCGAGTGGGATGGACTGCTTGCAGGTCTAGAGACAGGACGTTACGATATCATGGTAAATGGTGTTGGCGTGACAAAGGAGCGTGCAGAAAAGTACAATTTCTCTACTCCATATGCATATAATAAGACTGCTGTTATCGTTCGCGGCGATTACGATGAGATTTCATCAATGGAAGATTTAAAGGGCAAGAAGACTGCAAACACAATCACTAGTACCTACGCATCACAGGCAGAGGCATATGGTGCAACTGTTACTGGTGTTGACGATTTAAATCAGACTATCGAGCTGCTGCTTTCCAAGCGTATCGATGCAACACTTAATGCAGAAGTTGTATTTAACGATTACAAGAAAGAGCATCCAGATTCAAACATCAAGATTGCAACCTACTCCGATCAGGTAGAGGAGATTGCAATTCCGATCCGTAAGGGTGATGATACAGTTACTCTTTTAGAGGCTGTAAATGATGCACTTGATGAGATGGCAAAGGATGGCACACTGACCGAGCTGTCTGAGAAGTACTTCGGAATAGATATTTCTAAAAAATAAAAAAGTGTAGTTGGATATTTTAAAAGAAAAAAGCTAGCGAAGTCAAGATACTGAAAATAATGACTTGACATTTTTTAATCACATTGTTATACTCTGTGTATCAGCGTTGAGGAGAACAAGTACTGATAAGGGAAACCAACAGAGAGCAGCCGGCAGGTGAGAGGCGCAGGGGAAGCTTATAAGGAATACCTCTCTGAGCTCTGCACCGAACTTGCGATTTTGCAAAAGTAGACTGCAGCGGCGCGGCAGCCGTTATCTTGTCAGAGTATTCGCAGATTGACTGGATTATTTTTACAGGATGCGTGTACTTGAAAGGCAGTTTGTGTGAGCAGACTGTGAAGAAAGGTGGTACCACGAGATTTCGCCCTCGTCCTTTTGTTAGGACGGGGGCTTTGTATTTAGAAAAGTTCTCAGGCGAAAGTAATAAAAGCGCAGAAAAGGAGAAAAAATCATGCAGGTTTACGAAGAATTAGTAGCAAGAGGGCTGATTGCCCAGGTAACAGATGAGGAGCGTATCCGCGATCTCGTTAATAATGGAAAGGCTGTATTTTACATCGGATTTGACCCGACAGCAGATAGTCTTCATGTAGGTCACTTCATGGCACTTTGCTTAATGAAGAGACTTCAGATGGCAGGAAACAAGCCGATCGCTTTGATTGGTGGCGGTACTGCAATGATCGGTGATCCGTCTGGTAAGACCGATATGAGAAAGATGATGACAAAGGAAACAATCGAGCATAATGTAGAGTGCTTCAAGAAGCAGATGGCACGTTTCATTGATTTCTCTGATGGCAAGGCACTGCTTGTCAACAATGCAGACTGGCTGTTAAATTTAAATTATATTGATGTACTTAGAGAGGTTGGACCGCATTTTAGCGTAAACAGAATGCTGACAGCTGAGTGCTACAAGCAGAGAATGGAGCGTGGATTAAGCTTCTTAGAGTTTAACTACATGATTATGCAGAGCTATGACTTCTACATGCTGTTCCAGAAATACGGCTGCAACCTTCAGTTTGGTGGTGATGACCAGTGGTCCAACATGTTAGGAGGTACCGAGCTGATTCGTCGTAAGCTGGGAGAGGACGCAGGTGCAATGACCATTACGCTGCTGTTAAACTCCGAGGGTAAGAAGATGGGTAAGACAGTTTCAGGTGCTGTATGGCTGGATCCAGAGAAGACAAGCCCATACGACTTCTACCAGTACTGGAGAAATGTAGCAGATGCCGATGTCTTAAAGTGCATCCGTATGTTAACCTTCCTTCCACTTGAGCAGATCGACGAGATGGATAAGTGGGAAGGAAGTCAGCTGAACGAAGCAAAAGAGATTCTGGCATATGAGCTGACCAAGCTGGTTCACAGTGAGGAAGAAGCAAAGAAAGCGCAGGAAAGTGCACGTGCACTGTTCGGAGCAGGTGCAGGCGACGGATCTGACGCGCCGGTTGCAGAGCTTTCCGAAGAGGATTTCAAAGACGGACAGGTAGATATCCTGACCATCGTGCATAAAGCTGGTCTGGCAGCATCACGTTCTGAGGCAAGAAGAAATGTACAGCAGGGCGGCGTGACTGTTGATGGAGAGAAAGTAACCGATATTGCTGCAGCTTATACCAAGGAGCAGTTACAGACAGGTCTTCTTGTAAAACGTGGAAAGAAGAACTTTAAGAAAGTGATCGTGAAATAAACATGGCAAGACAGGAAAAAGCAGGGCAGGCGCAAGTCTGCCCTCTTGCTAAAAAATGCGGTGGCTGTGATTATCAGGGAATCGCATACGAAGAGCAGTTAAAGAAAAAAGAACAGACGGTGAAAAAACTCATGAAGGGTATGGGTGAGATCCTGCCGATCATCGGTGCAGAAGATCCCTATTGTTACCGGAATAAAGTTCATGCAGTATTTTCCAGAAAACGAAATGGTGAGATCGTCTCCGGTATTTATCAGGAGGGAACCCATAAAGTTGTCCCGGTGGAATTGTACAAGTTAGGAATCGACATCGGTTCTACAACCGTCAAAATTGCAATCCTTGATGAGCAGGACAATCTTATCTTTTCTGATTACGAACGCCATTTTGCCAACATTCAGGAAACCTTAAGTAACCTGTTACATAAAGCATTTGACAGCACCGGCGAGATCATGGTGGTGCTGGTGACCCGTTCTCCGATCTTCCCGTCTAAAAATAATTTTGTCAAAGCACTGCGGGCAGTCCACCCGGAGATCAGTACGGTAGTCTTAAATGTAAATGAACGCAAGACTAGTATGGTGCTGGGGGCAAGAAATATTACCCTATATGGAAAAGGATATATAGAGGATGAACTATGCGGATGCCGGTTCCGGATCTCGCCAACATCCTTTTATCAGATTAATCCAGCGCAGACAGAAAAGCTCTATAAGACAGCCATGATGCTGGCGCGCCTGAATAAGAGAAATGTGGTGGTGGATGCTTACTGTGGAATCGGAACCATTGGTATGGTAGCGGCAAAGACTGTAAAAGAAGTGATCGGTGTGGAACTCAATGGCGAAGCAGTACGGGATGCAAAAGTGAATGCGCATCTCAACAATATGAATAATATTCGCTTTGTAGAAGGAGATGCCGGTGTATTTCTGGAAGGCATGGCTGACAGGGAAGAGACTGTGGATGTGGTCTTCATGGATCCGCCGAGAAGTGGAAGCAGTGAAGCATTTTTGCAGTCTCTGCTTGTGATCCGCCCGAAGAAGATCGTCTATATTTCCTGCGAGCCACAGACACAGGCAAGAGACTTGCAGGCTTTGAAAAAAGATTATAAAATAGAAGCGATTCAGCCAGTGGACATGTTCCCTATGACTGAGAAGATCGAGACCGTGGTACTGCTGACGAGAAAAGAGTAGCACAGAATAAGGGGTGTAAAAATGAATAAAACATACAGAATCCTGGTGATCAATCCAGGATCTACATCGACGAAGCTTTCCATGTTTGAAAATGAGACATGTTTATTTACAGAAGACGTCTTTCATGATTCATCGGTATTGAAGCGATTTCCGACTATCAATGATCAGCTGAATTATCGAATGGAAGTAGTTGATAAATTTCTGAAAGATGGAAATATTGACCTGGCCGGAGTGGATGCCATCGTTGGAAGAGGCGGTGGATGCTATTCCGTGGAGGGCGGTATCTACAAGATCGATGATCGTCTGATCCAGGATACCAAGGCTGCAAAGGGTGGACTTTATCATTCTTCCATGCTGGGTGTGCAGATGGCAGATGTGCTTCATAAAAAATACGGCGGTATCATGATCATGATGAATCCGCCTATTGTAGATGAACTCTGTGACCTGGCCCGTGTGACCGGAGTGGATGGCGTTTATCGCCGTGCCGTCTGCCATGCGCTGAATCTGAAAGAGACAGCCAGAAGACATGCTATCAGCCTTGGCAAGAAATATGAAGACTGCAATTTCATCGTCTGCCATATTGACGGTGGAATCTCTATCACTGCTCACAAAAAAGGAAAAATGATCGATGGAAATGATGCAGGAGGTGGAGAGGGACCATTTACCCCGACCCGAATGGGAACCATGGCGGTGACAGATATTACCCGTTATTTCTGGGATAAGACACCGGCGGAGATGAAATCTCTCTGCAGCCAGACTGGAGGGTTAAGCAGTTATTTTGGAACATCCAACTCTGATACCATTCACAAGATGGTGGAGGAAGGAGACAAGAAGGCTGCCCGTGTCTGGAATGCCATGATCTATCAGGTAATCAAATATATTGGTTCTATGAGTACGGTACTGCAGGGAAAAGTAGATGGAATCGTGCTGACCGGCGGACTGCTTCGCTTTCCGGAGATAGAAGAAAAGATTCGCGAGAGGTGTGGTTGGATCGCACCGGTGACTTCCTACCCGGGTGAATTCGAGCAGGAGGCCATGGCATTTGGTGCACTTCGGGTACTTCGCGGAGAAGAGGAAGCGAAGATCTATCCGGGCAAACCGGTGTGGGATGGTTTTAAAGACTGATGTTTTACGTGTTCGATGAAGATTTCAGCAGTACGTGACAGCTGATGATTTCTCAGCCAGATCAGCGCATAGGAAGCAAATGCATCAGGGTGATCGATCTGACGAATACATATTTCATTATTCTTGATCATATGGGAAATAGAGGCCGGGTAGATGGCAACACCGACTCCGTGCCTGCTTAACTCATAAGCGTTCATCATATGGGCGATTCGTCCCCGTATGACGGGCGCTTTTCCTGTATGGGAAAACCAACGGTCAATCTCACTTTTCCTGGATTCCCGGGATGGAATCAGCAGTTCATATGGAAGGAGTTCCTCCGGCGTAAGGGGTTTGTCCGCATTGCTTGCTAAAGGATGATCATGTGGAAAAATAGCGACCCATGGTTCCTGGTGAACGGGAAGAACCTCGAAGCCCTCTTTGTTGTAAGGGGCAGTGATCATGGCAATTTCACACAGACCTTTGGAAACACGTGCATTGACATCATCGGAATTTCCGTTCCAGAGGTTGTATTGAACATGGGGATATTTCTTTTGAAAAGAAGAAATTGTTTCAGCAAAAAACTGGGGGCCATAACCTTCGACAGATGCAATATAAAGGGTTCCCTGTAATCCTTCTTTTACTTCTCGTACTTCTTCTGCTGATCGGTTTACCAGGTCCAGAATCTGATTGGCA
>OODB01002304.1_pt1 | contig 10904 bp, 8 predicted proteins | sample 1671721 | NCBI WGS metagenome assembly OODB01 (sample SAMN06348185, study PRJEB24527) | human gut metagenome | biome: human gut; feature: ankylosing spondylitis patient; material: feces | host: Homo sapiens | place: China | collected 2015-10
AATCGCTGAAACCCGCATAAACACTGGCTTTTTTAAGCAACTCGATTTATTCAAATTCAATCGTTGCCGGCGGTTTTGTGGTGTAGTCGAACATGACGCGGTTGATGTTCTTGACCTCGTTCACGATGCGGTTGGCGGCGGTGGTGATGGTCTCCGTCGGCAGGATCGTGACCTCGGCGGTCATGAAATCCGTCGTGGTGACGGCGCGCAGGGCGATGGCGTAGTCGTAGGTGCGCTCGTCGCCCATGACGCCGACACTGCGCATGTTGGTCAGCGCGGCAAAGTACTGGCTCGGGCGCTGGGCCATGGGCAGCTTGTCGATCTCCTCACGCCAGATGGCGTCGGCATCCTGCACGATGGCGACCTTCTCGGGGGTCACATCGCCGATGATGCGGATGGCCAGGCCCGGGCCGGGGAACGGCTGGCGGGCGACAAGGTACTCCGGCAGGCCCAGCTCACGGCCAGCCTGACGGACCTCGTCCTTGAACAGGTCACGCAGCGGCTCGACGATTTCCTTAAAGTCAACATAGTCGGGCAGACCGCCGACGTTGTGGTGGCTCTTGATTGTGGCAGATTCGCCGCCGAGGCCGGACTCGACCACGTCGGGGTAAATCGTTCCCTGCGCCAAAAAGTCCACAGCACCGATCTTTTTAGCCTCATCCTCAAAGACGCGGATGAATTCCTCGCCGATGATCTTGCGCTTGCGCTCGGGGGCGTCCTGACCGGCCAGCTTCTTGTAGAAGCGGTCACGGGCGTCGACGCAGACAAAGTTGATGTCGAACTGGCCGCCCTCGCCAAAGACCTCGCAGACCTGCTCGCGCTCATTCTTGCGCAGCAGACCGTGGTCCACGAACACGCAGGTCAGCTGCTTGCCGATGGCCTTGGCCAGCATGGCCGCGCAGACGCTGGAATCCACGCCGCCAGACAGGGCGCAGAGTACCTTGCCGTCGCCGATCTTTTCGCGCAGGGCCTTGACGGAGTTTTCCACGAAGGAATCCATCTTCCAGTCACCGGCGCAGCGGCAGACATTATAGACGAAGTTATGCAGAATTTTCGTGCCGTTCTCGGTGTGCAGGACCTCGGGGTGGAACTGCACAGCGTAGAGGCCGCGTGCCTTATCTTGCGCGGCAGCCACCGGACAGTTGGGCGTATGGGCCACGATTTCAAAGCCGGGGGCGGCCTGCTCGATGTAGTCGTTATGGCTCATCCAGCAGACATTCTGCGCGGGCAGCGTGTCAAACAGCGGGCTGGCGGTGTTCAAGTCGACCAGCGTCTTGCCGTACTCGCGCTCGGGTGCCTTGCAGACCTTGCCGCCCAGCATGTGCATCATCAGCTGGCTGCCGTAGCAGATGCCGAGGATGGGCACGCCCCAGTTATAAATTTCGGGGTCGATCGTGGGCGAATCCGGCAGGTAGGCGCTGTTGGGGCCGCCGGTGAAGATGATGCCCTTGGGGTTTTTGGCCTTGATTTTGGCAAGGTCGGTGCGGTACGAATAAATCTCGCAATATACGTTGCATTCGCGGACGCGGCGGGCGATCAGCTGATTATACTGGCCGCCGAAATCCAGAACGATGACAGTTTCCTGCTGCATGAGGAGACTCCCTTCTCTATTTATAGTCCTATTGGGTTATTATAGCACGTTTTGGCGGGTTTGAACAGATGGGGAGGGAAAATAAATTATTTTTGCGTTTGTGTGGCGTACAACGTGACGCAGGGGTGCCTTGTATATGTGCCCGGGCCGTGTGCGGCTGCGTTAGGTTTGCGGGCGGATTGGGAATCCGCCCCTACGGTGGTGGCGGGAGGCTTGCGGTGGCGGGAACGGGCACGGCGGCATGAGGGCATGCTGCCCTACGTCCCCGCATAAATGATACACGTAGGGCGGGGTGCCCCCACCCCGCCGCAAGTTCACACCAGCTCCACCTTATACTTTGCCAGCCAATAGTTCAGCTGCAAAAACCACGCGATAGTCTGGGGCGTGGTCATCAGCTGACCGTACCACGGGATGGGGTTATCCGCGCCGGAGGCCAGCAGCGTTTCCAGTGCGTCCGCCCGAATGATGCGCAAAAGCGGCGCGGCGGGGTCGTTCAGGACGGTGCGCAGCTCCGCCGAGACGGCAGCCAGGTAGCTGGGGTTCCACGTTTTGGGGTACGGGCTTTTGCGCCGCCACAGAACCTCGTCGGGCAGCACGCCGCGCATGGCCTCGCGCAGGAGGCCCTTTTCCTGCCCGTGATAGTCCTTGAACTCCCATGGGACCGAGTAGAGATACTCCGCAATGCGGTAATCGCAGAACGGCACGCGGACCTCTAGGCCGCTGTACATGCTCATGCGGTCCTTGCGGTCCAGCAGCGTCTGCATGAACCATTTGAAATTCAGGTTCATCATCTGGCGCATCCGCTGTTCTGCGGCGGGCAGGCCGGGGCGGACGGAGGTCTGTGCCAGCGTGGCGCGATAGCGTTCATCCACGAACGCTGCCGGGTCGATGCCGCCCAGCACACCGGGCTTGATGAACGACGCGCGGTAGGCCGTGGACTGCGCCCATGGGAAGCCGTACCGCTCGCGCACCGTGGGGTCGCGGTACCACGGGTAGCCGCCGAAAATTTCGTCCGCGCACTCCCCCGACAGCGCCACCGTGGCGTGGGGCTTGATATGCCGGCAGAACACGAGCAGCGACGCATCCACGTCCGCCATGCCGGGCAGGTCGCGGGCGTCCACTGCGGCGTACAGCGCGGGCACAAGCTCCGGCGTGTCCAGCGTGACCCAGTGGTGCCTGGCATGGAGAAATTCGTTCATTTTGCGGATGTAGGGTGCATCCGCGCCAGGCTGAAATTTTGTCGCGTGGAAGTACTTTTTGTTGTCCCGGTAGCCCACTGAGAACGTTTGCAGCTGGTTGCCCTGCGCCGTAAAATGCGCATCGGCGATGGCCGAAATCAGGCTGGAATCCAGTCCGCCGGACAAAAACGTTGCCACGGGCACGTCGGACACGAGCTGCCGCTCGATAGCATCGGTGACGAGGTCGCGCACCCTGCGGGCCGTGGCGGTGAAGTCGTCGGGGTGGTCGTGGTCCTCGAGCCGCCAGTAGGTGTGCAGGGTCAGGCGGGCGGTTTGGGTCTCATAGACAGCGTACTGGCCGGGCAGCAGCTCCCGCACATTTTGGAATACGCCGCAGCCCGGCGTGCGCCCGGGGCCAAGCAGCAGCACCTCGGCCAGGCCGTTGGCATCGACGCGGGGCGGCACAGCCGGGTGCGCCAGCAGGGTCTTCAGCTCACTGCCAAATATCAGCGAATCCTCCGCCTGCGTGTAGAACAGCGGCTTGACGCCGCAGCGGTCCCGTGCTAAAAACAGCGTACCTGCGTTCTGCTGCCAGACCGCAAACGCAAAAATACCGTTGCACCTGGGCACGCAGTTTGCGCCCCACTCGGCAAAAGCGTGGAGCAGTACCTCGGTGTCGGAGTGCCCGTTGAAGCTGTGCCCGCGGGCGGCCAGTGCGGCGCGCAGTTCAGGCGTGTTGTAGAGCTCGCCGTTATAAACCAGCACGTAGGTTTCACCCTGCCAGTCCAGCTGCATGGGCTGCAGGCCGTTTTCGAGATCCACAACCGCCAGCCGCGCGTGGATGAGCGCCGCCGCGCCGCAGATGTACATACCGCGCTGGTCCGGCCCGCGCCGCGCCAGCGTTTGCTGCATGGCGCAGTAGGCCGCGTACCGCCGCTGGATGGTCCGGGGGTCGCACCCGACCTGCCCCGCAATTCCGCACATAAAAACGCCCCCTTTGCATGATTCACAAATGAATATGCAGGTGGGGGCGGGGGTATGATTTTTTTTGTTTCGGGAAAGGGCTTTGGCCGTTTGCAGTCTGTCTCTTACTTTCCCGCAATCGCGTCTGCGATGTGACCGGCGACGGCATCCTTGCTCTGGAGGGGCAGCTCGGTGGTGCCTTGGGCGGTGATGATAGTCACAACGTTCGTGTCCACGCCGAAGCCTGCGCCGGGCACCTTCAGGTTGTTGGCCACGATCATGTCCATGTTCTTCTTGTGCAGCTTGGCCGTGCTGTTTTCAATCAAGTCGCGGGTCTCCATCGAGAAGCCGCAGACAAACAGCTTTTCCGGCTTATGCGCACCGACCCAGGCTAAAATATCGTCGGTGCGTTCCAGGGCAATATTCATCTCGCCGTCGTGCTTTTTGACCTTGTCCGCGGCGACAGTGGCCGGGCGGTAGTCGGCCACGGCGGCGGCCATGACGAGGGCGTCAGCGTCCATGGCGTTTGCCTTGACGGCTTCAAACAGGTCGGCGGCAGTGGTGAACGGAACGGTCTTTACAAACGGCACGGGCGGCAGCGTGCAGCCGGTGGACGCCAGCAGCGTGACGTCTGCGCCGCGCAGCATACAGGCGCGGGCCACGGCGTATCCCATTTTGCCGGTGGAGTGGTTCGTCAGGTAGCGCACGGGGTCCATCGGCTCCTGCGTGGCACCGGCGGAGACGACGACCTTTTTGCCTTTAAGGTCTTTCGCGCAGGCCAGCTCCCGCAGGACGTAGTCGACCAGCACACCCTCATCGGGCAGACGGCCCGAGCCGACGTCGCCGCAGGCCAGCATGCCGGAGCCGGACGGGATGACCGTGAAGCCGTAGTGTTCCAGCGTTTTGAGGTTATCCTGGGTGATGGGGTTTTCGAGCATGTGGGTGTTCATGGCGGGCGCGACCAACTTGGGGCAGGTCGCGGCCAGCGTGACGGTGGTCAGCATGTCGTCGGCCTGGCCGTGGGCCAGCTTGGCGATGACGTTGGCCGTGGCCGGGGCGATGAGCATCAAATCTGCCGCGTTGGCAAGGCTGATATGGGCCACGTCGTACTGGAAGTTGCGGTCAAACGTATCGACCTGGCAGCGGCGGCGGGTCAGCGTCTCAAACACCAGCGGCGAGATAAACTCGGTGGCGTTTTTCGTCATAAGAACGTGTACATCCGCGCCCAGCTTGACGAGTGCATGCGCCACGTTGGGCATTTTGTAGGCGGCAATGCCCCCGGTGATGCCGAGGACAACGGTTTTGTTGGAAAGCAGCATAAAAAAATCAACACCTTATTAGTAGATAAGAGATAATAGATAAAAGATAATAAAATGGTGGAGTTTTCGCCTTTGGCGAAAACAAAATTACGCTGTAGCCATTATAGCAGATTGACGCTTTCTATGCAAATGCGTATAATATTTTTGGGCGGCGCAAAGCTCCGCGATCCACCTTTTTTATCTATTATCTCTTATCTTTTATCTATAAAAAGGACTTCACTATGGTTTTAGCAGTTGACATCGGCAACTCCAACATCTGCATTGGCGGGCTGGACGGGGCGGACCACCGCACCATTGCGTTCACGACCCGCATGGTCACCCGCCCCCGCTGCACCGAGGACGAGTACGCCGCCGAGATGAAATTTCTGCTGCGGCGCCTGCCTGTGGACCCCACCGCCTGTGAGGGCGTTATTGTGTGCAGCGTCGTGCCGCGCCTGACCTGCGTGCTGGCCGCCGCCTGCAAGCGGCTGACCGGGCGCGAGGCGCTGGTCGTGAATTACACGCTGGACACCGGGCTGACCTTCGCCGTGGACGAGCCCGCCAAGGTGGGCCGGGACCGCATCGCTGATGCCGCTGCGGCAGCGGAGCACTATCCCCTGCCCTGCATGACCGTGGATCTGGGTACGGCGACGACATACAACGTTATATCGGACAAAAAGTTGTTTCTGGGCGGGTTCATCGTGCCCGGCGTGCAGACGAGCCTGCGGGCCATCAGTGCGGGCACGGCGCAGCTGCCGCCCATCGCGCCCGAGCCGCCGGAGCATCTGATTGGCGCGAACACCGTCGCCGCGCTGAACAACGGGGCCATGTTCGGCACCGCCGCCATGCTGGACGGGTTAGCGGACCGCGTTGAGGCCGAGTTGGGCCAGCCGCTGACCGTGGTCGCCACCGGTGGGTTAGCGCCGTACATTATGCCCTGCTGCAAGAGGAAGATCATCTATGACGCTGATTTGCTGTTCAAGGGGCTGGCACTGATCTGGGAGAGGAACGGGAAATGAGACTGCGGTTCATGGGAGGGATTTATTCCTCCCATGAGGTCTGCGGTTGCGGAGGGTGCCCGGGCGGATATGGAATCCGCCCCTACGGGCTGTTGGATGCCTTTATACATCCCATGGGCGCTTGCTGCGACGGAAACGGCCACAGGTCGTCGGGGACGCCGACCTCTGCGGAGTTGCTGCCTGCCTATCCACTGGTTTGTAGGGGCCGCACATGTGCGGCCCGCGGCTGTACGGAGACGCTCGTTTGCGGGCAGCCGCCGGGCCGGGCATGCCCGGCCCCTACCGCACGATAATATTAAAAAAGCACAAAAAGCCGCAGCTATGCGTTTTCTGCACAGCTGCGGCTTTATTTACACTCTTTTATGCGCTCACATATCCGGCGTCACGGGCACGGCACCGTAGTTGCGGATGTTCAGAACGTGGCAGCTGCCTTCGCCGAAGCAGCCGTCGATGGCGGCCTTGTAGGCGTCCAGCAGGTCAACGGGCACAAACGCCTGAATGGTGCCGGCAAAGCCGCCGCCCTGCAGACGCCACGCGCCTCGGCCATTCAGCACGCGCTGGCTCAGGGCCAGGGCCACAGGCACGCCCTGCTCCTTCGGGTTCTTGATGCTGTAGGCGTTCTGGTTGAACTCAAAGCTGGAGTGACCGCCCTCGATAATCAGGCGCAGGAACGTTTCAAAATCGTCCTCGCGCACGGCGTCACAGAGCTGGGCGGCGCGGCGGCAGTCGTTGTAGAAGTGCATCGCACGCACGACGGCGCGGTCCCCCACAGCCTTGCGCAGTTTGGGCAGAGCCTTGTAGAACTCGTCCTCATCGACCTCGCGCAGGACCTTTTTGCCGAACTGCTCGGCCACACTCTCCATCTCACGGCGGATGGCGGCATAGTCGTCGGTCAGGTCGGCGTGGCTGCCCTTCGTATCGCTGATGCACATGACAAAGCCGTGCTTCGCCAGGTCGATGGCCGTCTGGCCGACCACCGGGTGGGCCGGGTCCTTGAAGTCGATGGTGATAACGCCGCCGACGGCGCAGGCGGTCTGGTCCATCAGACCGCAGGGCTTGCCGAAGAACACGTTTTCAGCAAACTGGCCGATCTGGGCGATCTTGACCTGGTTGAACTTCTCCATGTCATTGTTGTTGTACTCGCCGCGCAGGATGGCACCGATGCAGACCTCAAAGGCTGCGGAGCTGGACAGACCGGAGCCGCGCAGCACGTTGCTGGTGGTGTAGCAGTCAAAGCCGCCCACCTTGCCGCCCGCATCCACGATGCCCTTAGCGACGCCGCGGATCAGGGACGCGGAGTGCTCGGCCTCGCGCGGCTGCGGGACGAGGTTGGTGACATCGACATCGTCAATTTTGTCAAAGCCCAGGGACTTGACGCGGATGACATTTTCCTCATTCGGGGAGACGACGGCCACCATATCCAGGTTGACAGAGCCTGCCAGCACCACGCCGTTGTTGTGGTCGGTGTGGTTGCCGCCGATCTCGGTGCGGCCCGGGGCGGAATAGAGGCGCACCGTGCGGTTGGTGCCGTATTTCTTTTCAAATTCGTCGATCAGGTCGGTATAGCGCTTGCGCTGCTCCTGCACGGCGTCTGCACCGTACAGCTTGGCAAAGGCGGCGTCGTATTCGCCCTGTGCGATCTGCTGTTTGAGTTCAATGGTATTTGCCATGATTCCACTCACCTTTCCTGTCGGGCGGCTCTTTTCGTAGATATGCACAAATTGAGCCTTATGTTTTTAGGCAGACAGCCAAAGGAGCGGCTCTCTGCGGGTTTCTTGTTTTCAGTATAGCAAATCCTGCAAAAAAAGCAAACATTTTTTCCGCCTCTTTTATGGACTTTTGATGAATAGCTTGGTATAATGAAAATATCACACGAGCGAGGTGCCGCCATGACCATCAATGAGATGAAGCAATCCTACAAGCAGAGCTACACCGACAACGTCGAGCTCTCGATTTTTAACTGCGGGCATGAATACTGCCAGCCGGGCCATACTTGGGGTCCCGGCGTGCGCGACCACTACCTGATCCATCTGGTGGTGGCGGGCAAGGGTGTGTATCAGGTCAACGGGGCCTCGCACACGCTGCAGGAGGGCGATCTGTTCCTGGCCAAGCCGAACCAACTCATCACCTACGCCGCCGACGAGACCGACCCGTGGGAGTACTACTGGGTCGGCTTCAACGGCGCGTGTGCCAACAAGCTGGTGCAGCAGACGCCGTTCTCCGACGCGCACCCCGTACACCACTGCAAGGACCCGCAGACCGTGCGGGAGGCGCTGTACAACATCTACCTCTCCCGCGGGCCGGAGCCGCAGTGCGAGGCCCTGATGACGGGCTATCTGTATATCTTTATGGCGCACCTGATGAAGGAGGCCCGCGAGGCGATGCCCAACGTGGGCTCGTCCAGCAGCCAGTACGTGCTGGCCGCCATCAAGTATATCCAGTTCAACTACTCGCATGATATTTCGGTGGACGATATTGCCAAGGCCGTCGGCGTCAGCCGCAGCCACCTGTACCGCGTGTTCATGTCGAACGTCGGGCAGAGCCCCATTGACTACCTGACAAGCTACCGCATCAGCGAGGCGTGCAGCCTGCTGAAGAATTCCAGCCTGTCGATTGCGGAAATCGCCGTATCTGTGGGCTTTTTTGACCAGTTCTATTTTTCCCGCGTGTTCAAAAAGGTCAAGGGCGTGCCGCCGAGCAAGTACCTGGCCACGCTGGAGAAGGAGGGTCCTGCCGCACCGCAGGCCATCAACCCGTAACATTTCCCGCACAAATTATAAGGAGCAGACATGCCTTTTACAAAAAATCAGATCATTACTCTGGAGATCGAAGCGCTCTCCAACGACGGAAACGGCGTGGCCCACAAGGACGGTCAGGCCGTTTTTGTGCCGCTGACCGCCCCCGGCGACGTGGCCGAGGTGCGCATTGTCAAGCCGATGAAAACCTATGCCTTTGGCCGCGTGGAGAAGCTGTTGACCGCCGGGCCGGGCCGCGTCAGGCAGGACTGCCCGGTGGCCGGCCCCTGCGGCGGCTGCGGGCTGCGGCATATCAGCTATGAGGCCGAGTGCGCCGCCAAGACCCAGTTTGTACGGGACGCCTTTGCGCGGCTGGGCAAACTGGACGTACCGGTGCCGGACGTGCTGGGCGCACCCGACACGGACCGCTACCGCAACAAGGTCCAGCTGCCCGTGGGCACCGACGAGAACGGGCATATTGTGACCGGCTTTTTTGCCGGGCGCAGCCACCGCATTGTGGCCTGCACCGACTGCAAGCTGCAGCCCGCGTGGATGAACGAGCTGGCCGCCCGCGCCTGTGCGCTGCTGGAGGAGAACGGCATCACTGCCTACAACGAGGAGACCCACACGGGCCGCGTGCGCCATTTGTACATGCGTCAGGGCTGGCACAGCGGGCAGCGGCTTTTGTGCTTTGTGGTAAACGGCAACGGTCTGCCGAACGAGGCGGAAATTTGCGCCACACTGCAAAAAGAGTTTGCCTTAACGACAATTTTGGTCAACCGCAACAGTGAGCGGACGAACGTGATCTTGGGCCGCAGGACCCGCACCGTGCTGGGCCCCGGCGTCATTGAGGACACGCTGGCCGGTGTGCCACTGCGGATGGGTGTGCATGAATTTTATCAGGTCAACACCCCCGCCGCCGAAGTGCTCTACGCCAAGGCGCGGGAGTACGCCGGGCTGAAGCCGGACGATTTTTTGCTGGACCTGTACTGCGGCATGGGCACGATCGGGCTTTCGATGCTGGCGGACTGCAAGCGCTTAGTCGGCGTTGAGGTCGTACCGCAGGCTGTCGAGGGCGCGAAGGAGACCGCTGCACGGCTGGAACTGGACGCGGACAGAGCGGACTTCCGCTGTCAGGATGCCGGTGCAGCCGCCGCCCAGCTCGCCGCCGAGGGTGCGCGTCCCGACGTGATCGTCGTAGACCCGCCCCGCAAGGGCTGCGACGAGGCGACCCTGACCGCCATTGCCGAGATGGCCCCGCGGACCGTGGTCATGGTCAGCTGCAACGCCGCAACAGCGGCAAGGGATGCCAAGTGGCTGACCGAGCACGGGTATCAGGCCGTGGAGGTCCAGCCGGTGGATCTGTTCCCGAGGACAAAACACGTGGAGACGGTTGTCTTGCTTTCCAAGGGAGAGGTCGACTCGAAAAAGATTCGGGTTGAGTTCTCTTTGGAAGATATGGATATGTCCGAATTTCAGGATGGGGCAACCTATCCGCAGATCAAGGAGTATGTGTTGGAGCATAGCGGGTTAAAGGTATCCAATCTTTATATCTCACAGATTAAGAGGAAATGTGGGATTGAAGTTGGCAAGAATTACAATTTGCCGAAGTCCGAGGATTCCAGACAGCCCATGTGTCCGCCGGAAAAAGAGAAAGCAATCCGAGAAGCATTCAAATATTTTGGGATGATCTAACATCCCGCAAAATGGAGGTTTCTTATGGATAGATTGATTTCTTGTGAGTTTAACATGGATACCGCTTGTGTGGAACTGAAATTCTTAGATGGCAGCATGATTGCCATTGATACCATCGCCGTGGAGAATGAGGTTGCCGATAATATGTATCAGCGGTCAGAACTGGATTATCTGATTTACAATGACCCGGTTGGATATGCAGACTTGATATTGAACGGAAACCCCGAAATTTATCTAAAAACTGTAACTGAATGTAAACCCTTAGATTAAAACTCAGCCCTCTGCCTTTTCATTGGCAGAGGGCCGTTTTTTGCTTAACAGTTATTGAGCATCCCTTAATTGCTCTACAACACTGCATTTCGCTGCGTTGTCATACATCATGCAAGGAATCAGCCACCCCAGCAGAAGAAATACCGGAATTGTCA
>OODB01002307.1_pt1 | contig 10885 bp, 13 predicted proteins | sample 1671721 | NCBI WGS metagenome assembly OODB01 (sample SAMN06348185, study PRJEB24527) | human gut metagenome | biome: human gut; feature: ankylosing spondylitis patient; material: feces | host: Homo sapiens | place: China | collected 2015-10
ATTCCCCCTTTCACAATGGAAAATTTTATAAAAATGCGTATTCTTTTGTAGCGGTATTATAGAGAATTCCTCCTTCCAAATGCATGATCCAAGATGCAGGCAAGTACGGCCGCATTGACGGCGAATAAGATGTGGTGATCGACCGATTTCGATGCAGTAAAAGATCTGTGATCGAGGCAGAAGACAGCCGAAGATCTTTGGTTTCTGCGTGAGAAGATTCATATACAAGTCGTTCGCCAAACAGCCTTGACAATTTTTGAGAACTCTCGCCACCATGCCGACTGAAAATGTTGTATTGGAACATATTGAGAAACTGTTCTGTAGATTCGTTCTCTGTAGATGAACTAAAAACATCTGGTGTAATATACATAAACTTGACATTATATTGATACTGCATCTCTGCAAGAAGATCTTTTAGAACAGAGAGTGACGTATACGTTCCAGTATTGAAGATCAACAACAGTGGCTCTCCACGCTTTGCTCGATAACTGATGTCCGTTTTTAGCTGGCGAATCAACTGCGTATTCTTAGTGTTCATCGCCTGCGATACAGAAAATAGGGCGGCACATCCAGTTGGTACATCTTCTACACTCTGAACAGCATTTTGATTGTGGTACTCCATGCTAGCCAATGTATGTTCCAACGGGAGTAGATCTCTCCCACTCTGTGCCAAAACTGCATATAAATCGTTTGCGTGAGAAGGACTTACTTTTCCCTGAATCGTCAATTGCTTTACTGCGGCTGTCATGGCTGTTGCTGTATGTAAACGGAGATAGTTTACTTTGGTCAACCTCCCGTTGCCTTGAAGAATAGAAATTTCTTCCAGTGCTTTTAAGCAGTGCTTCATGCTGTCCCTCTGCAGTTCTTCCAAACCTGTCTGTTGCTCAAAATAGCGATAAATTTTGTCAATGCTTTCGTATCCGTCTTCTGTGAACAGCGACATGTACTGATCACAGGACGTATTTACATAAAAAACAGTCGGAAAGAACTGCTGCAGCATGGCCTGCATGCTCCTAGAATTTGCAAAATCAACCACTATCGCCGTTGTATTCGGCATTTTTTGAGAGAGAAATATGCGAAGACATACTTCTGATACCTTTGGGTTGCTGCCGCTTATTAGATAAGAGCATAGCTCTGTTGGAAAAGACAACTGTATATGATTGTTGTTCATGATAGAATCTCCTTTACTTTTCAAAGTGAAACCAGTATGGATATTGGCTTTTTCCATTACTTTCCATTTTTCTTTCAAATACAACTGCATCGCCCACGGAAAGCTGTGACAGAACATATGCCGGAACAATTGGGACTCGTTCTATTGTTGTGGTGGTAGTAAAATCTAGGTTCAAATTTGTGATAGGCATTATTATTTCTCCGGCATGCTCAGAAAAATACCGAATGCTGTCTGCATCGTTACAGAAAAATACAATATTATTGACAAATCCAGCTAATAATGCATTCCCGTCTTTTTCTGACCAAGTGGAATACAATTGGGCCACAGATTGAATTCCGGCAATTACGCGGACGCCTGATTGCCGCCCAAAGTTTACCAAATCCGGAAGGTATGTCAATTTTCCGGGCAGTACTGGGAACTCGTCTAAATAGAAGTAGATCCGATCAGCGTTGCTTCCCGCCAATGCACCTTTCATGAGAATGTCCAATATCAGACGAATTGCTTTTCCAGAAGACTCTCTATTATCGAATTTAAATTCGACAAACAGCTTTTTTCCAGTTCCATTTTTGATGAATTCCCGTAGAGAAAAGTCGCCGACACCGAGAAAATTTCCGCGGAATGTGCTTTGTAAACAATTTGTTAATTCGCCGAGAACACCCGCGACTGTCTGTGGAGCCTCATTGCCAATAAGCTGTTCAGTAGATGCCAAATCCGTATACTGCTTACATGCATTTATCATCTCCTGTTTTTTCATAGAGCAGATCTTCTGAATAGCATCTCTCGTTGACGGTAAAGTATGGCAATGCCTGCACATGGCAATCAGCAAATTTGAGAACAGGTTGCAGGCTGCCTGTGGAAAATACGGGTTTTGTGAACCTTGCAATATGTCGTTAAAAATGGTCTGTGCCACCTCACGAGCATTCATCTCCAGCTCCCCATCATACGTGATGTCTTTCAATAGGTTCCATTTGAGCTGTGCTGATGCGGGATAGTTAGGCAGATCCGTGAGTGAAAGAATTACGTCTCCCGGTTCAAAAAACTCTGAAAGATAGTCGCCCTTTGGATCGAAAATAATATGCATACTGTCTTTTCTTTTGGCTGTTTGAGGAAGAATATTTTTAATAAAATTCGTTTTACCGCTTTTTGTTGCTCCTGTACACAATAAATTAATATCCTCCAAATCAACCGCATGCTTTTGTCCCTCATGATCCGTACCACGCACTGTGGCAAGTCTGCTGTAAGAAGCTGGCTTTGGAATGGGTTGATTCTGGTAAAAGTCGTATACAATCATAAAAAATCTCCTTTATATCACCTGAATTTGAGTTGTCTGAGATTCTTCTTTTTCAATATTGGCGATGCGAGCGTACGGGTCTGGGTGATCGCTCAACAGCCGTTCCATAAGGCTTACTTCTACTCTTTCCGTTTGAGCAATATCCTCGAGGAACAACTTCATTGGCAGACTCGTTCCCAGTTTTACAGTAAAGGAATCCGCGGAATATTCCTGCTGCCGAAAAAATATAGCAGCCACAATACTGTGAAGCAGCAAAGCAGAATAAACAGTAGGAAGCCAAATATCAAAACGGCTCCAAATTCGACAACCAGAAATATACAGCAAGCCGCAAGAATATTCACTTGTAAAAGAGCAGAGAAATAAGAATCGTTACGCAAGGTATGAGCTAGTTCGTGGCTCAACACAGCCTGAATGACACTGTCATTTTCCTCCATTAGCCCCCGTGTAACAGTTATTTTATTGCCAAGACTGAATGCGTTCCTTGTTGGTGACGGATTGATGTACAATTTTATTTTGGGGCAACGCTTATTGGCAGACTCATATTTTCTTTTTATGGCCTCAAAATCTTTGACCAAACGGTTCCCCTCTATGCTCCTGCACTTTTGGACTGGCATTGCACGAAGAGAGAGAAAGTCGAAGAAAAAAAGAGCTGCAACACCTACTACAAGAACAGCTATGACTAAAAAAACGGACATGAGATTTCCAGTTGCCAGAAAAGCGGCAACAATATCACTGGAAACCAGAATGATGATTCCAATTCTACTCAAATAATCTCGAAGCATGTCGACACTTCCTTTCTTTTTATATTTCTATTATCACAGAAAACGATGTTTTTTGCTTTGTCAGGTGGATCTTTTACATATGTGTATGTGTAGATTTTAAGAGTATTTTTCTACTATTTCTGCTGCTATTTTGTTTTCTACACTGACAGCTAAGACACAGCGGTTTCGGACAGCAAGACTTTCGTCAAGGTTTCCGTTTTCACCAACATCTTGAACGTGAAAAGGGGTGCTGTCATACCCCGTTCCGATGCAGATGATCTGTTCCTTGGAAACGCCAAGTTGCTGTAGTATTCCAGCAACACCCTCTGCACGCTGCTTTGATAGCGTTTTGGCAGAATCTTCCTCTCCAGAAGTGGCTGTCATACCAATCAAAACACACTTTGCATCTTCATCTTCTGATTTCAACGTTTTAGCGAGTGGCTCCAGTGTCGCCTTAGAGGAATCCACATCTTGGAAATCTGCCGTATCTGGGATAAATGCCACTTTACTCTCCGGGATTTCAATAATATCACTATCAGAGAAACTGAGCGGTTCTGATGATGTTTCACCATCATATTGCTGATTACCAATATTTCCCTTGACGCTAATTGTTGAAACACTAGGCATTTCTGCAGTGGTGCCTGATTCTTCTGCTGAAAAAACAGTACTACACGTCGATGCCTCGCAACCGCCAGCAGCAAATATGCCTTCCCAAAGAGAGATTAGGTTAGATCGGGCGACATTTCCCAGTTCTTTCTGTGGTGATGAAACATCACCGACTCCATACAAAACGATTTCATCAACATTGGAGAAGTCTGGAATCTCCTTGTTAGAATCCAACATTGAAATCGTTTCATCGATATTCAAATTCTCCAAGTAATTTTGGGTCAAATCCAAAGCTCCAGTTGTGGACACGCAACTATCCATAAGAATAAGGACTTTCTTCCCTGATTTATCAGATAATTCTCTTGTGCCAAGCTGGATCGCTTTTATCGTGTTCACCTCAGCGGTTTTCGGGATTGCTTCAGTTTGAATCTTTTCGCCAACATCAGCGATAAACCGCTTGGCTTTGCGTTCTCGATTCGTCGAAGAAATATTGGCAGCCGGCTTGCTGGCTGTTTCTCGAAGTGCGATAAATGGTGCTCCATCATCCTCCACTATAGTAATAGAGCCATATGTCGAGGCAGCATCCAAAAACTGATCCTCGATAACAGACAGGTCCGGAGTGGGTGCATTGTTGTGATTCCCATATACCACCACGATGTGCGTGGGATCACTTGCAGGAGCCGGTCCACACCCCGTCAGCATTTCACCGAAAGAAATCAATGCCGCCATTGAAATTGCAGCGAGTATTTTAACGATATTCATAATAAGTTTATCCTTTCTTAATATGTTTGCTGTGTAAGCGGAATTGCAACTGGGGCAGCAGCGGTTGCACTAGCTACAGGAGCAGCGGCCGTCGGAGCGACTGCGGGAGTTGTCTGGGTGGTCAACTTAGTCACAGATTTGTTGTCCCCTAAATGTTCTGCAAGAATTTGTCTGGCAGCAATTTTCATTGACGTGCCAAGTTTCTCAAGGTTTGCAATGGCTTCGGAATAGCGATGATTCTCGAAATTCAATTGATCAAAGGCCAAGGCATTTTTCAGCTCCAAAAACTTCGCCTCCTCGAAAGCGATTTCCCTCTTGATTCCTTCGAGGTTCACTCTGGCATCCCAGATCGATTTGTCCACTGAAAGAGCGAACGTAAAAAAGCTTGTGGCGATTGGTAAAATGGAAAGCATCACCATGCTCATTTCATGAGCAGATTTTGAACTGGAAATTACGTCTGCAGCATCATTAAACATCAAGTCAGAACTGCATAAGCGTTGTCCAATACTGGTAAGCAGTAGAACCCCAACAACAGCCAAGGACGAAATCATGACGACCTTGACGGTCTTTTCTTTGATTTTTAACAGACTTGCCAAAACCATAGGCAACGAATCGACGATCACAACCAGGCCAGCCGTAATGATATTATTCATGCTTTGACCGATATTCTGAAAGTTCGCGTCCATGATTTCCTTATATGTGAGAAAATCAACGGTAACAACAAAGGCTACAATCAAAAAATACAAGATTGAGTTGCAGTACCAAGGTGCTTTTACAGTATTTTGAATTGCCTTTTCCATTTAAACAGTCTCCTCCCCTAACAAACTTAATTTTTTGTCCAATTTTGTTTCCGCTTCTTTTAAAATTTGAATATTGTTTTCGACAACTATCAAATCGGATTGGATGTTTGCCTCTAACTTTGAAATGGTGGCAAGATGGCAGCGGTGTTGTCGATCAATATCTTTGTAACCTTGTTCTATTTTAGCCGCAATGGTAGAATCCATGTAGTCGCCATTAAACATGTCAAGGTCCGCATTCTGTATGAACCTTTGGCATTCATCTTCGACACAAAATCTGGCTACCACATCTGGAGTGTAAAACGCCATGGGCGTTGCTCCACCATTCTTTGTGTAAAACTGGATATTTCTTCCATTCACATCTGTTTCACACGTGGCCGGAGCCGATTTCCTTTTCTTCTTTTTGAACATTTTTTGCACCCACCTTTCAAATTATTTCATGAGAAATCAAAAATTGACTGATTTCTTGATCGATGCTATCATTGTTTTTGACGTAAATTCGCCAAGCAGGATGTTCCTCGAAATACATCTCATTCGGGATAACTTCATTGATTGCAGAATTTGCTTTGTGCATTCCAACGAAGTACGAGATGAGCTTACTTCGATATCGAGCACCGACCCCGAAAAGGGTCTGCTGCATCTGTATTTGGTTTGTTCGGACCGCGTCTTGAAGGCTGTGCAATTTTTGAAAGGAAGCTTGACATTCCAGAAAATTTCGGCGATCTTCATCGCACGTCGAATCTGTCATTGACTTCTCAAGCATCGGATTCACCCGAAGTTTAGACAGAATTTGCGAAGCCTCAGCCCTTTTTGACGCCGTTCGCAATTCCAGATGCTTCAACTCAACGCTAGCGTACCGTTGGAATTGGCTTTTTTTCTTTTCACCAAAGCTGGAAATGCATTGAGTTTGCGTACTAATGAAATTTCCTCGTTTGCCATCCAACCAGCCCAACAACTTGCAGTACCAGTTTGGGGTATGGAGTCCATGCGGTTTATTTTTCTTCATTATTGGATCTTCCTTTCTCTAAGAAATCTTCTTGTTGTTCCCCTTAACTATCTATATTATAACTTATTTCAACGTGACCTGCATACAGACGTGTGTAAAAAAAGTTATACACATACACACTATAATTAAAAAACATAACCACCTCTATAGTCGAAACTATAGAGGTGGTTATATGAATCTTTAAACAGCAACATCAATCACAGTCATTCTTCAAGAAAACTATGCACCCGACACCACTCACAAGGTTTGTGGTATCCCTCTCTCAGATAATGTCCGCAAGAACGTTTCTTCAACTGGGCCTGATAGTGAGAAAGTGCAGAATAATATTCTGCCGCAGATGGACGTGCTTCTGGATTTGTTGCACCGTCTACGAAACAGCGAATAAAAAGATTCTGCAATTCCGGTGTAAGGATCTCAAAATCAGGGACATCTTCCGGCAGTCGTTTTCCAATTACATGCTTTGCAAAAAGAAATTCTCCTTTCTTAGCCGCCTCAAACTGATTGACCGTCACATCAGAAACGTTCTTAGACGGTCCAAGAGCCGCCATATCCACACAGTTACGATAAGGAGTGGATCCGCCCATCAGCAGAGCAAAGATATGGAATCCCAAAGCGTACAGATCCGTTTCCTGTGTAAAGGAACCACCCTGCACTGTTTCCAGATTGGCATGCTGATCATTGAGTTTCTTTCGAAGTTCTGGTGCAATCAGAGCTTCTACGCCAACCTGACACGGAAATGTTTTCACATTGCCGCCCTTGCTGTTCTGTACAGTGATGTGGAAACTATCTGTGTCTATGAGTTTTCCCATTCCAGTTGCTTTATCTAAGGCGATGTTTTTCGGATTGTAATCTCCAATCACCTGACCGGCACTGTGCACCAAATTTGTCATGACGCAAAGGTTCATAGCCACTGTAACCTTCTGTTTTTGATCCAAGTCATCACCAAAATAGATGTCCTGAAGCTCAGTGATGTTATTCACTCGATCCATAATATATCCCACAAAAGAACGACTTGAAGCGTCCTGATACAGTGGAACCAATGGGAAAACCACAGCATTTTTAAAATATTTTGTCACCTGAAGCCTAGACATAACAGTGACCTTATTTCGCCGTTCCAAGGTACGCTTCTCCGGCTTATAAATTTTAGCAACCAGATCTGGATGCCCTACTACCGGATGAAGCGTTGCCTCACCGCCAGTTTTGAACGGGGCATCGGTTATCTCGTAAGTGTTACCATTATTCTCATATAAAATCATAGCAATCTCCTCTATTACGCCTCTGCGGCTTCCGAATCCTTACTTGTTTCTGCATTTTTCTCGACCATACTTTGATCCTTTCCGGCATCGGAATCAGTTTTTACCGGATAAATATACGGCTCCACAAATTCCTTTACCTGTTCTTCTGTAAAATCACTGTAATGCTGTCGCACAAATTCTTCAAACTGTCTTCTCTTTACGGAATCGTCATAAAGCATTCCAACAGATCTGAAACCAATCCACTTCAAAGGGAATGTCCTCCGCTTCTAAGCAGGTCTGCGTGTTAATGACAGCAGCAATCGACAGATCATCTACCATTTCTTCGCACGCATCAGAGGCAAAAAACTTCTGAATGTTCTGTTTCTGAATTTCTGAATCAGCTTCTGCCTCTTCATCACTAGTGCCAAATGCATAGGAAACAAAGAAATTCAGCATGGGAACATCCATTTCAAATGCCTCGCCTTTCATTGCCCGCGGGAAACAGCGATTATAAACGCCGTCAGTCAAAGCAAGTACACAAGCTGGGTGAATCTTTGCCTTTCCAACATGATAGTGGCTTCGCCATGCAAGGGTATAAACCCCTCCCATCTCGTCATTATCAGGATGCGTGATGGACCACCATTTTCCAGTGTTCTCGTCAAGCCCTACAATAGCAGAGTCACCAACACTGAAATAATAAGCAGTTTTGCTATTGTAAAGAGCCATCGACAGAGTCGTATGATAATCCTCCGGATGATCAGGATCATTTTCCTCGCAATAGCGATCAACCGCATTGGCAGCTGTATGCCCAGCAATCAACAGCAAGCTTTGATAGTCTCGATCTGTCCCGTTATCCGGAAAAGATTCTTTCAGGACCCTTTCCACGGTCTCCACGGCGATCTGAGAAGCTATCTCCGCATGCTTACAGCTTCCGACACCGTCAGCAACAACAACAGCTTTCCATGCAGGAGAAATGTCGACTACAGTAGAATTGTCTTGGCAACCTTTCCCTACCCGAGTATGAGAACGGCCTACCATAGAAAAAGAATATGATGTCAGCATAATAAATTTCCTTTCTTAATTGACAAAAGCCCTTGTATGAATCTTACTCACACAAGGGCTCCTATCAATTATGTCAATCACTCACTTCAGCAAACTCGTAGAGGTCATCATTCTCGACAACATCTATAGTGTCCGATACCGTTGTGGCAATACCTGTTTTGGTATCCACAACGCCCTGAGATTTTCCTGGAACCATGTAATTTGCATTCATCTTCATGGTGAAGCGACTTCCCACAGCATTGCTAGAGAATGTGACAAGGCTTGAGTTGATAAAGTCCAAAGCGGTCGGCAGTCCATGACTGCAGTCCTTAATGGCATATGTCCGAACTTCCTTAGACAACGATTTCGCAGCCTTATCGGAAGCACCCGGCAGCAAGATGACGTGCAGCCGGCACTTGGGATGATCTCCCTCCAGATAGTGCCGGCAGAGTTCTCTTGCAGCCTCTGCATGTTCGCTCTCATCAGTCGGATAACCGTCTGTGAACATGAAGATCTGCGGACGTTTGCATGCAATGCCCCTTGTCTTGTATACCTCAAAGAGAGCCTTGCAAGCATAGAGCGACTGGATCACAGCCTCATAAAAGCTAGTACAGCCGCCGTTTTCCAGCTTTATATTCCGCTCAAACAGCGACATCGGGATCCAGTTCTGCTGAAGTTCCACTATATCATGGAAATTCAGCACACTAAAATCGATTGTCTGCTGTTCTGCCAAGGGCAGGTTTGCTCCAGTACCGATCTCATTGATCATCTCCTCTGCAATCTGCAGATTAGAACGAGTTTCACCGGGTTCCACACTTGTCATAGACCCGCTGTTGTCTACAGCGATTACGACTGGCTGATGAATACTGTTCATAGCAGCAACACTTCTGCTGAGTTTGATGTCTTCCTTCTGAATTACGGGTGTTTCAATAGTGTTTGCCATAAAAAATCATCCTTTCAAATTTTTGAGAATGGCATTTTGCCATTCTGACTTTGCATTCTCATCTGGTTGATAAGTTATCAACTTAAGAGTATCTATGTAAATATATCAAAAGAAACGCTTGTCCTTTTGACATATGTTATCATAACATGCCTTGACATGGTAGTATGTGAGCCTTTGGATTGTTTCAATTATGCACATGTGTGCGTAATCGACTTATACTATTCTATTTTCAAGTTTCAATTGATTCTTGTATGAGTTTAACTCACACAGAGGTACGACTAGTTCATGCCTGACTGCCCGCGAACTGGTAGATGTCATCATTTTCGACAATGTCTACAGTGTCCGCTACCGTCGTGGCAATACCTGTCTTGGTATCCACAACACCCTGCGACTTTCCAGGAACCATGTAGTTTGCGTTCATCTGCATGGTGAAACGACTTCCCACAGCATTGCTAGAGAATGTGACAATGCTCGAGTTGATGAAGTCCAGAGCTGTCGGCAAACCATGGCGGCAATCCTTAATTGCATATGTCCGGATTTCCTTAGACAGCGACTTCGCCGCCTTATCGGAAGATCCGGGCAGCAAAATAACATGCAGCCGGCACTTGGGGTATTTGCCTTCCAGATAGTGCTGACAGAGCTCTCTTGCTTCTTCTGCATGTTCATCATCGGTCGGGAAACCATCGGTAAACATGAAGATCTGGGGGCGTTTGCATGTAATTCCGTTTGCCTTGTACACCTCAAAGAGAGCCTTGCAAGCATAGATCGACTGGATCACGGCCTCATAGAAGCTGGTACAACCGCCATTCTCCAGTTTTACATTTCTTTCAAACAGCGACATCGGGATCCAGTTCTGCTGAAGCTCTACCATATCATGGAAATTCAGCACACTAAAATCGACCGTCTGCTGTTCTGCCAAGGTCAGATTTGCGTCAGTGCCGATCTCATTGATCATGTCTTCTGCGATCTTGAGATTGGAGCGAATTTCACCGGGTTCGATGCTTGTCATAGAGACACTGTTATCTACAACAACCACAACCGGCTGATGAATGCTGTTCATTGCAGCAACGCTTCTGCTCAGTTTGATGTCTTCCTTCTGAATTACCGGAGTTTCAATTGTATTTGCCATAAAAATCATCCTTTCCAATTTTCGAGAATAGCATTCTGCCATTCTCACTTTACATTCTCATTTACGTAAATGCATCAAAAGGAATGCTTGTCCTTCTGACATATGTTATTATACCATACCTCAACCTCATGGAGTGTGAGGCT